>ERZ859738.1242-NODE-1242-length-12648-cov-3.810371_pt1 | contig 12648 bp, 11 predicted proteins | sample MGYA00510122_ERZ859738 | MGnify/ENA primary metagenome ERZ859738 (study PRJEB30046, sample SAMN00715139) | human gut metagenome | study: EMG produced TPA metagenomics assembly of the A metagenome-wide association study of gut microbiota in type 2...
CGAGAGCTGTGAAGAAATGAATAACATTTCCTCACAGCTCTTTTTATCTATGCAGCTTACCGTTTTTATTCCATGTTCTCCTTCATCTTTTCCACCGCTTCTACAGAAAGTCCGGTTCCCTTTGCCACGTCATCCACAGAAAGGCCCATGGTGAGTAAGCGAATGGCAGTTCTGCTCAAAGCTCTGTTTTCTCCTTCTTTAAGTCCTTCTTCACGGCCTAAAACACGTCCCTCTTCACGTCCCAAAACGCGCCCTTCATTCATTGCCTCTTCTGAAATATTCAAGCTCAGGTTGCACATGGTAGTCATCTCCTTTTCCATGTCTGGTGTCATATCTATACCATACTCCTGCTCCAGGACTTCTTTTTTGGAATCAAAGGACCTTTTCCGTTCATTAAAAAGAACCTGCAGCAGGTGAATCAGTTTATCCTTATCTGCTTTTTTACCAAGACTGATAACAACTATATTGGGTAAATCGTAGTTTTCTGCCGCTTCCTTATACCGGTGGAGCAGGTGTTTTTCTTCCAGCTTGTAATAGTTAATATAGCTGTTTCCACTGGGGGAATCCATGCATATCCAGATGGAATAGACTTTCTTAATACTATTATAGTCCTTCCCTTCAAATTCCCGTTCCTTTTGTGAGGAAATCAGGCGGCAGACGTAGAAGACAGCCCGTTTCATCAAATGATAACCTAAAGTGGATTCCACCTGCGTACGCTGAGCCTCCACGTTGATAATCAGTGTGATGGGCTCCCCTGTTCCCGGTGCGCGGGCATGGAAGAGGATGTCGTAGGTAATATATCCTTCCTTTGGCGCCCCATCTTCATTCCGGTCGCCCTTGATTTGAGACGGTACCGCATTAGTCAATCCCGGGTTTACAGGAATATTTCCTACCTGCGGCGCCCCTTCGATGTATTTTTCTGCAATATCCGCCGTACTGACATCGTGAAATTCCGGGACCACCTTTTTCACGATTTCCGCCAGCAGCTTCCGACTGGCCAGGAGCCGCTTGGCGTGCTGGTCATATTGTGCGTTATTGTAGCCGTATAGGGAATCCATCATACTTTCCGTTATGATAAATCGCTGTTCCTTCATGGATTCGCCCCATTTCCCTACCCTCATTTTACGGAAATTTAGAAGGAGAAGCAAGAAATAATTGCGCCATTACAGACCTTTCGAAATGACGATAAGCGGCCCGCCCCCATTGTCATCTCGAGCGGAGATATATGCCGATATGAACCCCTAAGTTTCATGTCGGCAGTGAAACGGAGCCCCGAGATCTCCTGACACAATACACTGGAACACAGGCCCGGCTGCTTTCTATCCACTATCCTCCACGCCACGAAAAAGGGGCTGTGAAAAAATGTTTAATCATTTCTTCACAGCCCCTCTTTTGCTGGCAGTCATGAGTTCAGTGTCTGCATGGTCTACGGCCACTGCTGCACCTGGGAAGCAATGATTTCCTTGCAGATTCTGATTTCATACGAATTTTCATGTCATACTGCGTCGTAGAATTCCTTAAATAGTTACTATTTTCGTTATTCCACTCCTTGTCTGCCATAAAAATTCTAGAATGAAATCAGAAAGCAATGAAATCACTGCGCCCCTGCACGACGGCGCGCGCCAGGCAGAATGCTCCCGTCATTTCTGCCGTGATAGATGGCTAGGTTCTGGATTTCTCTGTTATCTTTAGATTTACCTTCCCGGCCGGGTCAGGTAGGGAAGAAAAGCGGTACCATTTTCTACTTTCCTCCACTCCATAGAATCATTTCTTATGCGCGCTTGGAAACATATGGAGTGATTTTCTGTAGAACCGCGAGCTTTTCATGTCCCTCTACTATATACATACCGCGAGAATGAAAAATGAGAAGTGGGAAATGGAAAATTTTGATGAGAACTTTCTTTGTCATGCTAAAAGGGGGTTATGAAAAAAATAGCATCATTTCTTTCATAACCCCTTTAGCATGATATGATTATTCAGCTTAATTCCAATTCACCACGCAAAAAACAGAAAAGCCTATCAGGGGGAGTCTCCAGGTAAGTTCAACCAGTAGATACGGCGTCCGCGCCTTGGCTCTCCCACTTATGTGGGTGCTGCTCGATACTTGTCGCTAAAGAGAGGAAAGTCCTGCGAGCGCTCTTCCTTATTGCTTTTCTGTCTTCCGTTTTTTATCCTGCATTTGATTCTGTCTATTGCCGGCCGGCTTTAGGAGAAGGGAGGGTGGAAAGGGAAATTTCCTGACGTTTCCCTTCTTCCCTGCCCTCTTCTCTACCGCGGATGTGGAAAAAGGCATTTGAAGATGGGATTCATCATCTCATGAGGTCTTTTCATCCCTCTGATACTAACATCGCAGAAGGTTTGATTTTTTGACCCCCCCCAGAGAAAAAATTTTGAATTTTTTTCTCAGCCCTGATCTCACCGCTGACGCGGAGCTCCTTTCTGTGGAAGGAATCTGCGCTGCGTTCTTTCCTTCCGCTCCACTTGCCATCTGGGACAGAGCAAATTCTCTGCATAGAAGCTGTATCTGCTTTTTATAACAAATCTTTTGAGGGAGGTTGTAAAAATGAGGGGCTTATGCAATATAAATGTATGGAGAAGGAAATCAGGAAACTCCATGGAGGATTCTATGTCCCAATCTGTCATGTATGTCGCGAATATTCCGGCCGGAATGCAGCTTTGGCAGCAGGGAAATCAAGAATCCCTGTATACAGGCTCCTGATTTTTCTCCACTATTTCCCGGGGCCCGGGGAAATAGGAACGGATTCTGCAGATTCGTAAAAAGTTTCACAACCAATCGAAAACACGGATACCATCCCTTGCAGCATGAGCCCGCATTCCCGGACGACAAGAGCAGGGTTGACGCAGTTTTTTCCTGCAGTTTAGCGCTGCCGCCTGATTCCAAGAGGCCTGCAATACTGACTGGCTCGGATAGGTATCCGTGTTTTTGTGCTGCCTTTTTTATTTCAGCAAAGGTTTTTTATGGTATGATAAGTAATATATTTTTTCAGGAGGTTCCCATGAAACGTCAAATTCTTATGTTTGCTGCGGCTCTTTCGCTTTCTGCATCCTGCCTGTGTACTGGAGAGGTTTTCGCCGATTACGAAACCAGTCTTTCCCGTGCTGCTTCTTCCCGTCAACTGGCGGAGCAGGAGACCATGGGGCTTTTGTGGATGCGCACTTCCGCAGAGTACCGGGCTCTCTGCTATCAAGCCTATAATACGGCTCTTTCTTCTCTGGACAAGGCCATGAAGGAGACCCCGTCCCGTCACAAGCCCTTTGCCATCATTCTCGACTGTGATGAGACGGTGCTGGATAATACCCGCGCCATGGGCACCTATGCATCTCGGGGAAAGGGGTACTGGGACGGGTGGTGGTGGCATGACCGGGTACATGAAGGAAAATCTGCCGCCATGCCCGGCGCTCTGGATTTCTTAAATCAGGTATCTGCCAGGGGAGTGGAGATTTTCTATGTGTCCAACCGGTACAAGCCGGATAATCTGGATGTGACCATAGACAATCTGAAAACTCTGGGATTTCCTTCTGCCGACAGGAATCATGTCCTTCTCTTTACGAAAAACAGTGATAAAATGCCCCGTTTTGCAAAGATAGAGAAATCTCACCAGGTTCTTCTCTACCTGGGCGATAATGCAGGCGATTTTCCTCTGGGAATGAAAGGAAAATCTTTAGCAGAGCGGCAGCATATCATAGATACCAGCGCAAAGGACTTCGGCACCCGCTTCATCGTCCTTCCCAATCCGGCCTACGGCTCCTGGGTCAGCGCCATGGATCCCCATTATATGAAACTGCCGGTGGAAAAGAGAAATGAGGTCAACCGGAAGTATCTGACGAAATAAAAGAAGTCTAGGGAGCGTTTTCGGATGCCACCCCTCCTCTACCTGCTGACAGTTTCATATCTCTCACCATAAAAAGAGGCTGTGAAGAAATGATTTACATTTTTTCACAGTCTCTTTTTCTATTTGGATATATAGGGATTTCCCTTCAGCAGGAATCGCCAGGGAAAGTCTTTGCCATAAGTGGCGTAGTCTATGTTTTTCCTTTTTGTCGCTTCAACAGGCCAGGGGCCGTCTTCTCTGCTTTCCACGTAAAGGGTGTCTCCGGTGAGATCCATACCGTAAAAGGTCATGTCTATGCCCATGGCCTGGGTGAGGCGGCCGGGGCCGGAGGTAAGGAGCTTTTCCTTAGTCTGGTTTCTTCTTTTTTTCATGAGGTCCAGGCCTTCCAGTGGTTCCAGGGCGCGGATAAGGACGGAGCCGGACTCACCTTCATGTCCGCAGACAAAATTGAGGCAGGTATACATGCCGTAAATGAGGTATACGTAGGCATGGCCCCCTTCGCCAAAGATGATTCTTGTCCTGGGTGTGAGGCCTTTGAATACATGGGCCCCGTCGTCTTTGTGTCCCTTATAGGTTTCCCCATAGGCTTCACATTCTACAATACGACCGGCGGTGACGCCTTCTGGAGAGCGTCGGACAATGACGGCACCTATCAGTTTTTGGGCTGTAGTGACAGCGTCACCAAGGAAGTCTTCTCTTTCCCATTTCATTTCACGTCTACCTGCATGCCCATGTCCAGGCTCTTGGGCGGATCCGTAATGACCCGGTCTCCTTCTGCCAGGCCGTCCATGACGAGGACGTAGCCGCCGGTGTCGCTGGCAATGGAAACGGATTTCATATCTACCAGGTTGTCATCATTGACGACAGCCACGGTGCTGTCACCGATAATAGCAGACTTGGGAATCATGTAGCAGGAAACGTTCTGGCCACTTTCGATGCGGATGCTGTATTCATTGCCGATGGTAATCTCATCGTCGGGATTATCTACCTGCACTTTGTAGGTCGTCAGCTTATCACCGTTTTCATTGGGCTGTTTTTTCAGTTCACCGTACCACACTTCTGAGCCGTCGCTCATGGTGACAGTCAGCGTTTTATCATCTTTGGCTTTATCCATCACGTTATCCAGCTTGGATGGAATCTGCACGGAAGCAGTGACCGGAGAATCCTGGCGGATAACGAGAGCCGGTTTTCCTGCCATAGCCAGATGGGTGTCGCCGATGTATACCTGGGAAATGACACCGCTGATGGGGGCACGGACAGTGCAGTTCGCAATGGTTTTCTCCAGTGTCTGGAGGGAGGCCACCAGCTGGGCTGGTGCCTCTGCCGGTGCGGGTGCTGCAGCCGGTGCTGCCTGGGCGGCGCCGCCTTTTCTGCCTTTAATTCGTTCATATTCCGCCCTGGTGATGATACCCTGTTTCAGCAGGGATGCTTCCAGACTGTCATCTACAGCAGGAGCACTGTAGCTGTAGGAGGGAGACGGCGCTGCGGCCTGAGAGGCGGCAGCAATCTGGCTTCGAAGCGACGCCGCCTGGGACTCATACTGGGAGGAGTCGATTTTAAAGAGCTCGTCCCCTGCATTGACAATAGTACCTACGTCGGGAGGGTTGGAAATCAGATTTCCAGAGACCTGGGGAATCACGGGAGCCGTATGAAGAGCTTCCGGTGCCGCCTTTGTCTCCAGGGTAAAAGGTTCCCTGCTTGGTTCTGCTTTCATTACATGTACTGTGGGGCGGCTTCCGCAGCCTGCCAGGAGCAGGGCCGCAGAGACACAAAAGGCTGCCGCACAGGCCATCCATTTATTCATTATCATGCCTTCTTTTCTTTCATCATATCGTCAGCTATAAGCCCTGCCAGTTTGTCCAGGGTATCATCGTCGGCAGGAGCGGAGGAAATATGGACCGGTTCTCCCAGAACAGTGCATTTCTTCCAATTCTGTACTTTTTCCATCATCAGTTTACCACTTACGTTCGGCGCCCAGCTGCTGTTGCCCACGATGGCTATGGTGCGATTCTGCACGTCCATTTCATGACAGAGGTCCAGAAATGCATTCATCACGGGGTTCAGGCCCATGTTCATGGTCACCGCTGCCAGCACCATATGGCTCCGGCGGAGAACCTCCGGAAAAGCTTCGGTGATAGAGGAACTGCAGAGGTCCACCAGCTTCAGATTTTTGATGCCTTTGACAGCCAGCTTTCCTGCCAGAATCTGGGCAGCCATGGCTGTATTTCCATAGGGGGAGGCAAAGAAGATGGAAACAGACTGTTCTTCCGGCTCCCAGGATGCCCATTTCCTGTAAAGGGTGGTGAGTCCTGCTATATCTTCCTTCCTGCGGAAAACGGGGCCATGGAGAGAGCAGAGATACTTTATATCAAGTTTCTCTACCTTTTTCAGAGCCATCTGTACCTGCATACCGTAACGAGCCACGATATTGGCATAATATTTCCTGAAGCTCGGGAGATATTCCTCTTCATAATCCACATCGTCGGCAAAAACGGAGCCGTTCAGCACGCCGAAAGTGCCGAAGGCATCAGCAGAGAAGAGCACCTTTTCCGTTTCTTCATAGGTAAAGGTCACCTCCGGCCAATGCACCATGGGCGCCTTCAGGAAACGGAGCCTGTGGGTGCCCAGGGAAATTTCCAGCTTCTCATCAGAAGAAAGGAAGCGGTCCTTCAGGGACACGTGAAAATACTGGCCAATCATCTTCTGGGCCTGAGGCGTGGCAATGATTTTCGCTTCAGGATAGGCCCTGACCAGGGCCAGAAGGGAACCGCTGTGGTCCGGCTCCATATGGTTGATGACGATATAGTCCAGCTGCCTGCCATGGAGAAGATGGGATACGTTGTCCATAAAAACATCACGGATCACTGAATCCACCGTATCCAGTACCGCCGTCTTTTCGTCATCAATAAAATAGCTGTTATAAGAAATCCCCCGGGAAATAGGAATGAGATTTTCAAACCGGGTAGAAACGAAATCATTGCCGCCAATCCAGTAGATATGGTCTGTTACCTTTTGTTCGTTATGCATGGTGAGCCCCTTATGAAAGCCTACAAATACAGATTTTTTCGCTTTTTAAGTATACCACGAATGAGAGGTATATGCACTGTATCCGGAAGGGTTCTTCTATTTGTCAGGGCCATGAGTTTTGTCCTGTTTCACGGTCTGTGACAATTTTCCTAAGACTTTGCAAAGCTTCTCCGCATCAGAGTAGAATCCATGCGTATCAGTTCTCTTTCCCATCTATTCCTGCTTTAGAAATTCTTCTTTTTCTTTCAGAAATGTTTCCACACAGTCAGCGAGGGAAAGACCATTTTCCTCCGCCAGTACAGCCAGCCACCATACGCATTCTCCTATTTTGGAGGGAAGCATGGATTCTTCGCTGCTGGGCCAGCGGCCTTCTTTGGCCATGACAAGGCGTCCGATGAGAGCGGCATCTGTGAGGAAAGCCAGTGCATCTTCTTCCGAGGTCCATTCTTTCCCATGCATTTCCTTTTCCAGGGCATGATATATCTTTCGTATGTCCATGGATTTTTCTGCTGTTTCCTGTAACGTCATTTTCTCATCCTCTTTTCATTGTTTTTATTCCACAAAAAGCAGAAAAGCCTCCGACTAAAGAGGGAGGTTTTCTTATTCTTTTATTATCTACTTTGATGGCGCAAATGCAATCCCCGGAACTGAATGGAAACCTTTGATGAATTTTATACATCTATCCCGGGTTTCTAAGGCAAAGGTCAGAGAAAAACATTTTCCCGGAGCATACAGGAGAACAACTGCTTCCCCTATGATGGCATTAAATGAACCTGCCGGTCAAACTGTCTGTATTCTGCCGGATTTCCTCAGGCGTACCCCGGGCAATGATCCGGCCGCCTTCCTTTCCTCCTCCTCGTCCCATATCCACAATATAATCCGCATTCCTTATGACATCGAGATCATGTTCGATAACAACCAGTGTTGCCCCATGATCAATGAGGGTCTGGAAAACATGGAGAAGCGTCCTCACATCCTGCGGATGCAGCCCGATGGTAGGTTCATCGAAGACGAATACGGAATCATTCTGGCCTTTTCCCATTTCACTGGCCAGTTTCAGCCGCTGTGCCTCGCCGCCGGAGAGACCCGGCGTTTCCTCCCCCAGTGTGAGGTATCCAAGTCCAAGGTCATGCAGCACCTGCAGGCGCTGCTGCAGGAGTTTAAGTCCCCCCAGGGCGTTGAGCACCTGATCCACACTCATATTCATAAGTTCCGGCAGGCTGTATTCCTTTCCATCTTTAGCCCTGCGGTGAATGTCATAGGCTTCCTTTCTGTACCGGGATCCCCAGCAGTCGGGGCAGGGAATCTGAACGTCCGGCAGAAACTGGACATCCAGTGAAATCTCGCCTGTGCCGTCACAGGTTGGGCAGCGGAGTTTCCCTGTGTTGTAAGAAAAATCTCCTGCCTTATAGTGATGTTCCTTGGCGTCTGCCGTTCGGGCATATACTTTTCTGAGTCCGTCATGTACATTGGCATAAGTGGCTACCGTGGAACGTACATTGATACCAATGGGCGTAGCATCGATGAGCTTGACCTGGGTAATGCCGTCTGCCTCTACCTTCTTCACATGGAAAGGCAGCTTCTGTCCGCTGATTTCAGCCCTCAGGGCGGGAATCAGACTTTCCAGGACCATGGTCGTTTTTCCGGATCCGGAGACCCCTGTCACTACCGTCAGACGCCCCATCGGTATCCGCACGTCCAGAGGATGCACCGTATGGATGGCCCCAGTCTCCAGATGAATCGCCCCCTTGTCAAACAGGGCCTCTCTCTTTGTGACGGGTCGAATTCTTGATTCATAGTGATCGGACAGGTAGGGGCCTATGACAGATTCCGGATTCTTCGAAATATCTTCCACTGTTCCCTGGGAAATAATCGTTCCGCCTTCCGCACCGGCACCCTTCCCCATCTCTATCATCCAGTCAGCATGCTTCAACACCTGCGTATCATGATCCACAAGAATGACAGAGTTTCCATCGGATTGCAAATCATCCATCACTCCGGTGAGGCCCTGAAGATTATAAGGGTGAAGTCCAATGGATGGCTCATCAAGAACGTAGAGCACACCGGTCGTACGGTTTCTTACTGCCCTTGCCAGCTGTACGCGCTGCCTCTCGCCGGTAGAAAGCGTAGAAGCCGCCCGGTCCAGCGAAAGATACCCCAGTCCCAGGTCCATGAGCCGCTTGGAAACATCCATAAACGATTCGCATATATTTTCCGCCATGGGACGCATCTCTTCCGGAAGCGAGGAAGGAACTCCCTGTACCCAGGGGATCAGTTCCGAAAGGGTCATGGCCGATGCCTGATCAAGCCCGATTCCTCTAAGACGGGGACCCCGGGCCGCTTCCGACAGCCTGGTTCCCCCGCAGTCCGGGCACACATCCTCTTCCAGATATTTTTCAAGCCGCTTCATTCCCTTTTCATCCTTCACTTTAGCCAGGGCATTTTTCACGGAATTCACGGCGCTGTAATAATTGAAATCCATCTCCGCCGGTTCCAGTGTATTTGGATTCACATAGTGGATATGGTGCTTCTTCAGCTCTCCGTGGTAGACGATTTCTTTTTCTTCCGGTGTCAGGTCGCGAAAGGGCACGTCTGTCCTGACGCCCATGGTGCGCACGATATCCTTCATGAGCGACCACATCAGAGTTCCCCAGACAACTACAGCTCCCTCATCGATGGTCTTGGAATCATCAGGCACCAGGGCTGCCTCATTCACATTTCGGACCACCCCTGTCCCTCCGCAGGTCGGGCAGGCGCCGCTGCTGTTGAAGGCAAGTTCTTCCGCTCCCGGACCATAAAATTTTACCCCGCATACAGGGCAGGTGATTTCCTGCATGGCTGCCACAGAAAGCGAAGGAGGGCAGTAATGGCCATTGGGGCAGCGGTGACTTGCCAGCCGGGAAAACATAAGACGCAGACTGTTCAAAAGTTCAGAAAGGGTTCCGAAGGTACTGCGGATGCCCGGAACTCCCGGGCGCTGGCGCAGCGCAAGAGCCGCTGGCACATATCTGATATCATCCACATCTGCCCGCTCCGCCTGTGTCATCCTCCGGCGGGTATAGGTAGACAGGGATTCCAAATACCGGCGGGACCCTTCCGCATAGAGCGCGCCAAGAGCCAGTGAGGATTTCCCCGATCCCGAAACACCGGCAATCGCTACGATTTCATGGAGCGGGATATCCACATCAATATTTTTCAGATTGTGGACTTTGGCCCCCCGTACCTCGATATTTTTCGGCAGCCTTTGTATGCTGTGATTTTCTTTCTTCATCATATTCTCCTTCAACTCCCCGGGATGACAGCCATTCTTCAGCGTATTTTATTATACTATGCAAGGTGATTCAATCAGGCCTGCCGCCCTATCCAATGGGATGCGTTTTCGCCCATTCCCAGATATCATTTTTTATCCTCCCATGGTTTCCAGGGCTTTCCTGACAGCGATGGGTCAACAAAAGCATACCTTTCCGGGTCTTTTCCAATTTTTCTGAAATAAGCTTTAATGTCTGTCTCGTGACCGATATCATTAGGCTCATATATCTTCTCTTCACGAATCTCATCCGGAAGATACTGCTGCTTCACCCAGTGGTTCGGATAATTATGGGCATACTTGTAACCAATCCCCCGACCCAGCTTTTTGGCACCTTTATAACTAGAGTCCTGCAGGTAGGAAGGAATCGGTAGATTTCCTGTCTTCCGGACAATGGCCAGAGCCTTCTCAATGCCAAGATAAGCAGAATTGGATTTGGGAGCTGAAGCGATATAGGAAGCGGCCTGTGCCAAAATGATTCTACCCTCCGGCATGCCAACGCGCTCTACGCCGATTGCCGCCGATGCTGCCACACAGATTGCCATGGGGTCGGCATTACCGACTTCTTCAGATGCAGCTACCAGCATTCTGCGTGCAATATACTTTACATCCTCGCCTGCTTCCAGCATACGGGCCAGATAATAAAGGGCCGCATCCGGATCTGAGCCACACATGGACTCAATAAAAGCAGCAATGGTATCGTAATGATTATCCCCGGTCTTATCGTAGCGGATTGCCTTCTTCTGTATACATTCCTCTGCCACCTCCAGTGTGACATGTATCTTTCCATCACTTCCCGGATCTGTTGTGAGCACAGCAAGTTCTATAGCATTCAGCGCGGCCCGGGCATCGCCATCAGCGATATCCGCCAGAAAATCTGCGGCCTCCTCCGTGATATCAGCATGGTATGGTTTGACTCCCCTTTCTGAAACGAAAGCCCTGTGAATCAGAGTCAGAATATTCTCCTTCGACAGCGGTTTCAGTTCAAAAATTCTCGATCTTGAAAGAAGCGCACCATTCACTTCAAAATAGGGATTCTCTGTTGTGGCGCCGATCAAAATCACCGTGCCGTCTTCCACATATGGCAGCAAATAGTCCTGCTGTGCCTTATTAAACCGATGAATTTCATCAATAAAGAGAATTGTTTTTCTTCCGTAACAGCCCAGATTCTCCTTGGCTCTTGCCACAACCTCCTCCAGATCTTTCTTTCCTGCAATCGTTGCATTCACCTGATGGAAATCAGCGGATGTAGTACCAGCGATGACACGAGCCAGAGTCGTTTTCCCCACGCCCGGCGGTCCATAAAAGATAACCGAACTGATCCGGTCCGCTTTGATTGCACGGTAAAGGAGCTTATTCTTCCCTATAATGTCCTCCTGACCAACCACCTCTTCCAAAGTCTTAGGACGCATCCTGGCAGCAAGGGGAGCCTCCTTTTCTTTCAGGCCTTCCGCTGCATAATCGAAAAGATTCATCTACGTTGACACCACCTTCACTTATCTTCTGTATCACAATGCGGCCCACCATTACAGGCACTGTGATACCAGTCTTCAAACGTTGACTTTACCAAGTACATTTATTATACTTGTTCCATAATAATATGCAAGTACTCAGTTTTTACTTGCTTAGTATCAGAAAGTATACCGGAGGAATGTATGCCATCAGACAATGCATCACAAAAGAATTCTGAACAGAATTATATGAGTTATGAAGAGTATTTGCAGAAAGTGAAAACAGGAATCTTAACGGATAGTGGAAACTGCCCCGTTACCCCTCTCCTTAAAATGCTGCAGGGGAAATGGAAAACCCAGGTTCTCTATGAATTCTGCATCTATGACACCGTACGGTTCGGCGTTCTGAAAAAAGATCTGACCGGTATCACGAACACCATGCTGACAAAGACACTGCGCGAACTGGAAGCCCATGGTCTGATCACCCGCAGGCAGCTTAACGAAATTCCGCCTCACGTGGAATACTCATTCTCTCCTATGGGCAGGGACCTGCTCCCGGTGTTCTATGCCATCATGTGCTGGGGATTTAAGCACGAAAAAGATCTTCCAAAGAGCTGATAAACTCTCCGGAGGATCTTTAGCTTCAGAAGCTGCTCACTGAAATCAAAAATCTGAAGGAACAAAAATACTCCAAACGCTCCCGAGAAATCCTTTAATTTCTAGATGAATCAGTATCTGCCGGGAAGCCGGATCATTTCCTGCTGCATGTACAGAAGAAACATGACCAGTTCATGGAAGAAACAGGCCATCACCCGAAGAATCAGGATACATAATTGTACACAATCGTCCCTATGAAAATAGTAAAAATCCCCGCAAATCTTGAAAAATCAAGATTTGCGGGGATTTGAGCATTTATTCCCATTCAATGGTGCTCGGCGGCTTGGAGGTGATGTCGTAGACGACTCTGTTCACTCCGGCCACTTCGTTGCAGATACGGCGGGTCCTTTTG
>ERZ859738.1244-NODE-1244-length-12641-cov-3.407596_pt1 | contig 12641 bp, 13 predicted proteins | sample MGYA00510122_ERZ859738 | MGnify/ENA primary metagenome ERZ859738 (study PRJEB30046, sample SAMN00715139) | human gut metagenome | study: EMG produced TPA metagenomics assembly of the A metagenome-wide association study of gut microbiota in type 2...
TTAAGAAAAACACCAGCCCCCGGCGCGGGGGGGGGCACCGCCGCCGCTGTCGTATTTTTTCGGAACTAAGGAAATAAAAGGAGAATTACCCATTATGGCAAAGAAAATCGTTATCGCTCTGGGTGGCAACGCTCTGGGCAGCACCCTGCACGAGCAGGCCGACGCCGTACAGATCACCGCCCGCGCCATCGTTGACCTGATCGCCGAGGGTCACGAGGTCATCGTTGCCCACGGCAACGGCCCTCAGGTGGGCATCATCAACAACGCCATGCTGGCCCTGATGCACGAGGATCCCCGTCAGGACAGCACGCCTCTGTCCGTCTGCGGTGCCATGAGTCAGGCCTACATCGGCTATGACCTGCAGAACGCGCTGCACGAGGAAATGATGAACCGCGGCATCGACGAGCCCGTGGTCACCATGGTCACGCAGGTGGAGGTGGATCCCAACGATCCCGCCTTCAACGACCCCAGCAAGCCCATCGGCAAGTTCCTGTCCGAGGAAGAGGCCAAGGTCATGGCCGCCAAGACCGGCTTCCTGTTCAAAGAGGACGCAGGCCGTGGCTGGCGCCGCTATGTGGCCTCCCCCAAGCCCCAGCAGATCGTGGAGCTGGGCGCCATCCGCGCCCTCAGCGACAGCGGCAACATCGTCATCTGCTGCGGCGGCGGCGGCATCCCCGTCTACCGTACCGAGCGTAACCACCTGAAGGGCGCGGCTGCCGTTATCGATAAGGACTTCGCCTCCGAGCTGCTGGCCGAGCAGCTGGACGCCGATATGCTCATCATCCTCACCGCCGTGGAGAAGGTGGCCATCAACTTCAACAAGCCCGACCAGAAGGGTCTGGACGAGCTGACCCCCGCTCAGGCCCGCGAGTACATCGCCCAGGGCCAGTTCGCCAAGGGCTCCATGCTGCCCAAGGTAGAGGCCGCCGTGAAGTTCGCTGAGTCCAAGCCCGGCCGCACCGCCCTCATTACGCTTCTCGAAAAAGCAAAGGACGGAATTGAGGGCAAGACCGGCACTCGGGTGCATCAGTAACCCTTTCCGGAACCGTTTTCACTTATCTCAGCAATTTCTTCATTGATATTTCTAATGACAGAAGTATCAAAAAAAGTATAAGGAGCGCAGAATTTTAGTTGAAATTTGCGGACACATCCTTTATAATACTTTTGTAACAATTTCATACCCCTGTGAATGCCGGAGCATATCCGTTATTCAGGCGGGCGGCAAATTTTATCCCTACCTTCAGCCGCACGTCATATATATTTAAAGGAGGAAAACAAGAATGAAGAAGTTCCTTGCGTTGATCCTCGCCCTGGTCATGGCGCTGAGCCTGGTGGCCTGCGGCGGCGGTGACAACAACACCAACGGTGACAATGGCGACAACGCTAACACCGAGGGCAAAAAGGTGAAGGTCGGTTTCATCACTCTGCACGATGAAAACTCCACCTACGACCTCAACTTCATCAACGGCGCCAAGGAAGCCATCGCTGCCTTGGGTCTGACCGAGGATGACTACATCCTGAAGACCAACGTTCCCGAGGGTCAGGAGTGCTACGAGGCCGCCATGGACATGGTCGACGCCGGCTGCAACATCATCTTCGCCGACAGCTTCGGTCATGAGCCTTACATGATCGACGCCGCCAAAGAGAACCCCGATGTCCAGTTCTGCCACTCCACCGGTACCCGCGCTCATACCGAGGGTCTGGCCAACTACCACAACGCTTTCGCTTCCATCTATGAGGGCCGCTATCTGGCCGGTATCGCTGCCGGTATGAAGCTCAATGAGATGATCGAGAACGGCACCGAGATCAACGGCACCAAGGTCACCGCCGAGAACGCCAAGATCGGCTACGTTGGCGCTTTCACCTACGCCGAAGTGGTTTCCGGTTACACCTCTTTCTTCCTGGGCGCCCGCTCCGTCTGCCCCACCGTCACCATGGATGTGACCTTCACCGGCAGCTGGTATGATGAGGCTCTGGAGAAGGAAGGCGCTCAGTTGCTGATCGACAAGGGTTGCAACCTGATCAGCCAGCACGCTGACTCCCTGGGCGCTCCCACCGCTTGCGAGAACGCCAAGGTTCCCAACGTCTCCTACAACGGCTCCACCAAGGAGGCCGGCCCCAACACCTACATCATTTCTTCCCGCATCAACTGGGCTCCCTACTATCAGTATGCGATCCAGTGCGTCATCGATGGCAAGGCTATCGACGCTGACTGGACCGGCACTCTGGCTACCGGCTCCGTGGTTCTGACCGAGCTGAACACTGATGTTGCCGCTGCCGGCACTCAGGAAGCTATCGATGCCGCCATTGCCAAGCTGGAGAGCGGTGAGCTGCATGTCTTCGACTGCGCCACCTTCACCACCAAGGCTGATGATACTATGAACCCCTTCAAGGTCGACTTCCTGAAGGTCGACGCTGACGGTCACATCACCTCCTACCTGGCCGACGTCGATACCGACGAGGCTTACACCGGTGATACCGAGGTCGTCGAGAACGGTTACTTCGCCGAGTCCGCGAAGCGTTCCGCTCCTTACTTCGATCTGCAGATCGATGGCATCAACCTGCTGAATACCGCTATGTAATGTCGTCCGAAACGGACAACATCCCAAGCCACAATGAGGTGGGCTGCGCAAGCAGCCCACCTTCTTCTTTTTCCACAGTGCTTTTGACGATTCTCACAAAGGATTTTCGACATTCTTGTATAACCTTACATTCTTTGTGTATACCTGACAAATTTTTTGCGAATTTTGATTTACAACCACTGATATCTGTGCTAGAATAAAGCGTATGGAATTTAGCCCCGGCGTGCTACGAGGTGTTGCAGCCATCTGCGCCGAAAGAAAGGATGACAGCCTTGGAAAACAAATGCGCGATCAAAATGGAGAATATCACCAAGCGCTTTGGTTCCGTGGTGGCCAATAACGCCATCAATATGGAACTGCGCGAGGGTGAGATCCTGTCTCTGCTGGGTGAAAACGGCAGCGGCAAGACCACTCTGATGAATATGCTCTCCGGTATTTATTTCCCCGATGAGGGACAAATCTACATCCACGATAAGCCCGTCACCATCGCGTCTCCCAAGGATGCATTTGATCTGGGCATCGGCATGATCCACCAGCACTTCAAGCTGGTCGATCTGTTCACCGCCACCGAGAATATCATTCTCGGTCTCGAGGGTAAGCTGGATCTGAACAATGCCCGCAAAAAGGTCAAGGACATCTGCGACAGATACGGCTTTGACATCGACCCCGACATGAAGATCTACGACATGTCCGTTTCCCAGAAGCAGACCGTTGAGATCGTCAAGGTGCTGTACCGCGGCGCGGATATCCTGATCCTGGATGAGCCCACCGCCGTGCTGACCCCGCAGGAGACGGACAAGCTTTTTGCCGTCATGCGCAACATGAAGGCCGACGGCAAGTCCCTCATCATCATCACCCACAAGCTCCACGAGGTGCTGGACGTGTCCGACCGCGTGGCCGTGCTCCGCAAGGGCGAGTATATCGGCGACGTGCAGACCAAGGATGCCGACCAGCAGTCCCTGACCGATATGATGGTGGGCCACAGCGTCACCCTGAATATCAACCGGCCCGAGCCCATCAACGTCACGCCCCGCCTGAAGCTGGACGGCCTGACCGTGTTTGACGAGCTGGGCGTCAAGCGTCTGGACAACGTCAGCTTTACCATCAACGCCGGCGAAGTGCTGGGCGTGGCAGGCGTGGCAGGCTCCGGCCAGCGCGAGCTGCTGGAGTCCATCGCGGGCCTGTATCCCATCCAGTCCGGCTCCGTCACCTTCTTCCCGCCTGAGGAAAATGGCCAATCGCTGGAGCTGGTGGGCAAGGATCCCATGGATATCCGCAAGGCCGGTATCGCCATGAGCTTTGTCCCCGAGGATCGTCTGGGCATGGGTCTGGTGGGCTCCATGGGTATGACCGGCAACATGATGCTGCGCTCCTGGCGTAAGGGTAAGGGCGCGTTCCTGAACCGCAAGGATCCGGAAGCACTGGCCCAGCGCATCTGGCAGGAGCTGGAGGTCGTCACTCCCAGCACCAGCTTCCCCGTCCGCCGCATGTCCGGCGGTAACGTGCAGAAGGTTCTGGTGGGCCGTGAGATCGCCCAGCAGCCCTCTGTGCTGATGACCGCCTACGCTGTCCGCGGTCTGGATATCAATACATCCTATACCATTTACAATCTGCTGACCGAGCAGAAGATGAAGGGCGTGGCCGTCGTTTACGTCGGCGAGGATCTGGACGTGCTGCTGGAGCTGTGCGACCGGATCGTGGTGCTCTGCGGCGGACAGGTGTCCGGCGTGGTGGACGCCCGTAAGACCAACAAGCTTGAAGTGGGCGCTCTGATGACCCGTGTGGAAGGAGGCGCGAAGGAAAATGCGTAAACAATCCCTTTTTCATATTTCCAAGCGTGACGCCCTTCCTCTGGGCAAGGCACTGCTGATCCGCGGCGGTATCCTGCTGCTGGCTCTGGTGTTCTGCGGTCTGGTCACGACGCTGCTGACCGGCCAGAACCCCATCAGCGTGTACGGCACTATTCTGGAGGGTGCCTTCGGCACCAGCCGCCGTATCGGCGTCACCGCCCGTAACGTGGCGATGCTGCTGGGTATCTCTCTGGCCGTGACTCCCGCCTTCAAAATGCGCTTCTGGAACATCGGTGCCGAGGGTCAGACCCTGATCGGCTGCCTGGCCACCACCGCCTGCATGATCACCCTGGATGACAAGCTGCCCAACGCCGCGCTGATCCTGGTATCCCTGATCGCCGCGCTGCTGGCCGGCGCTCTGTGGGGCTTCCTGCCCGCTTTCTTCAAGGCCAAGTGGAACACCAACGAGACCCTGTTCACCCTGATGATGAACTACATCGCCATGCAGTTGGCCTCCTTCTTCATCATTATCTGGGAGGTGCCCAAGGGCGCCGGTAAGATCGGTATCATCAACCAGTCCACCCGCGCAGGCTGGCTGCCGGAGCTCGGCAACGCCTACCTGCTGCCCATCCTGATCGTGGCCATCATGACCGGCCTGATGTACATCTATCTCCAGTACAGCAAGCACGGCTACGAGATCGCCGTTGTGGGCGAAAGCCAGCGCACCGCCAGCTACGCCGGTATCAAGGTGGATCGCGTCATCATCCGCACCATGGTGCTCTCCGGCGCGCTGTGCGCCCTGATGGGCTTCATGATGACCGCCGGCGTGGACCACACCCTGACCACCACCATCGTGGACAGCCGCGGCTTCACCGCCGTCATGGTCTCCTGGATGTCCAAGTTCAACCCCTTCATCATGATCGCCGCTTCCCTGCTGCTGGTGACAATGGATCGCGGCGCCAGCGAGGTGGCCAGCGCCCTGAGCCTGAACCACTCCTTCGCGGATATTCTGACCGGTATCATCCTGTTCTTCATTATTGCTACCGAGTTCTTTATCACCTATAAAGTCACCCTGCGTAAGAACAGCAAGAAGGAGGCGTAACAGATGGGCTTTGATTTTGTATCTTTCTTCCCCCGTGCGGTCATGCAGGGCATTCCCCTGCTGTTCGGCAGCACCGGCGAGATCCTGACGGAAAAATCCGGCAACCTGAACCTTGGTATCCCCGGCATCATGTATGTGGGCGGCATCAGCGGCGTCATCGGCTCGTTCTTCTATGAGCAGTCCGTCCCCGCCGCCGAAATGAACGGCTTCCTTGCCATCATGATCCCCATTCTCTGCTCTCTGCTGGGCTCTCTGCTGATGGGCCTGCTGTACTGCTTCCTGACCGTTACGCTGCGTGCCAACCAGAACGTGACCGGTCTGGCCATGACCACCTTCGGTGTGGGCGTGGGCAACTTCTTCGGCGGCTCCCTCATCAAGCTGACCAACAGTGAAGTCCCCTCCATTGCCCTGTCCAACACCAGTCTGTTCTTCAAGACCACTCTGCCCGGCGCCGGCAGCACCGGCTGGTTCGGCCAGCTGTTCCTGTCCTACGGTTTCCTGGCCTATGTGGCCATCATCATCGCGTTGGGCGCGTCCTACTTCCTGAACCGCACCCGTCCCGGCCTGCACCTGCGCGCCGTGGGCGAGAGTGCCTCCACTGCCGACGCCGCCGGTATCAACGTCACCAAGTACAAGTATCTGGCCACCTGCATCGGCTCCATGATCGCAGGTCTGGGCGGCCTGTACTACGTCATGGACTACGCCAACGGCGTGTGGTCCAACAACGCCTTCGGTGACCGCGGCTGGCTGGCTATCGCGCTGGTCATCTTCACCATCTGGCGCCCCAATGTCAGCATTCTGGCCTCCATTCTGTTCGGCGGCCTGTACATCATCAACATCTATCTGCCCACCCCCGGCGGTCAGATGGCTGTCAAGGAGTTGTACAAGATGCTGCCCTACGTCATCACCCTGCTGGTGCTGATTGTCGTCTCCCTGCGTAAGAAGCGGGAGGATCAGCCCCCTGCGTCCCTCGGTCTCTCCTACTTCCGCGAGGAACGCTGACCCTGATACGAAAAAGAGTAGGTCGCTTTGCGGCCTGCTCTTTTTTCCTACCTATTTTAACCAAAGGAGGACGCAATATGTCTACCCTGCTGCTGAAAAACATCTCCCAGCTTGTCACCTGTGACGACAACGACCGTCTGCTGACCAACGTTGACCTCTACTGTGAGGACGGCTTCATCAAGGCCATCGGCCCCGAGCTGGCTGTCACCGCCGACGAGACCATCGACGCCAGCCACATGCTGTGCTACCCCGGTCTGGTCAACACCCACCACCACCTGTATCAGGTGTTCTCCCGCAATCTGCCCCAAGTGCAGAACATGGAGCTGTTCGACTGGCTCAAGACCCTGTACGAAATCTGGAAGAATCTGGATGAGGACGTGATCCGCCTGTCCAGTCTCACCGGCATGGGTGAGCTGATGAAGCACGGCTGCACCACCTGCTTCGACCACCACTACGTGTTCCCCGCCGACAGCGGCGACCTGCTGGGCGCACAGCTGGCGGCGGCCCAGGAGCTGGGCATCCGCATGTATCTCAGCCGCGGCAGCATGGACTTGAGCGTCAAGGACGGCGGCCTGCCGCCGGACAGCGTGGTACAGACGGTGGACGAGATCATGGCGGACTCCATCCGCTGCATCGAGAAGTACCACGATCCCGCCTACGGCTCTATGCACCGCGTGGCGCTGGCGCCCTGCTCCCCCTTCTCCGTGTCGGCGGAGCTGCTGCGGCAAAGCGCCCTTCTGGCCCGGCAGTACCACGTCCGGCTTCACACCCACCTGTGCGAGACCAAGGACGAGGAAAACTTCATGCTGGAGCGTGAGGGCGTCCGCCCCTTGGAATATATGCAGCGTCTGGGCTGGATCGGCGACGACGTGTGGTTTGCCCACGGCATCCACTTCAATGACGAGGAGCTGCGCCTGCTGGCGGACACCGGCACCTCAACGACGAGGAGCTGCGGGTGCTGGCCAAAACCGGCACCGGCGTGGCCCACTGCCCCATCAGCAACATGAAGCTGTCCAGCGGCATCGCCCGCATTCCGGAAATGCTGAAGCTGGGCGTTCCCGTAGGCCTTGCCGTGGACGGCAGCGCCAGCAACGACGGCTCCAGTCTCATGGAGGAGCTGCGTGTGGCCTTCCTGCTGCACCGTCTGAATTCCAGCAAGGCCGCTCCCACCGGCTACGACATTCTGAAGATGGCTACACGGGGCAGCGCCCGTCTGCTGGGCCGTGACGATATCGGCCAGCTGGCGGTGGGCAAGTGCGCCGACCTGTTCCTGATCGACAGCCGCCGTCTGGAGCTGGTAGGCTCCTGCTTCGACGCCAAGTCCGTGCTGGGCACAGTAGGTGTTCGCGGAGCGGTGGATTACACGGTGGTGCATGGCCGCGTCACTGTTCGGGAAGGCCATCTGGCTACCGTGGATGAAGGCCGCGTAGCCGAAGCCGCCAACGCCAAGTGCAAGGCGTATTTGGAGATGTAATCGACGCGATGCACTTTTGTAAGGGCGGCCCTTGCGGCCACCCACGTCACATCAGCACATAAATCGCACGGGCGACCGCAAGGGTCGCCCCTACGGATCATCAAAACCGCAGGGTTGACACACGGTCAGCCCTGCGGTATGTTATTATATATGTATCATTCCAGCTCACTGCGGTTGTCCGCCATGGTCTTGGCGAACAGCTCCGCGCTGCTGGGCGGCGTGTAGGTGATGGCGTTAGCGCCCGCCCGGATGGTGGCGGTAATGCTCTCGTCCGTAGGGCCGCCGGTGGCGATGATGGGCAGCTCCGGGTACTTGGCCCGCAGCGCCGCCACGATCTCCGGCGTCCGTGCCGCGCCGGACACATTCACGAAGTCCACGCCTGCCGCCAGATACGGCTCGATATCCATCTTCTCCGAGATCACCGTGTACACCACCGGGATCTCCACCGCCTCCTTGATGGCGCAGATGGTGTCCAGCCCAATCTTGCTGTTGCACACCACGCCGTAAGCGCCCTGATGCTCCACATAGGCCGCCATGCTGGCGCTGCGGACGCCGTTGGTCAGTCCGCCGCCCACGCCGCAGAACACCGGCACCTCCGAGATGCCGATAATAGCCTGCGTGATGCTGGGCTGTGGCGTAAAGGGGTACACGGCGATCACCGCATCGGCGTTGATATTCTTGATGATGGCCACGTCCGTGGAGAACACCAGCGACTTGATGCGGCGGCCGAACACCCGGATGCCGCTGCATTCGCTGATGCACCGGGGCACCGACAGGGTGTGCTTGCGCAGGTTGCCTTCGTAGACGGGGACATATTTTCTTAGCATGCTCGCGCTCCTTCCTCTGTTCATCTTCCTTGGTTTATTGTAGCATGGTTTCCGTTTTCTGTAAATATATCCGATGCCAAGCGGATGAAAAATTCAACTTTTGTTCACACTTATGTTACGTTTTGTTAAGTGAGGTGCATTTTATGTCTGTTTCTGTCGTTTTAGGGGATATCACCCTTTCCCATGCGGACGCCATTGTCAACGCCGCCAACTGCTCCCTTCTGGGCGGCAGCGGCGTGGACGGCGCCATCCATCGGGCCGCCGGGCCGCGTCTTCTGGAGGCCTGCCGCGCCCTGAACGGCTGCGAGACCGGACAGGCCAAGCTCACACCCGCCTTTGACCTGCCCTGCCGGTACGTGATCCACACCCCCGGCCCCATCTGGCGCGGAGGCCAATACGGCGAAGCGGCGCTGCTGACCTCCTGCTACCGCTCCTGTCTGGCGCTGGCGTGGGAGACCGGCTGCCGCAGCGTGGACTTTCCCTCCCTCTCCACGGGCGTCTACGGCTATCCTCTACCCCAGGCAGCTCATATCGCCCTGCGGGAGCTGGTGACCTTCGACCGGGAGCACCCCGGCATGACCCTGCGGATGGTCTGCCACACGCCGGAGGCCCTGCGGGTCTATCAGGTGGACTGGAACATGTTCTATCAGGAGACAAAGCCCCACGAATGATAACCGGCAAAATTTGATAAGCCGTAGGGCGGGGGTCTACCCCCCCCCACTCCTTACATTCCTACCTCCCTGTGCTACAATGTCACCAAAGTAAGAAAAGTTATACTTTTGAAACGGAGGACTATCATGAAAAGCACACGACGGGACGACCGGCACTACATGAGTTCGGTGCGGGTGGGGCCAAAGGGACAGATCGTGATCCCCAAGGAGGCCCGCGAGATGTTCGGCATCGAGCCGGGCGATATGCTGGTGCTGCTGGCGGACAAGAAACGGGGCATCGCCCTGCAGACGCCGGAGAAGCTGCACCCCATGCTGCGGCAGGTGTTCGACGGCATGCCGGAAGACGGGGAGGACGAGGAATGAACGCATTGGAGGTGCGGGGCCTGCGCAAGACCTACCCCGCTTTTACCCTGAAGGACGTGTCCTTCGACGTGCCGCAGGGCGCGGTGGTGGGTTTTATCGGCCGCAACGGCGCGGGCAAATCCACCACGTTGAAATCCATTCTGGGACTGGTACACCCTGACGGCGGCCACGTCCGCTTTTTCGGGCAGGACGTGCGGCAGCACGAGCGGGAATTCAAGGAGCAGATCGGCGTGGTGCTGGGCGGCATCGACTTCTATCCCAAGAAGAAGGTCAAGACCATCACCGACGTGACCCGGCGGTTTTACCGCAACTGGGACGAGACGAAATACCGCCACTATCTGGAGCTGTTCGGCATCGACGAGAGCAAGCGGGTGGATCAGCTGTCCAGCGGCATGAAGGTAAAGTATTTGCTGGCGCTGGCGCTGAGCCACAACGCAAAGCTGCTGATCCTGGACGAACCCACCAGCGGCTTGGATCCGGTGTCCCGTGACGAGCTGGTGGAGCTGTTCCGGGCCATCGTGGCGGACGGCCAGCGGAGCATCCTGTTCTCCACCCACATCACCTCCGATCTGGAGAAGTGCGCCAGCCACATCACCTTTATCAAGGATGGCGCGATCTTCCATAGCTCCACCGTGGCGGAGTTCATGGCGGCCTACGCCGACCGGGGCGCCACGCTGGAGGATATCATCGTTTCCGTGGAAAGGAGGGAGCTGGATGAACGCGCTATTATATAAGCAGCTGCGGCTGGTGTACCACCCCATGACGCCGGTGTTCTGCCTGTTCGGCGTCATGGTGCTGATCCCCAACTACCCCTATACCGTCATCTTTTTCTATGTGATGCTGGGGCTGTTCTTCACGTTTCTGAACGTCCGGGAACAGAAGGATATCTACTATTCCGCCATTCTGCCGGTTCCCAAGCGGGACACGGTAAAGGCAGGCTGCGTGCTGGTGGCGTTGGTGGAGCTGCTGTCGCTGGCGGTACTGGGGCCCTGCGCGCTGCTGGCAGTGCGTTTGCAGCCGGACAAGGACAATCTGGTGGGCATGGATCCCAATCTGGCGCTGTTCGCGGCGGGCTTTCTGCTGTACGCGGTGTTCAACGCCGTGTTCCTGACCTCCTTCTACCGCAGCGGCTATAAGGTAGGCGTGGCCTTCATCAAGGCGCTGATCCCCGTGACGCTGCTGATGATCGTGTGCGAGGCGCTGCCCCATTTTCCGGGACTGGGCTGGCTGGACGATCTGGACGCCGCCACCCAGCTGCGGCTGCTGCCGGCGCTGGCGATCAGCATCGTGGTATATGGGTTGGGTCTGCTGCTGACGTTCCGTAAGGCCGCAGCGCTGTACGAAAAGGTGGATTTGTAAAAACCGCCTTGCAGACTTAACAACCCCCGCTAGATCTTCGTAGGGGCGGGCGACTCTGCCCGCCCTAACGATGACTGTACCATTTTTAACAGGGCCGGCAGAGTCGTCGGCCCCTACGAATGTTTACCGTATCTGCTGCGTTTATTATGTCTCCTCCCCTGTCCTCCACCCGGTAACAAAATTTTTACCAAAAGTTACAGTTTGGAAACAATTACCTGAAACCCCTTGACGGCTGGAAAAATTATGGTATATTGGTAACCGTAAAAACGAGAGATACGTTTTTGCAAATAATTTTTATGGAGGAACCAAACATGAAGAAGATTGTTGCTCTGGTTCTGAGCCTGGTTATGGCTCTGAGCCTGTGCACCGTCGCTTTCGCAGCTGGCTACGATCTGGAAGTCACTGTGAAGGGTCAGCACGAGAAGTATGACGACCTGAAGTTCGTCGAGCAGAAGGACGACGTCCTGGCTCACTATGAGGGTAAGACCTATGGTGAGTGGTTCTGCGAGACCACCGATTCCGACGTCTATGATAGCGCCGACGAGTTCGTTGTCACCTATCAGAAGGATGGCAAGGTTGTATATCTGGTTTGCGTCAAGTCCGCCTCTGGTTCTTACGATCACTCCAACGAGGTTGGTGCTCTGAAGGCTAAGGCTGTTACTGAGCACAAGTATGTCGGCTGCGGCGATGAGAACGACAAGGCTCCCAAGAACTGCTACAAGGATGTCAAGAACGACAATTACTGGGTCAAGCTGGGCGACAACGATGAACACACTGGTATTTATGTCACCGTTGATGGCAAGTATGACAACGTGGTCGAAGTCCGTGCCGCTACCGTGTTCGGTGCGCCCGACTATGATAAGACCGCTGAAGTCGTTCCCGCTGGCCACCTGATGGTTCTGGTGAAGAAGAACATCGAGTACAAGACCTCCACCGACGGCAAGATCGTCAAGGACGTCAACGAGTACAAGTGCTACTTCTGCAACCGCACCTTCTACGGCTCCGACTTCCCCTACAGCACCCCCGAGACTGCCGACACCTACAGCTCCACCTTTGCCAATGAGCTGGTCAAGGCCAAGTTCGTGAACGTGGAGGACGGCGTGATCCTGGGCGACGTGGCCTACTACTGGACCACCGATAAGGACAATGACACCAAGACTGACGACACCAACAAGGTGCCTTCCGCCAAGACCTTCGACGCCGGTGTTGCCATGTATGTTGGCATGAGCCTGCTGTCCGTCGCCGGCGGCGCTGTCGTCATCGGCAAGAAGAAGGAGTTCTAAGTTAGAACCTCATTCCATAAAAAAGAGACGCTCAAAGGCCGGCTCCGCATAAGAAAACATACGGTTTTGCCTGCGCCTATTTGGCTAAAATGCGACCGAAAAAAGTGCCCTATACGTCAGTATAGGGCACTTTTCAGCTTGTCAAAGAACGCCAGTTCTCGTTATGCGAGAGCTGGCGTTTTAGTCGT
>ERZ859738.1256-NODE-1256-length-12518-cov-2.610688_pt1 | contig 12518 bp, 8 predicted proteins | sample MGYA00510122_ERZ859738 | MGnify/ENA primary metagenome ERZ859738 (study PRJEB30046, sample SAMN00715139) | human gut metagenome | study: EMG produced TPA metagenomics assembly of the A metagenome-wide association study of gut microbiota in type 2...
TATGGGTGCCTAAAAAAGGGCCCGGGCCCCCTGGGGGCCCCCCGCCGATGGCCGCCCGCAGGCCGAGCAGGCGGCAATCCTTGAGCAACTGATACGCCTGCCGCCCGGTATCGCGGCGGTGACGGCGGAGCGTGGACGGGGGAAGTCCGCGCTGGCGGGCATGCTCCTGCGCCAGCTTGGGGGCGAGGCCATCGTCACCGCCCCAACGCGTAGCGCTGTCGAGGTGCTGGCCAGCTTTGCCGGGGAGACGTTGCGCTTTATGGCGCCCGATGCGCTGCTGGCGTCGAAAGAAAAGGCGGCGTGGCTGATAGTCGATGAGGCCGCGGCTATCCCGGCTCCGCTTCTCCGGCAGCTGGTGAGCCGTTTTCCCCGCACGCTACTCACCACGACGGTGCAAGGGTACGAGGGCACCGGTCGCGGGTTCCTGCTGAAATTTTGCGCCAGTCTGCCCCATCTGCAATCGTTCACCCTGAGCGCCCCGATCCGCTGGGCGGCGGGCTGTCCGCTGGAGTCAGCCATCAGTCAGTTGCTTATCTTTAACGATGAGGCATTTCGCGACGCGCCGATGGGGGAGATAGCCCTGGAGGCGGTCAATCAGTCCTGCTGGCAAACGCAGCCAGCGCTACCGGAGGCGATGTACCAGCTATTGTCCGGGGCGCATTACCGAACTTCCCCGCTCGATCTGCGGCGCATGATGGATGCTCCGGGCCAGGCTTTCCGCTGCGCTCGCGCCGGCGGCGCGGTGGCGGGCGCCCTGTGGCTGGTGGCCGAGGGGGGACTTTCTCCCGAACTTAGCCGGGCGGTATGGGCGGGTTTTCGCCGGCCGCGCGGGAATCTGGTCGCCCAGTCGCTGGCGGCGCACGGCGGCAGTCCCCTGGCGGCGACGCTGCGCGGGCTGCGGGTCAGTCGGATCGCTGTCCATCCCACCCGCCAGCGGGAAGGCCTCGGGCGGAAGATGATCGCCGATATCGCCGCCGATGCCGCTGGCTATGACTATCTCTCCGTCAGCTTCGGCTATACCGCTGAGCTGTGGCGCTTCTGGCAACGCTGCGGGTTTACCCTCGTACGGCTGGGTACCCATCGCGAGGCCAGCAGCGGCTGCTATACTGCGATGGCCCTCTATCCGTTGACCGCGGCAGGGCGCCAGCTGGCGCAGCGGGAGGCGCAGCGGCTGCAGCGCGATGAATACTGGCTTCGCCCGTGGCGAGAGGAATCCGCGCCGCTGCCGGCCGTCGCAGACGCTATGCTTAGTGATGAGGACTGGCTGGAAGCGGCGAGCTTTGCCTTCGCCCACCGCCCGCTGGCCGCGGCGCTGGGCTGCCTCAACCGCCTACTGATGCAGGCCGACATGCTGTTGCCAGCCCTGCGGGGACGACTGCAGGGCAAAGAGGAGGCCGCACTCTGCGCCGTGCTGCAGCTGACGGGGCGAAAAGCCTTGCAGGCGAGATGGCGTCGGGAGGCCGCTGACGCCTTGCGCTCCCTTGATGCAGCGCGTGCTGATGCGCTGCGTCAGCAGGTGGCGCATCTGCAATTTTTTTAACTAACTCATTCAGTTAAATGGCATGGTCATATCTGGCGAGCGGCGTACACTGCCCGCAAACACTAAGGAGACAGCCATGAAACACGATCATTTTATTGTTCAAAGTCCTGCGACACCTGCGCAACAGCTGTTGCTGCTGTTTCATGGCGTAGGGGATAACCCGGTCTCCATGGGGCAAATCGGCAGCTGGTTCGCGCCGCAGTTTCCCGATGCGCTGATCGTCAGCATTGGCGGGGTGGAACCTTGCGGCCCCAACGGTCGGCAGTGGTTTTCGCTGCAGGGGGTGACGGAAGAGAATCGTCAGCAGCGCATCGACGCCATTATGCCGACCTTCATTGAAATTGTGCGCTACTGGCAGGAGAAAAGCGGCGTCAGTCCACTGGCCACCGCGCTGATCGGTTTCTCTCAGGGGGCGATTATGTCGCTGGAGAGTATCAAAGCGGCGCCGGATCTGGCTTCGCGGGTCATCGCCTTTAATGGCCGCTATGCGACGCTGCCGGAGACGGCAACGACGGCCACTACCATTCACCTGATCCACGGGGGTGAAGATCGGGTTATCGACCTGGCGTGGGCGGTGTCGGCCGAGGAGGCGTTACAGCAGGCGGGCGGCGACGTGACCTTAGATATTGTCGACGATCTCGGGCATGCCATTGACGATCGCAGTATGCAGTTGGCGATCGAGCGTCTGCGTTATACCGTGCCAAAGCACTATTTTGATGAGGCGCTGAGCGGCAGTACGCCAAAAGGGGATGATATCATCGAAATGCTGTAACCCCGGAGAGCGGGGTTACAGGCGGGCGGTACCGCGATAAAGGCAAACTTACGGTTTCTTCGACTGGTCGTGCTTCGGCCAGTCGTCGTCGTCGTCCCATTTATCGTTAAAATCACGGTGCGGCGGCAGATCGGGTTTGTTGTTGAGGAATTTTTTGTGGTCAACGCGATTTAGATCTTTAATCACGTTGATAATTACCCCCACCAAAAAGACCAGCACCAGAATCCACCAGTGTTTAATAAGCCATTCCATGCGCGCTTCCTCTTTACGTCAATTCGTCAGGCGACCAGCTGTTCCATGACGCGTTGATACATCCGCGCCAGCAGCTGCAGGTCGGCGGCGTTCACACATTCATTAATTTTGTGAATCGTTGCGTTTACGGGGCCCAGCTCAACCACCTGCGCCCCCATGCGCGCGATAAACCGTCCGTCTGAGGTGCCGCCGTTGGTTAACAGCTGCGGTTTGATCTCATTATAGTGCTCAATCGCGTTGACGACCGCATCCACCAGCTTGCCCCGTCCGGTGAGGAACGGCTGGCCGGAGAGCCACCACTCCACGCTGTAACGCAGCTGGTATTTTTCCAGCAGGGCGATCACCCGGGAATTGATCATCTCGTCCGTCAGCTCCGTACTGAAGCGGAAGTTGAACTGGACGAACATATCGCCGGGGATCACGTTATTGCTGCCGGTGCCGGACTGCACGTTGGCGATCTGCATGCTGGTCGGCGGGAAGAACTCATTGCCTTTATCCCACTCGATATTGACCAGTTCCGCCAGCATCGGCGCCGCGCGGTGGACAGGGTTATCGGCAAGGTGCGGATAGGCGACATGCCCCTGCACGCCGTGAATAGTCAGGTTGCAGGTCAGCGAGCCGCGGCGGCCGTTTTTCACCACATCGCCGACCACTTCGGTACTGGAAGGTTCGCCGACCAGACAATAGTCCAGACGCTCGTTACGCGCCATCAGCGTCTCCACCACTTTGACGGTGCCGTTTTTGGCGCTGGCCTCTTCATCAGAGGTGATCAAAAACGCCAGTCGGCCCCTATGGTTCGGGTACTGCGCGACAAAACGCTCTGCGGCAACCACCATCGCCGCCAGCGAGCCTTTCATATCCGCCGCTCCGCGGCCAAACAGCATCCCGTCGCGGATGGTCGGTTCGAACGGGGGATTGATCCAGCGGTCGGCGTCGCCTGCCGGGACTACGTCGGTGTGGCCGGCGAAGGCCAGCGTCTCGCCGTGGCCGCGCCAGGCCCAGAAATTCTGCGTATCGCCGAAATCCATCGGTTCAACGGTAAAGCCGATCGCACGCAGGCGTTCAATCATTAACGCCTGGCATCCCGCATCATCGGGGCTAAGGGAAGGGCGGCGAATAAGCTGCTGAGCCAGCTCAATGACCGGGCAAGACATAGACTATACCTCGTTAAACTGCTGATAACTTGCTTCACTAAAACCCAGCAGCATAGGACGACCGGGCGCGCAGAGCAATGGGCGTTTGATAATTGCCGGCATTTCCAGCATCAATGCGGCTGCGGCGTCGGCATTATCGATGCTATTGCGCAGCGACTCGTCAAGTTTGCGCCAGGTGGTGCCACGGGTGTTCAGCAGCGCCTGCCAGCCCAGCTCGGCAATAAAGGTATCCAGTTGCGCACGCTCAAGGCCATCGGCGCGGTAATCATGGAAGCGATACTCAATCTGATGCGCTTCCAGCCAGCGGCGGGCTTTTTTAATGGTATCGCAGTTTTTAATTCCGTACATGGTGAGCATAGATAAACCTTTTACATTCAATTAAGCGGTTAACTCAGATATTTCCGAATATATAAGTCTTACTGAAATAATACGTGATTCAGATGAATAAATATAACTTTTTACCGGGGATCTCATTCGATATATCGGGTGGTTAAATGTTGGCCACCTGTGGGCATGATGTGAGGGCTTTAACATTATTGCAAAAATGTTGTCTGAGGTTGCTCTACGTCACATTATGTTTACATACGAAGCGGCATAGTAGCGACAACCAGAGGTTTTATCTCTGTCAGCGGTCCATAAGACAATCAGAGCAATAGGGGAGCACAACTTCCCATCGGTAATGAAGTTATATAGAATCGACCATAATAATAAGAGAGGCTATTATGATTGAACATGAACTGGGGAACTGGAAAGACTTTATTGAAGGCATGCTTCGTAAATAAATTTCCGCAATGTGAGCAGGGGAATAACGCGAAGTAAATAAGCGCGCTAGGGTTCTGAACACATAAAGAAGGCGACCACCGTGGTCGCCTTTTCTGTTATTACGCCTCGCCGCCGAAGCTCGTCGGTTTATTGCGGACGCTCCTTTAGCGGAAAACGGCGACGCACCAGCACAAAGAACAGCGGCACGAAAAAGATCGCCAGCACGGTGGCGGAGATCATCCCGCCCATCACTCCGGTGCCGACCGCATGCTGGCTGCCGGAACCGGCGCCGGTGCTGGTCGCCATCGGCAGCACGCCGAAGATGAACGCCAGCGAGGTCATCAGGATGGGGCGCAGGCGCTGACGGCAAGCCGACAGCGTGGCGCTGAGCAGATCCTGGCCCTTCTCGTTGAGCTCATTGGCGAACTCGACGATCAGAATGGCGTTTTTCGCCGACAGGCCGATCACCGTCAACAGACCCACCTGGAAGTACACGTCATTCTCCAGACCGCGCATCCAGGTCGCCAGCAGGGCGCCAATCACCCCCAGCGGCACCACCAGCATCACCGAGAACGGCACCGACCAGCTCTCGTACAGCGCCGCCAGGCACAGGAACACCACCAGCAGAGAAATAGCATACAGGGCCGGCGCCTGAGCGCCAGAGAGGCGTTCCTGGTAGGACATGGCGGTCCATTCGAGGCCAAAGCCTGTGGGTAACTGCGCGGCCAGCTTCTCCATCATGTCCATCGCGGTACCGGTACTGATACCCGGCGCCGCCTCACCGACGATCTCCACCGCTGAGTAGCCATTGTAGCGTTCCAGCCGCGGCGAGCCGGTCTCCCAGCGCGAGGTGGCGAAGGCCGAGAATGGCACCATCGTGCCGCTGCTGTTGCGCACGTACCAAAGATTGATATCGTCAGGCAGCATCCGGTATTTCGCCGCCGCCTGGACGTAGACTTTCTTTACCCGGCCGCGATCCATAAAGTCGTTGACGTAGCTCGACCCCCACGCGGTTTGCAGCGTATCGTTGATGTCGTCAATGGAGACGCCCAGCGCCTGCGCTTTACGCTGATCGATATCGACCTGCAGCTGCGGACTGTCATCGAGCCCGTTATGCCGAACGCGGGTCAACAGCGGATTTTTCCCGGCCAGCTCAAGCAGCGTATCGCGCGCCGCCATCAGCGCATCGTGCCCCTTCCCGGCATGATCCTCCAGCTCCATATCGAAGCCTGCCGAACTGCCGAGGCCGCTGATCGCCGGCGGGCTGCTGGCGATAACCCGCGCTTCGTTAATCTGATTAAACGCTTTGGTGGCGCGTTCAATAATGGCAAAGGAGGTGCCGGTTTGCGGGTCGCGCTGGTCCCAGTCTTTGAGACGAACGAACATGCGGGCCACGTTCTGCCCATTGCCGCCGGGGCCGGAGCCAACGGTAGCGAACACCGACTCGACGTTCTGCTTCTCGTTATTGAGAAAGTAATCTTCCGCCTTCTGCACCACCTTCAGCGTCTGCTGCTGGGTGCTGCCGCTCGGCAACTGGACCGAGGTGGTGAACATCCCGCGATCCTCCAGCGGCAGGAACGAGGTCGGCAAATGCAGAAACAGGAACACCATCCCGCCGAGCAGGACGACGTAGATCAGCATCCAGCGCAGCGAGCGGTGCAGGATTTTGCCGACGAAGGTTTCGTAGCGGCTGGCGCTGCGGTTGAAGGTGCGGTTGAACCAGCCGAAGAAGCCTTTTCTTTCATGGGATTCACCTGGCTTAACCGGCTTAAGCAGCGTGGCGCAAAGGGCAGGGGTGAGGATCATGGCCACCAGCACCGAGAGGACCATCGCCGCGACGATAGTGATTGAGAACTGGCGATAGATGGCGCCGGTGGTGCCGCCGAAGAAGGCCATCGGCACAAATACCGCCGACAGCACCATCGCGATCCCTACCAGCGCGCCCTGAATTTGTCCCATCGATTTGCGGGTCGCCTCGCGTGGCGACAGGCCCTCCTCGCTCATGATGCGCTCGACGTTCTCCACCACCACGATGGCGTCATCCACCAGCAGGCCGATCGCCAGCACCATGGCGAACAGCGTCAGGGTGTTAATCGAGTAGCCGAACAGGGCCAGCACGCCGAAGGTGCCAAGCAGCACCACCGGCACCGCCACCGCCGGAATGAGCGTCGCGCGGAAGTTCTGCAGGAACAGGTACATCACGCAGACGACGAGGATAATCGCTTCGAACAGGGTCTGAATCACGTCCTCGACCGAGATTTTGATGAACTCGGTGCTGTCCTTCGGATAGGCAATATCGTAACCCTGCGGCATCTGACGCTGGAATTCGGCGATTTTGCTTTTCACCAGCGTCGCGGTGTCCAGCGCGTTGGCGCCGGGGGCCATCATCACCGCGATCCCGGCGGCCGGGTGGCCGTTCAGATTGGCGGTGGCGGTGTAATCCTCGCTACCCATCTCCACCCGCGCGACATCGCTCAGGCGCACTACCGAGCCGTCGGCCTGGCTTTTCACGATGATCGCTTTGAACTGGTCAGGGGTTTGCAGCCGGGACTGCGCGCGCACGGTGGCGGTTAATTGCTGGGCATTGGACGACGGTAGCGCGCCGATTTTACCGGCGGAGACCTGCACGTTCTGCGCCTCAATCGCCGACTGGACGTCGGAAGGCATCAGCGAGTAGGAGGCGAGTTTGGTCGGGTCCATCCAGACGCGCATCGCGTATTCGGCGCCGAATACCTGCAGGCTGCCGACGCCCTCCACGCGCGCCAGCGGGTCCTGCATATTGCTGACCAGCCAGTCGGAGATATCGGAGCTGGTGGCGCGGTTGGTTTTGTCATACACCGCGAGGATCAGCAGAAAGCTGCTCTGCGATTTTTCCACCGTTACGCCGGACTGCTGGACTTCGCTCGGCAGCCGCGATTCCGCCTGCTGCACTTTATTTTGTACCTGCACCTGGGCGGTGTCCGGGTCGGTCCCCTGCTCAAAGGTGACGGTGATGCTGACCGAGCCGTCGGAGCTGCTGGTGGAGCTGAAGTAGAGCAGATGGTCGAGGCCGGTGAGCTGCTGCTCGATGACCTGGGTGACGCTGTTCTCCAGGGTTTCGGCGGACGCCCCGGTATAGGTGGCGGAGATTTTCACCGCCGGCGGGGCGACGTCCGGATACTGGCCTACCGGCAGGGTGCGGATCGCCAGCACCCCGGCGAGCATAATCAGAATGGCGATCACCCAGGCAAAGACCGGGCGACGCACGAAGAAACGGGAGAACATCAGGCGTTGCCTCCGTTATTGTTGACGGCGACGGCCTTCACTGTCTGTCCGGGGGCCACTTTACCGGTGCCTTCGACAATCAGCTTGTCGCCCGCTTTCAGGCCGCTCAGCACCAGCCATTTATCGCCGTAGGTGTCGCCGGTTTCCACGGTACGCTGCTCAACTTTGTTGGCGGCATCGACCACCAGCGCCGTGGCGTCGCCTTTGGCATCGCGGGTGATCCCCTGCTGCGGGGCGAGGATCGCGTCGTTCATGATGCCTTCATCGATGCGCGCGCGGACGAACATCCCCGGCAGCAGGACGTGCTGCGGGTTGGGGAAGATAGCGCGCAGGGTTACCGAGCCGGTAGATTCATCGACGGCGACTTCGGTGAGCGCCAGACGCCCTTTTTCGGGATAGGTACTGCCATCTTCCAGGGTTAACGTCACGCTGAGGGTGTCGCTGTTGCTGGCCAGGCTTTGCTTGCGTAAACGCAGGAGATCGACGCTGGATCGCGTCAGATCAACATACATGGTGTCGAGCCCGCGGATCGTCGCCAGCGCGGTATCCTGATCGGCGGAGACCAGCGCCCCCGGCGTAACCGACGAGATGCCGATGCGCCCGGCAATCGGCGCGGTGACGGTGGTCCAGTTCAGGTTAATGCGCGCGCTCTCCAGCGCCGCTTTCTTCGATTCCACGCTGGCCTTGTCCTGGGCGCAGGTGGAGGCGGCGTCGTCAGCATCCTGGCGGGAAACGCCGTTATCCCTGACCAGCGACGCGTAGCGCTGGGCCTTCTGGCAATCGGAGACCACCAGCGCCTGGGCCTGTTTCAGCGCCGCCGCCGCTTCGTTCCAGGTCGCGCGATAGCTGGAGGGATCGATCTGGTAAAGGGCCTGCCCGGCCTTCACCATATCGCCTTCGGTAAACAGGCGTTTCTGGATGATGCCGCCCACCTGCGGGCGAACTTCGGCGCTGAGCGAGGCGGTGGTGCGGCCGGTGAGCTGGCTGACTACCGGCACCGGCTGGCTTTGCAGGGTGACCACGCCCACTTCCGGCGTGGGTTGCTGCGGAGCAGATGTCTGCGCATTATCGCATCCGCTAAGGAGAAATAATGCTGTCGCGATGGGAGCTATGATGTATTTCATTATATTTTCTCAAGATATAAGACGTCCGCCCCGTTTATTTAAAAACGAGGGAATAGGTTGGGCGCTGAGGCATTTTCGGGTGAGCGAAAATGACAAAAAAGGAACACAGATGTTCCTGAACGTGATTGTTATTGTGTCTCCGCTGAAGCCAACCTCTTCGGTCTTCAGGAGGTGAAAAGCGCATCTCCTCTGGTTTTGTAGTGAGAATGATCATTCTCATTTTTCCCCATTATACGATCCATCGCGATAATGGAAAGGTTTTTTTGCTTACTTTTAGAACGCAAAAAATTAAGGCAAATAATCATGGAGAAAATAAGAATATTTTGTGAAAGTGGAGAGGGAAAATAACCATTCGGCAGCGCGATACTGGAGATAGTTAATGACACTAATCATTACAAAAAGCATTAATCCCGACGATCAACAAGAATTGTTTGCCGGTCTGCGGCAGTATAATCAGCAGTATCTCGATGCGGCGCAGTTTGGCGATCTGGGGATTTACTCGCGCGATGCGCAAGGGGTAATGCAGGGCGGGCTGATTGCCAAACGCAAGGGCAACTGGCTGTGCATTGAGTATCTGTGGGTTAGCGAGACGACGCGCGGGCGCGGGCTGGGGAGCGAGCTGATGCAGGAGGCGGAACAGCAGGCGCAGGCGCAAGGCTGCAGCCATCTGCTGGTGGATACCTTTAGCTTCCAGGCGCTGCCGTTTTATCAGAAATTAGGCTATCAGCTGCAGATGTCGCTGCCCGACTTCCCGCACGCAGGCATGCAGCGCCACTATTTGTCGAAGGCGCTGTAACGATCCTGGTATCCCCGGGCGGTCAGGTACCGTACCTGTGGTTGTGCCGGATGGCGGCATAAAGGCCTTATCCGGCCTACACAGTCCTCCCGTAGTTTCGCCCCACCCAGGACCGGCAAGCGCAACGCCGCCGGGCAGGATATCAGGCACGGCACCTGTATTCTTGCCGGGTGGCGGCTGTTGCCTTACCCGGCCTACGGTTCGTGCTGTGCGCTCCCTGCGCCATAAGAGACATAGCGCAGAAGAAATATCGGGAGCGCAATCTGCCCGGACATAACATGGGAGTGGTAGCCCTGCTAAGCGCAGTGCGAGCAGGGAAAATCCCGGATGGCGGCGCGTGGTGCCTTATCCGGGCTACAAAAGCGTCAAAACCACGCCTTAACCTCCAACGCCGTGGCCCATTAACGCCAGCGCGTGGCTGATGATGGTCTGGCGGTTGACCGCCTGTAAACGCGGATCGCTGTGGATGCGTGAAAATGGCACCAGCACCAGGCTAATCACCGTGGTAAACAGCAGCTCCGGCGCCAGCGCCGGATTGATCTTGCCTTCCTGCTGCCAGCGACGCACCGTCCCCAGCATCACCTGAAAACGCTCCTCGCCGAAGCGGGCATCCATATGCTGACGCAGGATCGGCATCTCGCCGATGATCTCCTGCATCCACAGCGGCGCAAACCAGGCGTTTTTCTCCGCCATATGCGCCAGCGTCTCGACCATCATCGTCAGCGCCAGTACCGGGTCCTGTGGATGATCGACAAAGATGCGGCTGATGTGATTGCGCAGCGGCATAAAGCGCTCCTCAATCAGCTGAGTCACCAGCGCATCCCGCGAGCTGAAGTAGTAATGCAGCATCGCCGGCGTCACCCCGGCCTCTTTGGCGATGGCGTTCAACGATACGCGGCCCGCCCCGTCGCGGGCAAACAGCGTCAGGGCGATGTCCATCAACTGTTCGCGGTTGGCGGTACCCGGTTTTTTACCGCGCGGCCGACCCGGGCGGCGGGGAGCATCCTGATCCTTTTGTGCTGTCATGATATGGCGATCTCTTGACCCGACTCATTCTTTCACTAAATATTAATTATGCATTTAATTAATTTCAAGCGAGCGTTGTAATGACTTCTCAAGTCGCTAACCCACCGGTGCAGTCGATACGCCTCCTGTTCAGCGCATTGCTGCTGGTGATGCTGCTTTCAGCGCTGGATCAGACCATTGTCTCCACCGCGCTGCCGACGATTGTCGGCGAACTGGGCGGGCTGGACAAGCTTTCCTGGGTGGTCACCGCCTATATCCTCAGCTCCACCATCGCGGTGCCGCTGTACGGTAAATTTGGCGATCTGTTCGGCCGCAAAATCGTGCTGCAGGTGGCGATTGGGCTGTTTCTCGTCGGCTCCGCGCTCTGCGGGCTGGCGCAGAATATGACCCAACTGGTGCTGATGCGCGGCCTGCAGGGGCTCGGCGGCGGCGGCCTGATGGTGATCAGCATGGCGGCGGTCGCCGACGTCATCCCGCCCGCCAACCGCGGCCGCTATCAGGGGCTGTTCGGCGGCGTTTTCGGCCTGGCGACGGTGATCGGCCCGCTGATCGGCGGTTTTCTGGTGCAGCACGCCTCCTGGCGCTGGATCTTCTATATCAACCTGCCGCTCGGCCTGTTCGCGCTGCTGGTGATCGGCGCGGTATTCCACAGCAGCAATAAACGCAGCCAGCATCAGATTGACTGGCTGGGGGCGATTTATCTCAGCATGGCGCTGCTGTGCATCATCCTGTTTACCTCGGAAGGGGGCAGCGTCCATGCGTGGAATGACCCGCAGCTGTGGTGCATTCTGGCCTTCGGCATCGTGGGGATCATCGGCTTTATTTACGAAGAACGGATGGCCGCCGAGCCGATTATTCCGCTGGCGCTGTTCCGCAACCGCAGCTTCCTGCTGTGCAGCCTGATCGGCTTCGTCATCGGCATGTCGCTGTTCGGGTCAGTCACCTTCCTGCCGCTCTATCTGCAGGTGGTGAAGGAGGCGACGCCCACCGAGGCCGGGTTACAGTTAATCCCGCTGATGGGCGGCCTGCTGCTGACCTCGATTATCAGCGGGCGGATTATCAGCCGTACCGGTAAATATCGCCTGTTTCCGATCCTCGGCACCCTGCTCGGCGTGACCGGCATGGTACTGCTGACCCGCATCACCATTCACTCGCCGCTGTGGCAGCTGTACCTGTTTACCGGCGTGCTGGGAGCGGGTCTGGGGCTGGTGATGCAGGTGCTGGTCCTGGCGGTGCAGAATGCGATGCCGGCGCAGATGTACGGCGTCGCCACCTCCGGCGTGACCCTGTTCCGCTCGATTGGCGGCTCCATCGGCGTGGCGCTGTTTGGCGCGGTGTTCACGCACGTGCTGCAGAGCAACCTGCAACAACTGCTGCCGGAAGGCGCGGTGCTGCCGCCGGGAATGAATCCGGTGGCGGTCCAGCACCTGCCCGCGGATATCCGCCTCGACTACCTCGACGCCTTCGGCGCGGCGATCCACGCGGCGTTTCTGATGGCGGCCGGCATTATGGCGGTGGCGTTTGTCCTCTCATGGCTGTTAAAGGAGGCGCCGCTGAAGACCGCGACGCATTAAGCGGCCCCGGCGATGCGCAGCAGTGCCTGACGCAGCGCCGGTGCGGCAAAATCGATAAATTTGCGCAGCTTAAGCGGCGCCAGATCCCGAGCGGTATACAGCAAATGGACCGGCGCCGGATCCGGCTCGACGTTTTCCAGCAGCAGACGGAGCTCCCCGTGGCGCAGGCCATCCAGCGCCTGATAATGCAGTAAGCGGGCCACCCCCACCCCCAGCCGCGCGGCATCGGCGGCGCTCTCCCGCGTGGGGACGCG
>ERZ859738.1258-NODE-1258-length-12509-cov-3.068653_pt1 | contig 12509 bp, 8 predicted proteins | sample MGYA00510122_ERZ859738 | MGnify/ENA primary metagenome ERZ859738 (study PRJEB30046, sample SAMN00715139) | human gut metagenome | study: EMG produced TPA metagenomics assembly of the A metagenome-wide association study of gut microbiota in type 2...
GCGCGGCGCTGAGGGCGGCGGTAGATAGATTAAGCGTAGATGAGATGCCGGCAGGCAGAGGAAGATCGGCGGGGCGTTCCGGCAAAACAATGCGTGACCCGCTCCCCTGGCGGCTGTAGAGAAAGCCCTCCTCCCGCAACTGGCCGAGGGCGCTGGCGATGGTGGTCCGGCTGACCTTCAGGGCCGCCGCCAGCTCGCGCTCGCCGGGCAGGCGCGTTTGCAGCGTCAGGCGACCATCAAGGATCAGCAGGCGGAGCGCTTCCGCCAGCTGGCGCCATAGCGGCGTGCGTGAGCTGGTCTCCTGCCAGTTGCCGAGCAGGCGTACCAGCGATTGGGTTCCAAAGCGTCGGGCTGACATAGCGATCCACTTTTCCAAAACTGGCCATTAATTATCAGTCCATTTTTGCTGATGATGAGGGCTTTCGCAATGATGTTGAGGAAAAAATATGCTTCGTCGCCTGCTGCAGTTATATATTGGTCTGGTGCTTTACGGCGTGTCCACGGCGCTCTTCGTGCATGCCAATCTCGGCGCCGATCCGTGGGATGTTTTCCATCTCGGGGTGGCTAAACAGCTGGGGATCAGTTTCGGTACGGTGATTATCCTGACCGGCGCGGCGGTACTGCTGCTGTGGATCCCGATCCGGCAAATGCCGGGGCTCGGCACGGTGAGCAATGTCATCGTGCTGGGACTGGCGGCGGACGCCACGCCGGCCGTCCCGCCGCCGCGGGAGTCGATGTTGGCGCGCAGTGCGCTGCTGGCAGGAGCGATTGTGCTGAACGCTATCGCTACCGGGATGTATATTGGCGCGGGCTTTGGCCCCGGGCCGCGCGATGGCCTGATGACCGGTCTGCATGCTCGCACTGGTTGGTCACTGCGCGGTATCCGGACGGCGATCGAGCTTTCCGTTCTGCTGATTGGCTGGCTGCTGGGGGGCAAATTTGGCGTCGGAACCGTCATCTACGCGCTGTCGATTGGGCCGCTGATCCAGCTGTGCCTACCGTGGTTCAGCCAGCCCGTCAGCCGCAACGCGGTCAGCCCTCCCCGGGAAATAGTCTCCTGAATTAACCCATCGCCCTCTTCATCACGGAGAGGGCCTTTCATCGCTTACAGGCCGCTCAGGCCATGAAGCATCATGTAGATCCCCACCACAATAATCAGTAAGCCTGAGAACCAGGGCGCCTTGCGCGAGAGGTCGTTAAGCCACGGCCAGCGGCGGGTGGCATGTTTAAGGCTCAGGGCGGCGATGGCCCCGGAAGCCACCAGCGTTAGCGCCAGACCAACGCTAAAGCCCAGCACCAGCGTGGCGCCCAGCGAGAATTTCTTCAGCTGTAAACAGATAAGCAGCACGGTAATGGACGCCGGGCAGGGGATCAGCCCGCCGGTCAGGCCAAACAGCACGATCTGCCCGGTCGTCACCTGGCGGCCATCAAAGCGCCGGTTGATCTCCTGAGCATGGGCCCGCTGATGCGCGTCCTGCCACTCCTCCGCCACCAGCGGCGCGGCGGATGAGGACGCATGGTGATGGTCATGGTGGTGATCATGTTCGTGGTGGTGATCATGTTCGTGGTGATGATCATGTTCGTGGTGGTGCTCATGTTCATGGTGGTGATCATGGTGCGTGTGGGGCTGCGATTCGCGCCAGGTGCGCCAGAGCATCCAGCAGGCAATCAGCACAATGACAATCCCTGAGACCAGCTGAAACCAGGGTTCAGAGGTTTGGGCGTTCCAGCCGCGGCCAAACCACAGGCCGGCCATGGCGATCAGCCAGACCACTGCCGTATGGGAAACCGTGGCCGCCAGCCCCAGCAGCACCGCCTGTTTTAACGTTCCCCGTACCGCCACGATAAAGGCGGCCATCATGGTTTTTGAATGGCCCGGTTCAAGGCCGTGCAGGGCACCGAGCAGTATCGCGCTGGGAATAAACAGCCAGGCATTACCTTGCTGCAGAAGGGAAGTGAAATCGTTCATATCGGGATCCTTGCCAAAAGTGCGTTTATCCTACTCCCCCCCAGTAGTAAAATACTACCCCCCAGTAGATAAAGCGGCTAATAAAAAGGATCATGGTATGCTGGCAGGCGTTGCTGACCACGCAGGTCGGTAATCCCGGACAGAATGAAACGGTGGATCGTGCAATGTCACATACAGTTCGACACAAAAAGATGTTACTGACCCGGCTGAAGAAAATTCAGGGGCAGAGTACCGCGTTAGAGAAAATGCTTAATCGCGAGCATGAGTGCGCTGAAATATTACAGCAGCTGGCGGCGATCCGCGGCGCGGTCAACGGCATGATGCTGCAGGTTATTCAGGGGCATCTTACCGACCATGTGGTGAAAGAGCCTGACGAGACGCAGCGCGAAGCGGATCTGGAGACGGTGATGCAGGTGATTAAATCCTATCTGAAGTAGCGCCCCCTGACGTTCCGCTCAAGCCACCCGCCGCTTAATGCGCATGGAGGTTATGCTCTGCCCACAGAATGAACTGCTCTTTTGGCAGCGCTTTGCTGTAAAGCCACCCCTGGGCGTACTGAACGCCATGCTGGCGCAGCCAGTCGCGCTGGCTTTCGGTTTCCACCCCTTCGGCGACGGTGGCCAGATTGAGCGCTTTGGCCATTTCAATAATGTGCGGCGTCAGCGGCCGGTACTCGAGGGTATCGACAAAAGATTTATCGATTTTCAGCGTGTCGACGTCCAGTTTCTGCAGATAGCTCAGGCTGGAGTAGCCGGTGCCAAAGTCATCAATCGAGATACGATGCCCGGCCTGACGGTAGTGAGCGATCACCGGCATGGTGGTCTCCGGGTCGACAAACCCGCGCTCGGTGATTTCAAGGATGATCTGTTCGGCGGCGATCCCCCAGTGCTGCAGCTGATCGTGTAACAACGTCGGTAGGGTGGGCGAGCGTAAATCATCTACCGACAGGTTGATGGATATGTGCACTTCCGGCCGCTGCCGCAGCCAGGGACCGAGATCGGTAAAAATTTTCCTGACGATATCTTCCGTCAGCTGCGTGATGAGCCCGGTCTGCTCGGCCAGGGGAATAAAGATATCCGGCGATAAAAAGGTGCCATCGGGCTGCTGCCAGCGGGCCAGGGCCTCCGCCCCGGCGATTTTCCCTTCCTGCAACGAAATAATCGGCTGATAGTGAACCTGAATCGCTTCGGAATTGAGGGCGTCCAGCATGCTGTTGCGCGGTGAGCGCAGGTGCCTTAGCAGACGCAGCAGCAGCCAGGTGGCGAGCAGGCTGGTGAAAATGCCGGCAGGGAGCCAGAAGAACAGCTGCTGTCGAATGCGCTGCTGCAGCGGCAAGGTTGAAGACCAGGTTACGATGCCAGAGCCCAGCTCGGGAATGCGCTGGATCCGGTAGACTGTGTTATCCAGAGTAAGCATATCCACATGCGGATCTTTAATGCGTTGCCAGACTTTCGCCGGCAGCGGCTGACTGCTGATCACCATTTTCTGGTGGTCCAGGCCAAACAGCATGGTATGGATCTTCTCTTCGCTGGCGGGAACGACATCAATAAAGGAGACGGGGTCGATCATCACCATGTGCTGCCGGCTGCCCATGGCCGTCATCTGATGATCGAGGCCAAGATCGTTAATTGAGGTCAGCCAGGTGCGATAGCCGTCGGGGGCAATGTGGTCCGGCGGGGGGAAGGTGACCGCGACGCTATGGTCTTCCAGGGAGGAGCATTGCGGCACGGAATCACGCAGCCAGAGCACTTCCTGAATGTAGCGATGGGTATAGGCGATGCGGCGGAGCGTAAGCCGATGTTCAGGGCTACAGGAGGCGGCGGTGTGTGCGTCAGCCTCTCGTAACGCTTCCCGGGCCTGGTCGGCAACCTGCAGCGTCCGAACGACGATACGGTTGGAATAGTCATCCAGTTCACGATAGAACTGCATTTTGGCCTGCCGCGCCGCCTGCCAGATGCTGAGTGAAATGGGCAGGATGATGGCCAGTATCAGCACTCCTGTAAACAGCGCCATCAGATGCCGGGTCCTCATGCCTGTGTCCTTATCGTTCGCCGGGTGTCATCAGTATATGCGAAAGATAATTCGGGCGCAGCGGGAGAAAACGCGTCGTTTGGGGAAAAAGCCGGCATCACAACAGGCTGCGATGCCGGGAGAGAAGGATGATTCCGATGTAGCAGAATAAAAATGAGGGTGTGAATGCCGGGCAGGGTGTGTTCCGGCATTCAGTCGCAGCATACGCTGCGCAGATGACAGCAATATGTTAGCTAGTGTGCATCCGGCGCCGGGATATCAGCGCTGATGCGCAGGTCGTTCTCATCAAACACCATGCAGAAGCGCTCATCGAAAGCCAGCTTAATTTTCTGCCAGGGGCGGAAATGGACGTCGCCGGGCAGCAGAACCTTGACGTTGTCGTGGCCGTAGCACTGGCCGAACAGATAGGTATTGTTGCCCAGACGCTCCACCACTTCACATTGAAACTCCACCACGGTACCGGTGGCGACTTCCGGGGTGAGGTGCTCCGGCCGGATCCCCAGCGTCACCGCAGCGCCGGGCTTCAGCGGCTGGGTGGCGATATTCAGGGCCAGCTGATGGTCCTGCGCGAGGGTGACCGTTAAGCGTTCCGGCTGCCAGTCGCTGACGATAGCCGGCAGAAAGTTCATCTTCGGCGAGCCGATAAAGCCGGCGACGAATTTGTTGACCGGATTGTAGTAAAGCGCCATCGGCGAACCCATTTGTTCGACTTTCCCGTAGTTCATGACCACGATTTTATCGGCCAGCGTCATCGCCTCCACCTGATCGTGCGTGACATACACCATAGTGGTCTTCAGCTCCTGGTGCAGACGGGCAATATGCAGGCGCATATCGACGCGCAGCTCCGCATCAAGGTTAGAGAGCGGCTCATCGAACATAAACACCCGGGGATTACGCACGATCGCCCGGCCAATGGCCACGCGCTGCCGCTGGCCGCCAGAGAGCTGCTTCGGTTTACGATCCAGCAGGTGCGAGAGCTGCAGCGTTTTAGCCACCATTTCCACCTGGCGACGGATCTCCGTTTTCGGCACTTTATTCACCTTCAGCCCGTAGCCCATGTTCTCTGCCACCGTCATGTGCGGATAGAGCGCATAGGACTGGAAGACCATCGCCACGCCGCGGCGGGCGGGCACGACATCATTCATCACCTCATCGCCGATCAGTACTTCTCCTTCGCTGACCTCTTCCAGCCCGGCAATCATGCGCAGTAGCGTCGATTTTCCACAACCGGAAGGGCCGACGAAGACGGCAAACTCGCCATCTTCAATATCGAGATTGACCTGGTGCAGCGTCACCGTGCTGCCGAACCTTTTGGTGACATTCCTCAGTCGTATATTGGACATCCACATTCCCCGGAGTGAGTAGCTGTTATTTGCCGTTGGCTTATCGCTATGTTGAGTGTGATTTGTATTACGTGTAACAAATCGGTGTGACGATGTTCAACAGCAGTAAAATCATGCCCTGACTATAACTTCCGCGGATTTTGCGCCATACAGGGACGTTTCATTTCTGCAAGGATGATCACACAACTGGCAGCTTATGGTAGTTTTATCAACGATCAAAGCGTAGCGTATAACAAAAGCGCATCAGAACATGTTTTCCACGTAATACGGCAGTTCGAAAAGATTTATTTTTCTAACTGGCAGACGGAATTCAAATAAAAACCATTAAATTGTTATACCTTCACATGAGGTTGATAATGAAAAAGAACACGCTTGCTGCACTGATCCTTACCACCCTGGCGGCGGGGCAACTCGCCAGCCTGCAGGCGCATGCCGCCGGGCAGCTCAACGTCTGGGAGGACATTAAAAAATCCGCTGGCATCAAAACCGCGGTTAGCGATTTTGAAAAGCAGTACAACGTGAAGGTCAATCTCCAGGAGATGCCCTACGCCCAGCAACTGGAAAAACTGCGCCTCGACGGCCCGGCGGGCATTGGGCCGGACGTGCTGGTGATCCCGAATGACCAGCTCGGCGGCGCCGTGGTTCAGGGACTACTCTCGCCGCTCAGCGTCGATCAGGCGAAACAGGATGCCTTTACGCCAGCCTCCATCAATGCCTTCCGCATGGACAACGCGCTGTATGGGATCCCGAAGGCGGTGGAAACCCTGGTGCTTATCTACAACAAGGACCTGATCGACAAGCCGCTGGACAGCCTGCAGGCCTGGCTGGACTACTCGAAAACCCAGCGCGAGCAGAACAAATACGGCCTGCTCGCCAAGTTTGACCAGATCTATTACAGCTGGGGGGCGATTGGCCCGATGGGCGGCTATATCTTTGCTAAAAACGACAGCGGCGGCTTTAACCCGCAGCAGGTGGGTCTCAATACCCCCGGCGCCGTGGAAGCCGTCACCTTCCTGAAAAAATTCTATGCCGAGAAGGTCTTTCCGGCGGGGATCCTCGGCGATAACGGGCTGAATGCCATCGATTCCCTGTTTACCGAGAAAAAAGCGGCGGCGGTGATCAACGGCCCCTGGGCCTTCCAGCCGTATGAAGCCGCTGGCATTAACTATGGCGTGGCGCCCCTGCCGACCCTGCCGGACGGCAAGCCGATGAGCTCCTTCCTCGGCGTCAAAGGCTATGTAGTATCGACCTGGAGTAAAGACAAAGCGCTGGCGCAACAGTTTATCGAGTTCATCAACCAGCCGCAGTATGTGAAAGCCCGCTATGTCGCCACTGGCGAAATTCCGCCGCTGAAGGCGATGATTGACGATCCGGTGATTAAAAACGACCAAAAGGCCAGCGCCGTCGCCATCCAGTCGGCGCGAGCGGTAGCGATGCCGGGCATTCCCGAGATGGGGGAAGTGTGGGGGCCGGCCAACGCCGCGCTTGAACTGAGCCTCACCGGTAAGCAGGCGCCGCAGGCCGCGCTTGATAACGCGGTGAAACAGATCACGATGCAGATCGAAGCGATGCAGGCCAGCAATCAGTAATTCACCGTCACGTGAAGTCACCGAGCGGGAGGGGGACCTCCCGTTTGTAGAAGGAGTCGAGTGTGAGCATCCATTCCAGCGAAAATTTTAGCGACGCACGCGGGCCCGGGCGCCATGCATGGTGCGGTCTGCTGCTGGCAATCGTGCCGGGTTTCGGTCAGTTTTATCATCGCCAGTGGCTGAAAGGGCTGGTCTTCCTGGTGCTGTTGAGCAGCTTTCTGGGGATTTTTTATGATTTCCTGCGTGAGGGGTTGTGGGGGTTATATACCCTGGGTGAAGAGGTACCGCGGGATAACTCTATCTTCCTGTTAGCCGAGGGGATTATCAGCGTGCTGATCGTCGCTTTCGGCGTGCTGATCTATTTTCTCTCGCTGCGGGATGCGTGGCTCAACGGCAAAAAACGCGATGAAGGGATCGCCCTCAACAGCGTGCGTAAGCAGTACCAGATGCTGCTGAGCGACGGCTTTCCGTACCTGATGATCACCCCGGGCTTTATTCTGCTGGTGTTTGTGGTGATCTTTCCGATTCTGTTCGGTTTCGCCATCGCCTTCACCAACTACAACCTGTACCACACCCCGCCGGCGAAGCTGGTGGACTGGGTGGGGCTGAAAAACTTTATTAATATTTTCACCCTCTCCATCTGGCGCTCCACTTTCCTGGATGTGCTGCAGTGGACCGTGGTGTGGACGCTGCTGGCGACCACCCTGCAGTGTACGGTGGGCGTACTGCTGGCGATTCTGGTCAACCAAAAAGATCTGCGCTTTAAGCCGCTGATCCGCACCATCTTTATTTTGCCGTGGGCGGTGCCGGGGTTTGTCACCATTCTCGTTTTTGCCGGCATGTTCAACGACTCCTTCGGGGTCATCAACAACGCGATCCTGTCCTTTTTTGGCATCAGTCCGAAGGCATGGCTCACCGATCCGTTCTGGACTAAAACGGCGCTGATCATGATGCAGACCTGGCTTGGCTTCCCGTTTGTCTTTGCCATGACCACCGGCGTGTTGCAGGCGATCCCGGACGATCTGTATGAAGCGGCGACGATGGACGGCGCCAGCGTCTTTACCCGTCTGCGCACCATCACCCTGCCGCTGGTGCTGTATGCGATCGCGCCGATCATCATCACCCAGTACACCTTCAACTTTAATAACTTCAACATCATTTACCTGTTCAACAACGGCGGCCCTGCGGTGGCAGGCTCTAACGCCGGCGGGACGGATATTCTGGTGTCGTGGATCTATAAGCTGACGATGTCTTCGTCGCAGTACGCCATCGCGGCGACCATCACGATCCTGCTGTCGATCTTTGTCGTCGGCCTGGCGCTGTGGCAGTTCCGCGCCACCAAATCCTTCAAAAATGACGACATGGCGTAAGGGAAGCAACATGGCTCAATCACCCAGTATTAAACGCGAAAAGTGGATCCGACTCTCTCTCACCTGGCTGGTGGTCATCCTGGTCTCGGTGGTGATTATCTATCCGCTGGTCTGGACGGTCGGGGCGTCGCTGAACGCCGGCAATAGCCTGCTCAGTACCTCTATCATTCCGGAAAACCTGTCGTTCCAGCACTATGCCGATCTGTTCAATGGCAATGTGAATTACCTCACCTGGTACTGGAACTCGATGAAAATCAGCTTCCTGACCATGGTGCTGACCCTGATTAGCGTTAGCTTTACCGCTTACGCCTTCTCCCGCTTCCGCTTTAAAGGGCGGCAGAACGGGCTGATGCTGTTCCTGCTGCTGCAGATGATCCCGCAGTTTTCCGCGCTGATTGCCATCTTTGTCCTGTCGCAACTGCTTGGCCTGATTAACAGCCATCTGGCGCTGGTGCTGATCTACGTCGGGGGGATGATCCCGATGAATACCTGGCTGATGAAAGGGTATCTCGACGCGATCCCTAAAGACCTGGATGAGTCCGCTCGCATGGACGGCGCCAGCAGCTTTCGCATCTTTATCGAGATCATCATGCCGTTGTCGAGGCCCATCCTCGCGGTGGTGGCGTTGTTCTCGTTCACTGGGCCGCTGGGGGATTTCATCCTCTCCAGCACCATCCTGCGTACCCCGGATAAATACACGCTGCCTATCGGTCTGTATAACCTGGTGGCGCAAAAAATGGGTGCCAGCTACACCACCTACGCGGCGGGGGCGGTGCTGATTGCCGTACCGGTGGCGATCCTCTACCTGGCGCTACAAAAATACTTCGTCTCCGGCCTGACCTCGGGCAGTACTAAAGGATAAGCACATGAAAAGATTCACACCCGCATGGCTTGCGGTTTGTCTGGCATGCAGTTTCTCCACCTCTTCTCTGGCCGCGGACGCGCTTGCAACCCGCGCGTTTCAGGGCATGCCGGCGGACTTTATCAAAGGAGCGGATATCTCCACGCTGCTGGACGCCGAAAAGCACGGGGCGACGTTCTACGATCAGAATAATCAGCGCAAGGATCCGATCGCTATTCTGAAAGAGAACGGCGTCAACTATGTCCGCCTCCGTCTGTGGGTGGATCCGCAATCGGCGAGCAGCGAGGACTATGGCGGAGGTAACAATGATCTGGCCACCACCCTGGCGCTGGCGAAACGGGCGAAAGCCCAGGGGATGAAGCTGCTGCTTGATTTTCACTACAGCGATTTCTGGACCGATCCCGGCAAGCAGTTCAAGCCGAAAGCCTGGGAAAAGCTGGATTACCCGCAGCTGAAAACGGCGATTCATGACTATACCCGCGATACCATCGCCCGCTTTAAGCAGGCGGGCGTGCTGCCGGATATGGTGCAGATCGGCAACGAAATCAACGGCGGCATCCTGTGGCCGGAAGGGAAAAGCTGGGGGCAGGGCGGCGGAGAGTTCGACCGGCTGGCTGGCCTGCTGAACGCGGCTATCGCTGGCCTGAAGGAGAACCTGCGCCAGGGCGAGCAGGTGAAAATCATGCTGCATCTGGCCGAAGGGACCAAGAACGATACCTTCCGCTGGTGGTTTGATGAGATCGACAAGCGCCATGTACCGTATGACGTGATTGGTCTGTCGATGTACACCTACTGGAATGGCCCGATCAGCGCCCTGAAGGCCAATATGGATGACATCAGCAAACGCTATAACAAAGACGTCATCGTCGTCGAGGCGGCCTATGCCTATACCCTGGCCAACTGCGATAACGCGGAAAATAGTTTCCAGGCGAAAGAGGAAAAGGATGGGGGATATCCCGCCAGCGTACAGGGGCAATATAACTATATTCACGATTTAATGCAGGCGGTGGTTGATGTGCCAGACCAGCGTGGCAAAGGTATTTTCTATTGGGAGCCTACATGGATTGCCGTGCCGGGAAATACCTGGGCCACCCCGGCGGGGATGAAATATATCCACGACGAGTGGAAAGAGGGTAATGCACGTGAAAATCAGGCGCTATTTGATTGCCAGGGAAAAGTATTGCCGTCGGTAAAAGTTTTTAATTAATTTTTTTGTCGTCTTTTTCAGGAAGTTTATTATGAATAAATTTGCACCTTTACATCCGAAGGTTAGTACGCTGCTGCATGGCGCGGATTATAATCCGGAGCAATGGGAGAATGACCCCGATATTATTGATAAAGACATTGCCATGATGCAGCAGGCAAAATGCAATGTGATGTCGGTGGGAATATTTAGCTGGGCGAAACTGGAGCCACGCGAAGGGGTATTTAATTTCGCCTGGCTGGATATTATCCTTGATAAACTGTATGCCGCCGGCATTCATGTCTTTCTGGCCACGCCGAGCGGCGCGCGTCCGGCGTGGATGTCGCAGCGCTATCCGCAGGTTCTGCGGGTGGGGCGCGATCGGGTGCCGGCCCTGCACGGCGGCCGTCACAACCACTGTATGTCGTCACCGGTCTATCGCGAGAAAACCCTGCAAATCAATACCCTGCTGGCAGAACGTTATTCCTCACACCCGGCGGTGCTGGGCTGGCATATTTCCAACGAATATGGCGGTGAATGCCATTGCGATCTCTGCCAGAACCGTTTTCGCGACTGGCTGAAGGCGCGTTACCAGACCCTGGAGAACCTCAACCAGGCCTGGTGGAGCACCTTCTGGAGTCATACCTATACCGACTGGTCGCAGATTGAATCGCCTGCGCCGCAGGGCGAGATGTCGATCCACGGTCTTAATCTTGACTGGCATCGCTTTAACACCGCTCAGGTGACCGATTTCTGCCGCCATGAAATTGCTCCGCTGAAGGCGGCGAATGCCTCCCTGCCGGTGACTACCAACTTTATGGAGTATTTCTACGATTACGACTACTGGCGGCTGGCGGAGGCGCTGGATTTCATCTCCTGGGACAGCTATCCGATGTGGCACCGCGATAAAGACGAAACCGCGCTGGCCTGTTACACCGCGATGTATCACGACATGATGCGCAGCCTGAAGGGCGGCAAACCGTTTGTGCTGATGGAGTCCACCCCGGGCGCCACCAACTGGCAGCCGACCAGCAAACTGAAGAAGCCGGGAATGCATATTCTTTCCTCGCTGCAGGCGGTGGCGCATGGCGCCGACTCGGTGCAGTATTTCCAGTGGCGGAAAAGCCGCGGTTCGGTTGAGAAATTTCACGGCGCAGTTGTCGACCACGTCGGACATATTGATACCCGCATTGGCCGCGAAGTCTGCCAGCTCGGCGAGATCCTCAGCAAGCTGCCGGAGGTGAGGGGCTGTCGCACCGAGGCGAAAGTAGCGATTATCTTCGACCAGCAGAACCGCTGGGCGCTGGATGACGCCCAGGGGCCGCGCAATCTTGGGATGGAATATGAGAAGACGGTCAACGAGCACTACCGCCCGTTCTGGGAGCAGGGCATCGCCGTCGATGTGATTGACGCCGATGTCGATTTAACGCCGTATCAGTTAGTGATTGCCCCGATGTTATATATGGTGCGCGACGGCTTTGCCGGTCGGGCGGAGGCGTTTGTCGCCAACGGCGGCCACCTGGTGACCACCTACTGGACCGGTATCGTCAATGAGTCCGATCTCTGCTATCTCGGCGGCTTCCCGGGCCCGCTGCGCAATCTGCTGGGGATCTGGGCGGAAGAGATCGACTGCCTGAATGACGGCGAGTTTAATCTGGTGCAGGGGCTTGCCGGGAATCAGGGCGGTCTGCAGGGCCCTTATCAGGTGCGCCATCTCTGCGAACTGATCCATATCGAGAGCGCCCAGGCGCTGGCCACCTACCGGGATGATTTTTATGCCGGACGGCCGGCTGTGACGGTGAACGCGTTCGGGAAAGGCAAAGCCTGGCATGTGGCCTCCCGCAACGATTTAGCCTTCCAGCGCGATTTCTTTACCGCCCTGAGCAAGGAGCTGGCCCTGCCGCGGGCGATAGCGACGGAGTTACCACCCGGCGTGGTGGCGACTGCGCGCACCGACGGTGACAACGCATTTATCTTCCTGCAGAACTACAGCGCGCAAAACCATACCCTGACCCTGCCGCAAGGGTATCGGGATTGCCTGACCGACGCGGCGGTATCGGCTCCACTGACCCTGACGGCATGGGATTGCCGTATTCTCCGTCGTCACGCGTAATTTCTTCTTCTCCACGCCCCCCCCCCCCTCTCCGGGCGTTTTTTTTTAA
>ERZ859738.1261-NODE-1261-length-12448-cov-2.620350_pt1 | contig 12448 bp, 10 predicted proteins | sample MGYA00510122_ERZ859738 | MGnify/ENA primary metagenome ERZ859738 (study PRJEB30046, sample SAMN00715139) | human gut metagenome | study: EMG produced TPA metagenomics assembly of the A metagenome-wide association study of gut microbiota in type 2...
ATTTTGCATTACTGAATCATTATCTTACGGTCTCAGCAGTAAATGCTTCGACCTGCACTGAATAGTTACATCATTTCTTATATGATGAAGCTTTGCAAGATGTAATAATGCGCTTTCCATTTCATGATAAGAAATATTGGAAGCACTGTTTCTTACTACGACTACGATATCTAAACCACTATTAAATATACTTTCATGCAGCCGGTAACTTTCTCTGACTAATCTTGCCATTCTGTGTCTGACGACACTATTTCCTACTTTTTTGCTGGCACTGATTCCCAATCTGTTCTGATCTGTATTATTTTCCAAAACATACATAACAAGATATTTGTTGGCATAAGATTTGCCGTTTTGATACACATTCTGGAAATCAATATTTCTTTTTAATGAATCTGAAAATTTCATCATAAAATTAACCCAACATCTCTCAAATCTGTCGATTCGATTGTAGAAAAAAAGGCCACATTACGCGGCCTATGCTGACAATACTTTTCTTCCTTTAGCTCTTCTGGCAGCTAAAACCTTTCTTCCACCAGGAGTACTCATTCTGGCTCTGAAACCATGAACCTTAGATCTCTGTCTGTTCTTAGGCTGGAAAGTCATTTTCATGTTGGAACACCTCCTTTACTATGAACCTTATTTATATATAAGGTAAACAAATATCCTCTTAGGAAAATAACAAGTCGATTATATAGGAATAAATGCCGGGAGTCAAGTAAAAAAGGGGGATTTTTCAATATTATTAGATATAATTTTTTATCATTGTATAATAAAAACAATATGTTGAATTGCATAATCTATATATAGTACAAGTAAATTTATGTTAAGCGATAAAGTTCCCAAGGTAGGCCATGAGTTTCTGCAAGCAGACTCATGTCTTATTTTGGAAACTTTATCGCTTAACATAAATTAATCCACATAATGTGGATAAGTTGTGGATAACTTTTTATTTATCGACATAATTTTATTTTTTACAGCGATTTATCCCATAAAACCGTTGTGTATATTGTTGATTACTTAAAAACTTTATTCACAAATAAAAAATTATAATAATAACTTTATGTAAACTATTTGTAAAATGAATGAAAAAGCTGTTAAAAATTTCTTTCCTTATTCTAAATTTATCACAGATATATTATTTGAAATTTTATCAAATTTATATTAAGATAGAGTAGGACAATAATCATCTGTTCTCTTTAATTAAGTAAGTAAGGAATTGTAAAATGGATAACGTGAATCAGATCAGGGAAAATTGGGATCTCATCAAAGAAACTCTTCGTGAAGAATACGATCTTTCTGATATTTCCTATAATACATGGGTAAAACCATTAAATTTCAATAATGTAAAAGACGGAGTGGTAACCATTATGATCCCCTCCGATCAGGCGCATGCCTTGAAATATATTTCAAATAAGTACAAGAGCTACTTTCAGGTAACCATTTCCGAAATGATGGATGAAACCTATGACATATCCTTTATTTTGGAAAAGGATGCAGAAGATGAAATGCTTTCTGCACCCGGAAATGTTTATAACATCAACTATGAAAATGCAAACCTGAATTCCAAGTATCGTTTTGATACCTTTGTTGTTGGAAATAATAATAAATTTGCACATTCTGCTTCCCTGGCTGTAGCAGAATCTCCAGGAATTGCCTACAACCCTCTTTATTTATACGGAGGAGCCGGTCTTGGTAAAACGCACCTGATGCATTCCATCGGTCATTTTATTCTGGATCAGAATCCGGATATGAAGGTACTGTATGTAACCTCAGAACAGTTTACCAACGAAGTGATTGAATCCATCCGTAGCGGTAATGCTGCCAAAATGACCAAGTTAAGAGACAAGTACCGTACAGTCGATGTTCTTTTAATTGACGATGTTCAGTTTATTATAGGAAAAGAAAGTACACAGGAAGAATTTTTTCACACCTTTAATGAACTTCATTCAGCCGGTAAGCAGATTATTCTTTCTTCTGATAAACCTCCGAAGGAAATGGAGACCCTGGAAGAACGCTTCCGTTCCCGCTTCGAATGGGGATTGATTGCAGATATCCAGCCGCCGGATTATGAAACCAGAATGGCCATCCTTAAAAAGAATGCAGAAAGCTATAATAAGGAAATTTCAGAAGAAATCTTCGATTATATTGCTTCTAATATTAAATCAAATATCCGGGAACTGGAAGGTGCCTTTAACAAAGTCATCGCTTATTCCAAATTGAATAAAGTAGATATTACACTGGATATTGTAATTGAAACCCTGAAGGATCTGATTTCCCCTAATAAGGTAAAACAGGTTACACCGGAGTTAATCATTAATACAGTAGCAGAACATTATGGAGTAAAGCCTGAGGATATTAAATCTCCTAAACGTAACTCCGAGTTTGTTCTTCCAAGACAGGTTTATATGTATGTTGCCAGCAAGCTTACTGTAGAATCCCAGCAGAATATCGGCAAATATATTAATAAGAAGGATCACACTACAATTATCCACGGTATCAACAAGATTTCCACCAAACTTGAGACAGATGAAGAGCTTCGTAACAATGTGGAAATCATTATGAAGAAACTTAATCCACATTAGTTCATAATTACTCACAGGTTTAAAATGAAATATCCACGTGTTTATCATTTCATTTTTACCTTATAAATAGTATAATAAAAGAGTTATACACATATCTACATTGCTTAATAAGAATCTTACTAAATATATTATTAATTAATTACTACGAAAGGGAGCCTGATCGGATGAAGTTAGTATGCAGTAAATCGAATCTTTTAAATGGAGTACAGATTGTTTCAAAGGCTGTACCGAATAAAACAACAATGTCGATCCTGGAATGTATTCTTCTGGATGCAACAAGGGGAGTCATTAAGCTGATGGCAAATGATATGGAGCTTGGCATTGAAACAGTCATTGAAGGAGATATTCTTGAAAAAGGACAGATTGCTTTGGATGCCAAAATTTTCCTGGATATTGTTCGTAAGCTTCCCGACAGTGATGTTACGATTGAAGTGGATAACTCCATGAAAACCAACATTACCTGTGAAAAAGCGAAATTTACCATTATCGGTAAATCCGGTGAAGATTTTACTTATTTACCTTCGATTGAAAGAATTGATTCTATTACGGTTTCCCAGTTTACATTAAAGGAAGTTGTAAGACAGACGATTTTCTCTATTGCAGATAATGATAACAACAAGCTGATGACCGGTGAATTATTTGAAATCAATGGTGATGTATTAAAGGTGGTATCTCTTGACGGACACCGTATTTCCATTCGTAAGATTAATTTGAAGAACAGCTATCCTGCAAAGAAGGTGGTTGTTCCCGGTAAGACCTTAAGTGAAGTTAGCAAAATACTTTCCGGTGATGCAGACAAGGATGTCAATATCTTCTTTACCGGAAAGCATATTGTATTTGAATTTGAAAATACTGTTGTGGTTTCCCGTCTGATTGAAGGAGAATATTTTAAAATAGATCAGATGTTATCAAGTGATTATGAAACCAAGGTAACCATCAATAAGCGTGAATTATTGGAATCCATCGACAGAGCGACTCTCCTTGTGAAGGAAGGGGACAAGAAGCCGATTATCATTCATATTATGGATGAAACCATGGAATTAAAGATGAATTCCACGGTTGGAAGCATGAATGAAGAGATTGCAATTACGAAGCAGGGAAAGGATCTTCTCATTGGTTTTAATCCTAAGTTTATGATTGATGCACTTCGTGTCATTGATGATGAAGAAATTGATATTTATCTGGTTAATCCGAAGGCACCCTGCTTTATTAAGGATTCCGAAGAAAAGTATATTTATCTGATTCTTCCTGTTAACTTTACAACCGTTTCATAAGAGGGCAGAGTATGGAATCCATTAAGATTAAAGACGAATTTATTAAGTTGGGTCAGTTATTGAAGCTGGCAGGGTTTTGTGACAGTGGTGTGGATGCAAAGTTTGTGATTCAGGACGGACTTGTTAAGGTGAACGGAGAAGTAGAAACACAAAGAGGCAAGAAATTACATGATGGAGACATCGTGGAATTTGAGAATAAACAAGTAAAGGTTGTTAACTGATTCATGATTATCAAATCATTAGAACTTGCAGATTTTAGAAACTATGAGCATCTGGAAATCAGCTTTGACAAGGGTACGAATATCCTTTACGGAGATAATGCCCAGGGCAAAACGAACATTCTGGAAGCAATCTATGTTTCTGCTACGACAAAATCACATAAGGGAAGTAAGGATAAAGAAATCATCAACTTTGATAAAGAAGAGGCTCATATCCGTACCTATCTTGAAAAAGATGGTGTGGAACAGCGTGTGGATATGCATCTTCGTAAGAATAAGTCAAAGGGAATAGCCATTGATGGACAGAAGATTAAGAAAGCAGCGGATTTATTAGGATTATTGAATGTTGTTTTCTTTTCTCCGGAGGATTTATCCATTATCAAGGACGGTCCTGCAGAGCGCAGACGTTTTGCAGATATGGAGCTTTGCCAGTTGGATCATTTTTATCTTTATAACCTGAACAATTATAATAAAATCATTAATCAGAGAAATAAACTCCTTAAGGATATGTATTTTAATCCGGGATTAAGTGAAACCCTGAATATATGGGATTCACAGCTTGTTTCCTACGGAAGCAAGATTATTGAAAAACGTCAGATTTTTGCCAGACAGTTAAGTGAAATTATAGGAGAGATCCACAGTAAATTATCCGGTGGCAGGGAACAGATTGTGATTCAGTATGAACCGGATGTTTTGATTGAAGATTTTGAACAAAAGATGAAGGATTCCCAGGAAAGAGATATCCGTGCCAAAATTACTTCGGCAGGACCTCACAGAGATGACTTTTCTTTTCTGGTGAACGGAATTGATATTCGTAAATATGGTTCTCAGGGACAACAGCGTACCGCTGCACTTTCTTTAAAATTATCAGAGATTGAACTGGTAAAGAAAATTACAAAAGATACTCCTGTTTTACTGCTGGATGATGTTTTGTCAGAGTTAGACAGCAACCGGCAGAATTATTTATTGAACAGTATTGGTGATATTCAGACCATTATTACCTGTACAGGTCTGGATGAGTTTATTAATAACCGTTTTGAAATAGACCGGGTATTCAGGGTAGAAAACGGAAAAGTGGAGGCAAGTCATGGAACAGAATAATTATGGAGCTGACCAGATACAAATTCTGGAAGGTCTCGAAGCAGTTCGTAAAAGACCTGGCATGTATATTGGTACTACTTCCAGCAGAGGATTACATCACCTGGTGTATGAAATTGTAGATAATGCCGTAGATGAAGCCCTGGCCGGTTATTGTGATAAGATTATTGTAACCATTAATGAGGATAATTCCATTACTGTTGTGGATAACGGAAGAGGTATTCCGGTTGGAATTAATCATAAAGCAGGACTTCCTGCTGTGGAAGTAGTATTTACAATTCTTCATGCCGGAGGTAAATTCGGCGGTGGAGGATACAAGGTATCCGGTGGTCTGCACGGTGTAGGTGCTTCTGTTGTGAATGCATTGTCTGATTGGCTGGAAGTTAAGGTTTATAAAGACGGCAAAATTTATCAGCAGCGCTATGAAAGAGGACATGTATGCTATCCTTTGAAAGAAATCGGTACCTGTGAGAAAGAACAGACCGGTACTACCGTTACATTCAAACCTGATGAAACAATTTTTACAGAAACAACGGTATATGAATTTGATGTATTAAAGCAGCGTTTAAGAGAAATGGCATTCTTAACGAAGGGACTCCATATTATTCTTCGTGATCTTCGTGTGGAAGAAGATCAGAAGCCGGTTGAGAGGGAATTCCATTATGAAGGTGGTATTAAGGAATTCGTTACTTACTTAAACCGCAGTAAAACAGCTTTGTATGAAAATGTGCTTTATTTTGAAGGCAAGAAGAATAATGTATATGTTGAAGTTGCCATGCAGCATAACGATTCTTACAACGAAAGCTCTTTCAGCTTCGTAAATAACATTAATACACCGGAGGGTGGTACCCATCTGGTAGGTTTTCGTAATGCATTAACGAAAACATTTAATGATTATGCAAGAAGTGCCAAATTATTAAAGGACAGTGAGCCTAATTTAAGCGGTGATGACATTCGTGAAGGATTGACTGCGATTGTCAGTGTTAAGATTGAGGATCCCCAGTTCGAAGGACAGACCAAGCAGAAGCTTGGTAACTCTGAAGCAAGAACAGCGGTAGACAGTATTGTAAGTGAGCAGCTGACCTATTATCTGGAACAGAATCCGATGGTAGCCAAGACCATCTGTGAAAAATCAATCCTGGCACAACGTGCCCGTGACGCTGCACGGAAAGCAAGAGATTTAACCAGAAGAAAGACCGCTCTGGAAACGGCATCTCTTCCCGGTAAACTGGCAGACTGTTCCGATAAGGATCCGAAGAATTGTGAAATTTACATTGTAGAGGGAGATTCCGCAGGTGGAAGTGCAAAGACCGCAAGAAGCCGTGCTACACAGGCTATTCTTCCGCTTCGTGGTAAGATTCTTAATGTAGAAAAGGCAAGACTGGATAAGATTTATGCGAATGCGGAAATCAAAGCGATGATTACTGCATTTGGTACCGGTATTCATAACGATTTTGATATCAGCAAGCTTCGCTATCATAAGATTATTTTAATGACTGATGCCGATGTGGACGGTGCGCATATTGCAACCTTACTTTTGACCTTTATTTACCGGTTTATGCCGGAGCTGATCAAGCAGGGACATGTTTATCTTGCACAGCCTCCTCTTTACAAGCTTGAGAAAAATAAAAATGTATGGTACGCATACAGTGATGAAGAACTGAATCAGATTCTTACAGAAGTTGGACGTGATCAGAATAATAAAATCCAGCGTTACAAAGGACTTGGAGAAATGGATCCGGAACAGCTTTGGGAAACCACTATGGATCCGGAGAGGAGAATTCTTCTTCGTGTATCCATGAATGAAGAAACCGAATCCGAAGTAGATCTGACTTTTACTACCTTAATGGGTGACAAGGTAGAACCGAGACGGGAATTTATTGAAGAAAATGCAAAGTTTGTAAATAACCTGGATATCTAACAAAATTTCTTCGAAATGGAGACAAGCATGGAAGACAATATTTTTGATAAAATTCATGATGTGGATTTACAGAAAACCATGGAAACCTCTTATATCAATTATGCAATGAGTGTTATTGCATCACGTGCATTGCCGGATGTAAGGGACGGTTTGAAGCCGGTACAAAGACGAGTGCTCTATTCCATGATTGAATTAAATAACGGACCGGATAAGCCGCATCGTAAGAGTGCCCGTATCGTTGGTGATACCATGGGTAAATATCATCCTCATGGTGACAGCTCTATTTATGGTGCGCTGGTTAATATGGCACAGCCATGGTCCTTCCGTTATCCTCTGGTAGATGGTCATGGTAACTTTGGTTCCGTTGATGGTGACGGCGCGGCGGCCATGCGTTATACAGAAGCAAGATTAAGTAAAATTTCCATGAAGCTGCTTGCCGACATTGATAAGGATACGGTTGATTTTGTACCAAACTTTGATGAAACAGAAAAGGAGCCGGCTGTTCTTCCAAGCCGTTATCCGAATCTTCTGGTAAATGGTACAACCGGTATTGCAGTAGGTATGGCAACGAACATTCCTCCTCATAACTTACGGGAAGTGGTTAATGCGATTGTTAAAATTATTGATAACCGGATTTTGGAGGACCGCCAGACCGATATTGATGAAGTCATTTCCATTGTCAAAGCACCGGATTTTCCGACAGGAGGTATCATTCTTGGCACGAGAGGCTGTGAAGAAGCCTATCGTACCGGACGTGGAAAGGTTCGTGTCCGTGCAGTTACGGATATGGAAACCATGTCAAACGGCAAAACAAGAATTATTGTAACGGAACTGCCTTATATGGTAAATAAGGCAAACCTGATTTTAAAAATTGCAGAACTTGTGAAGCTGAAAAAAATTGATGGAATTACTGATCTTCGTGATGAATCCGATCGTGAGGGTATGCGGATTGTAATTGAATTACGTCGTGATGTAAATGCAAATATCATTTTAAACCAGCTGTTTAAGCATACACAGATGCAGGATACCTTTGGTATTATTATGCTGGCTCTGGTGAATAATGAGCCGAAGGTATTAAATATTCTGGATATGCTGAAGGAATATATTAAGCATCAGGAAGATGTTGTTACCAGAAGAACGAAGTATGAGCTGAAGAAGGCTGAAGAACGTGACCATATTTTACAAGGATTACTGATTGCTCTTGATAATATTGACGAAGTGATCCAGATTATCCGTGGAAGCCAGACAACGCAGATTGCAAAAGAAAGCTTAATGGCACGGTTCGGATTAACCGAGGTTCAGGCGCAGGCCATTGTTGACATGAGACTGCGTGCTCTGACCGGTCTGGAAAGAGAAAAGTTAGAGAACGAGCATCAGGAGTTACTGGCAAGAATTGCAAGATTAAAAGAAATTCTTGCAGATGAAAAGGTATTACTTGGTGTTATCCGTACTGAAATTCAGGAGATTTCCGATAAATTCGGAGATGACAGGAAGAGTAAGATCGGTTATGATGTCTATGATATCAGTGTGGAAGATATGATTCCAAATGAAAATACCATCATTGCAATGTCTAATTTAGGATATGTGAAGAGAATGACCATTGATAATTTCAAATCACAGCACCGTGGTGGTAAAGGAATTAAGGGTATGCAGACCATCGAAGATGACTTTATTGCAGATCTTCTGATGACAACAACCCATCACTATATTATGTTCTTTACAAATTTTGGACGGGTTTACCGGTTGAAAACCTATGAAATTCCGGAAAGCGGACGTACTTCACGTGGAGTTGCCATTGTGAATCTGCTTCAGCTGAATCCGGGTGAGAAGGTAAGTGCCATTATTCCAATTAAGGATTATGAAGAAAATAAGAATCTGTTCATGGTAACTAGGAAGGGTATTGTAAAGAAAACCAGTGTAGTTGAATACAGTAATGTACGTAAGAATGGACTTACTGCAATTAATCTTCGGGAAGATGATGAACTGATTGAAGTTAAGGTAACAGATAAGGATACTGAAATTATTCTGGTAACCAGATTTGGTATGTGTATCCGGTTCAAGGAAACCGATGTACGTTCTACCGGAAGAGCATCTATGGGTGTGATTGGTATGAGCCTTAATGACCAGGATGAAATCGTAGGAATGCAGCTGGATCATCAGGGTGATTCTCTTCTGATTGTTTCTGAGAAAGGAATGGGAAAACGTACCTTCCTTGAGGAGTTTACGGTTCAGAAACGTGGTGGCAAGGGAGTAAAGTGTTACAAAATAACGGATAAGACCGGCTATGTAGTTGGTGTAAAGGCAGTCAATGATGAAAATGAAATTATGCTGATTACTACCGGAGGAATTATTATTCAGATTCCGATGTCTGATGTGTCCATTCTTGGAAGAATTACATCCGGTGTCAAGCTGATTAATCTGGATAATGGAGTAACGGTAGCCCAGATTGCCAAGGTACGTGAAAAGGTTTCCAACGGTGATGAGGAAATCAGTGATGAAGAGTTGGAAAATCTTGAGGATCCTCAGGATGATGGTATGTTAATACCGGAGAAAAATGATGAGGAAGACGAAGAAGTCATTTTTCCAACAGAAGAAAATGAGGATGATGAATAATTAAGAAATCATGTAACTATTCAGACCCCCATTCGTAAAACCGTTGCTAACGCAACGTAGTTTACCTCATGTGGTTACTTCACCATAACAGTTCAGCCATACCATTCATAAGCTGCCGGATTGTACCGATTGGCTGACAAAAATACGTGTTTTCCGGCAACTTATTTCATGTCGGATGCGTCAAATGCTTCGCTGATCGGTGCTCCGGCAGGAACCATCGGGAACACCTTGTCATCCTCCGGAATAATGCATTCAATCAGAACCGGTCTCTTTAAATCAATGGCCTTCTGAATGGCAGCATCCACTTCTTCCTTCTTCGATACCCGGATTGCTTCACAGCCAAGCCCCTTCGCAACCATACAGTAATCTACCTGCTCACTTAACACAGTCTGGGAATAACGCTTACCATAAAAGAGCGTCTGCCACTGACGTACCATACCAAGCACATGATTGTTGATCACCACTTCAATAATCGGGATATTATAATGACTTGCCGTTGCAAGCTCATTCATATTCATACGGAAGCAGCCATCACCTGCAATATTAATGCAGATCTTATCAGGCTGTCCAAGCTGTGCTCCGATACAGGCGCCAAGGCCATATCCCATCGTTCCAAGTCCACCGGAGGAAAGGAAGGTTCTCGGCATGGTATAGGTATAATACTGGGATGCCCACATCTGATGCTGTCCGACATCTGTTGTAATAATGGCCTCACCCTTGGTAATACGGTCAATTTCCTGCATGATGTACGGACAGGATAATTCTGAAGGATCATAGGAAAGCGGATACTTTTCTTTCAGTTCCTCAATATGTGCCATCCATTCGGTATGCTGCTGTTTGGGCAGCTTTTCATTGATTTTTGTCAGAATTTCCTTAAGATCACCGACTACGGAAGCGGTTGTTTTAATATTCTTATCAATTTCTGCAGCATCTATATCAATATGTAAAATCTTTGCCCCGGAAGCAAACTTTGCTGCATTTCCAACGACACGGTCCGAAAAGCGCGCTCCCAGTGCTATCAGAAGATCACATTCACTGACACCAAAATTCGATGCTTTCGTTCCATGCATACCAATCATACCGGTATATTTCGGATCATGTCCATCCATGACACCCTTTCCCATCAGGGTATCACATACAGGAGTATCCAGAATTTCTGCAAGCTCACGTACTTCCTTATAAGCTTCGGAAATCACGGCACCACCACCGACATAGATAAACGGTCTCTGTGCTGCCTTCATTAAGGTAATCGCCTGCTCAATATCTGCATCGGTATATTTACAGGAATTCTTAAAAGGAAGAGGCTCCCTCTTTTCATATTCGCAGGTGTTGGCGGTTACATCCTTGGTAATATCTACAAACACCCGTCCCCGTCCTCCTTTCCCGGTCAATCCGGAAGGCCTTACGGATTGTATCAGCCAGTTTCGTAACATCCTTTACAATATAGCCATGCTTCGTGATCGGCATAGTCACGCCGGCAATATCCACCTCCTGGAAGGTATCCTTGCCAAGTAAAGGAAGGTTTACGTTACAGGTAATGGCAACGACCGGTACAGAATCCATATAAGCGGTTGCAATACCGGTTACGAGGTTGGTAGCTCCCGGCCCGCTTGTTGCAAGACACACGCCGACTCTTCCGGTCGCTCTTGCATAACCGTCTGCGGCATGGGCCGCACCCTGCTCATGGGAGGTCAGTATATGACGGATTTCATCAGAATGCTTATATAAAGCATCATACACATTCAGAATGGTTCCGCCCGGATAACCAAATACCGTATCTACTCCCTGTTCCTTTAAACATTCAACAACAATTTCAGCTCCCGTCAACTGCATGGAAGTCTCCTCCTTATATCAGAATAAATTCTTCAAAACCCTCGATATGATCTCGCAATCTGTATTTCTTATCTCTATTTTTTAGGTACCTCTAAGATTGCTCCACGGTTTCCGCTGGTTACCAGTTCACGATATCTGGAAAGATACCCTGTGGTTACCCTGGGTTCTCTTGGCTGCCACTTTGCTCTTCGCTTAGCTAATTCTTCGTCCGATACCTTCATGTTGAGAGTATTTTCCGGAATATTGATACTGATGATATCTCCCTCTTCCACAAGGGCAATCGGTCCACCTACAGCTGCTTCCGGAGAAACATGTCCGATGGATGCACCACGGGATGCACCGGAGAATCGTCCGTCTGTGATTAATGCTACGGAGGATCCAAGTCCCATTCCTGCGATGGCAGAGGTCGGATTCAGCATTTCACGCATACCGGGACCGCCCTTCGGTCCTTCGTAACGGATTACAACGACATCACCTGCTACAATTTTACCACCCTTAATGGCTGCAATCGCATCCTCTTCACAGTCAAACACTCTGGCAGGGCCTTCATGTACCATCATTTCAGGTACAACTGCAGAACGCTTTACCACACCGGAATCCGGTGCGAGATTTCCCTTTAATACAGCGATACCACCGGTTGCAGAATACGGATTGTCAATCGGCCGGATAACTTCCGGATTCCGGTTTTCCGCATTGGCAATATTCTCGCCTACGGTCTTGCCGGTTACCGTAAGAAGATCGGTATAAAGAAGATCCTTCCCTGTTAATTCCTTCATTACTGCATATACACCACCGGCCTCATTCAAGTCTTCCATATAGGTCGGACCTGCAGGTGCCAGATGACAGAGGTTCGGTGTCTTTGCGGATAATTCATTAGCAATATCCAGGTTTAATTCCACGCCTGGCTTG
>ERZ859738.1266-NODE-1266-length-12393-cov-3.483952_pt1 | contig 12393 bp, 7 predicted proteins | sample MGYA00510122_ERZ859738 | MGnify/ENA primary metagenome ERZ859738 (study PRJEB30046, sample SAMN00715139) | human gut metagenome | study: EMG produced TPA metagenomics assembly of the A metagenome-wide association study of gut microbiota in type 2...
TCCAGCTTTTTGGGCGGCCTCCCCTTACACAGGGGAGGCAAGAAAAACGCTCCCCCGGTAGGGGAGCGTTTTTGTGTTATGATCTTCTCTTCTTCCCGACGATCCACGCGCCGCCGGTCAGGCTCAGCAGCGCCATAGCACCGTACAGGGCAACGCCCGCGTCGCCGGTTTTGACGGACTGGACGGTCTTATCGTTCTTGTCCGTCTTGCCAGTCTCGCCGCCGTGGGAGGGAATGCCGCTGTTGTCACGCTTCACCTTGGGGATCACGGTGTCCTCCTGCGTGATCTCGATGGTAGCTTTGGCGTCCTTATAGTACTTGCCGCAGCCGGAGCAATACCAATACTCGATATTGCCCTCCCGCAGTATGGTGGCCCTTTGGGCGGGGAAGTGCTTCAGGTCGGTATGGTTGTCGGGGTCGAGCCCGCCATACGCCTTGCCGCAGATCTCGCACACCGCCTTGTGGCAGCAGTCCGCCGTGCCGCCGGTGTGGTTGGAGATGGTCTTGCCGCAGTAATCACACTTGTGATCCTTGTTGTCATCCGCGCACTCGCTCAGTACCTTGCCGCAGTAGTCACACTTGTGATCCTTGTTGTCATCCGCGCATTCGCTCAGCATCTTGCCGCAGTAGTCGCACTTGTGATCCTTGTTGTCATCCGCGCACACGCTCAGCACCTTGCCGCAGTAGTCGCACTTGTGATCCTTGTTGTCATCTGCGCACTCGCTCAGCACCTTGCCGCAGTAGTCACACTTGTGATCCTTGTTGTCATCCGCGCACTCGCTCAGCACCTTGCCGCAGGTATCGCAGACGTGGTTCTTGTCGGCGTCGGCGTGCTCCGCATAGGCATCTTTCGCATTACAGCCGTTGGCGCACTCATGCCAGTGATGCGTCTCGTCGGAGTTCCACTCCTGTTTCCAGCTGTGGCCGGTGGCGTCGATTTGCTCCGTCTTTTTCCTGCCGCATTCGTTACAGGTAAATGTTTTTTCGCCCGCATTTGTACAGGTAGGTTGTGTCGTTACCTGGCCATTGTCCCAATCATGGGGGCCCCTGTCAGCTTCTGCACCACAGCAGGAATACTCTTTCCAGTGGTTGTTTCCGTCACTCTGCCACTCACCCAGTGTTCCGGCGTGGTTGTTGGGGTTCGTTTCGCCGTACTCGGCGTTGCAGGTGCTGCACTTTGCCTGAGCGGTGCAGGTGGCTTCGCCGCCGGAGCAGTTTTCCGTCTCGGTGTGGCTGGCGTCGCGGGAGCAGACGCGGGTGTGGGTGACATTGCCGTTGGACTTCCATGCGCCCCATTCATGGCCCAGAACGCTGCCGGATTCAAAGGTGGCCTCGCTGGCCGTACCCTTGGAGCTCAGGCCGCAAACCGTGCAGGACTTGTAGTAGACCGCTTTCTCCGTGCAGCTGGAGCCGGATTTCAGGTACTGCCCCTCTGCCGTCTCCGCTATGAAGTCGTGCGCCTTCAGCGTACCGTACTCGCTCTTGCAAACCTCGCAGATCGCCTTGGCGGTGCAGGTGGCTGCGCCGCCGGAACAATCTTTGGTTTCGGTGGCGTTGCAGTTCTCACGCTGGCATGTCCGCGTGTGCGTACCGTTGCCATTGGACGTCCAACTCCACAAATGGCCCAGCGCTGTGCCCGGCTCCTCATACAGATGATTGTCATTGTATTCGATCTCACCGCACACGCATCTCCAGTAGTAAACAGCATCGTGGGTGCAGTCCGCAGGCGTTTTCAGTGTTCCGGGATAACCGTTGGTCCAGGTGTTGAATTCGTGCTGGTGCCACTGCGCTATAATGTGGATAGAACTCACCGTGTCGCTTTCTGCCAGATCGCCATAGGTCATATCCTCAGTAACGACGACATCACCGTATTTCCAGCCGGTGAATACCCAATCGCGATATGTGGGATTTTGGGGCAGATAGTTAAACACCTTGTCTCCCCACATGACGATGCGGGCACTTCCGCCGGAAACTCCCTCCAAGGTGTAACTGATGGTATAATAGTTTACTTGAAAATGCGCCTGAACGGTCACATCTTCGGCGGGCATTGTGAAGGTCAGCACCGGATTGACCCAGCCGCCGCCCTCCGGCTTGTTGAGGAAAACCCACTCCAGAAACCGATTGCCCGTTGTCGGTGTTGCCGTCAGTGTGACCGTTTCGCCCGCCTTGGCCTTTGTGCTCATGGGCGTTACCGAGCCCCACTCCGGCATGCCGATCTTAACTACCGTGACGGTGTATTCGTGCTCCGTCCAATGGGCGTAGAGGGTCTGCGTACCGAACACCGTCACGGTGGTGTCGCTCTCGATCTTCGTGCCGCCGTTCTGTTCCGTGTACCAACCGGCGAAATCGTAGCCCTCATAGCTGGGAACCGGAAGCGTACCATAGGGTTCGCCGGTCATCAACGATTTGGTTTTGTCCGCTTCGGCCAGCGTACCGCCGTTGGGGTCGAAGGTCACGGTGAGGGGCCGCGCAACCGCACCGGAAACAAGGTACAGCTTCTGGTCATCCTTATACTCCACGTGGGCATTGGCGTCATCCGCGAAGAAACATTTCGCGTAATCTTTGGCGTAAGCATTGGAAAACGCCACGGGGTAGCTGGTATTCGCAGTGGTGACGCCGATGGACGCGCCTTTGGACATGCCGATCTCGATGGTCAGCGTCTTGCCGGAGGGCAGATACACATTGTTGGCCTTGCCGGAAACCGTGTTGTTCTGTACGATGGGTTTGTTTCCGACCTTCAGCTGGCCGCTGTTGCTGGGATTGATATAAATGCCGCCGCCATTGCCGCTGGCTTTGTTATTCTCGATCTTACCGCTATAGAGTTGGCAGACCGAGCCGGAGCGGTAAATATACACGCCGCCGCCATTGCCGGTGGCCGTATTGCCGGAGATCTCGCCGCCTTGCATAATCAGCCACGACGGCTCCTGATTCAGATAGATGGCGCCGCCGTCGCCGCTGGTGTTTCCGGTGATCTTGCCGTCATAGAGGAAGAACTGGCATTGCTTGTCAAGCACATGAACCGCGCCGCCCTCCTTTGTGGCCTTGTTGCCGCTGATCTCGCCGCCCCGCATGTTGAGCGTCGTCGACTGATTTGAATCCTGGCGCAGGCAGATGGCGCCGCCCCAGCGGTTGGCGGTATTGTTGTTGATCTTCGCGCTGCCGGAAATGTTGATCTCGCCCCAACCCATCAGAATCGCGCCGCCGTCCAGACTGGAGGAATTGCCGGTGATCTTCGCGTTGCCGGAAATGTTGATCGTACCACTGCCGCGCATATAGATGGCGCCGCCTCCGGCATCGTTGTTGCTTTGGGTCGCTGTATTGCCGGAGATGGTGCCGCCGGTCATATTGATGGTGCCGCCGGTGGTGGAGAAATACGCGCCGCCGTTCTTGGCGGTGTTATTCTTGATGACGCCGCCGTACATGTTGAAGGCGCCGCCGGTGGTGTTCGGCATGTTTGCATTGAATTGCCGGAAAATGGCGCCGCCGTAGTTATTGCCGTTGTTGCCGGAGATTTCGCCACCGTACATGTTGAATATGCACTGCTGGTCATCCAGAGCGATGGCTCCGCCGCCGCCTTTGCCGGTGACTTTGCCGCCGGTGAGCTTGCCACCGAACATATCCAGCGTGCTCTTATAGAGGTAAACACACGCGCCGCCCCAGACGTTTTTCGTCGCGCCCTCAAAGGTGCCGCCGCCCCGACAATCACAGAGGACAAGCCGGCCGCCGTTTTCGACCTGGATTTTAGCGGTACCGTTGCTGGAAAGGGTCTTGCCGTTCAGGCACAGGTAAAGGGTTTTGCCGTCCACCGTCAGATGGCTGCTGATGGTGGCGTTGCCCGTCAGATAGACGTAGGCGGTATTGTTCGTATACGAAATGCCGTCCGTGCCGTTCCACGGCTGATAGGCCACGTCGGAATGGCTGGGATGATCCCCCGCCGTGACGCTGCCTCCGCAGATGCAGTGCTTGTGCTCATCTGCCAGCAGGGCGATGCCCGTTTCATTGGACTGCACCGCAGGTCCCCCCTGCGCCGCAGGCTCCTGTTGCTGCTCCGGCTGTTCCGCCGGTTTCGCTTCCGGTTGTTCTTCCGGCTGTTCCGGGGTTTCCTCCGGCTGCTCCTGCTGACCCTCCTGCTTCTCCTCCTGCTGGGTGGGCTGCTCCACAGGGGCCGCCGCGCCGCCCTCCTCCGTGGCGAAGGCCGCCGTGGGCAAAAGGGTCAGTGCCATACACAGTGCCAATAGAATGGCCGCCGCTCTCTTTCTCATAGTCGTTCCTCCCTTGTATCGTTACTGGTTCTCCACATTGTGTTCCTGCTTGCCATGGCACACCTGCCAATAGCGTTTTTATTATACCATACTTCTTTTCCGAACGCAAGCAACGTTTGCCAAGCTCTTTCATTTTGCCCTTTTCTTTGGAACATTTTTCCTTCATAGGGCGTTTTATAGAAAAGTATCTTCCCCAAATATGGTAGTTCCTCGACAAAAACGCCCAATTTTTTGTGTTTTTTTCGCGTTTTTTATAGACAAGCCCGTTTGCGGATGCTATACTTTCTTTTGAATAACATTATGTAAAGCGGTAGAAAGGCATTCTTCCCTCTCCCGGCTTTGCATTGTCCGTGTATTCTGAACGGAGAGTGAGGAAAACAGCATGAAACTGTTACGAAGAAGCACCGCCCTGCTGCTGAGCTGTGCCATCGTTCTGGGACTGGTGGCAAGCGGATTCCTTATCCGCGCGATCGCCGACACGGCCATGCAGTGGTACAACGCCGATTACGACGCGCTGAGCCGCTTCTACGAGATCGGCGCGTCCTATGACCCCGGCATCATCGCCACCACCCCCGGCGATCCCGGCGGAAAATCCTACGGCATGTACATGTTCGCCAGCAATGCCGGCGTTCCCCACGACTTCGCCGAGTGGTGCAAAAAGAGCGACAAGAGCGTTTACCGCGATATCGGCGATGCGCTGGACAGCGCCTATCACCGCATTTCCGACGGCTACGGCTCCTACTTCGACGCCACGTGGCAGGACATGGCCAACACCTATAAGGGCACCTTCGGACAGGCCCAGTACGACTACACCAAGGACAAGTTCTATAATAAGGTGGTCTCGCTGGTGGAGAACAAGGTGGACGGCTTCGATATCGACGAATACTCCGTGGCGCTGAAAAACGTGTTCTGGAGCCGGGCCGTGCAGCATGGCCCCACCGACGCCTGCTCCCTCATCAAGCGCGCCCTCGACTCGCTGGGCGGCTTCGCCAACCAGCCGGAGGGCGATCTGATCTCAGCCATCTACGCGGTATCCGGCCGTCTGGTCACGGCGGAGGAGCTGCGCAGTGAGGGGAAATCCGGCGCTGCCATGTCCGGCGACACCGCCAATAAATACGGTACCTCCGGTCTGATCCTGCGGTACTTCTACGGCAGCTCCGGCGACGTGCAGATGGGCGTTTACCGCCGTCTGGGCGTGAACGAGCCGGCCGATGCGCTGGTGATGCTGATGAACAACGGCTATGAGGACGCACCGAAGGCCGACGGCAATTATCAGCTGCTGCTGAACAGCGTCGACCAGAAGTACGCCGTGTCCGCCGCAGGCGGCAGCGCCAAGCTGGACGTCCGCTCCGCCGAGGGAACGGATCAGGTCTTCACCCTGAACTACTTCGCCGGCGGGTTCTACACCATCAGCACGCAGGTGGACGGCAAGACCCTGCGGCTGAGTGCCGACAAGAGCACCGTTTCCCTGTCCTCTCCCTCCATCTCCGACGGGCAGAAGTGGGAGCTGACCCAGGGCAAGAGCGCCTATACGCTGAAAAATGTGAAAACAGGTACATATCTCAGCTATGAAAATGATACGCTGGTGATGGCGGCCTCCTCCGAGGAGAGCGCCGCAGCCGAGTGGCAGCCGGTGGCCGTGGCCAACAGCGCCGACGACTGGACGCTGCGGGGCGTGATCTATCCCACCAAGGACAATATTCTGGTGGCCAAGAACTCCTCCTTCCCCGTTCGCGGTGTGATCTCCTGCTCCTCTCCCATCACCTCCGTCAACATCACCATCGCCAAGGAGAGCGGCGCGGCGGTCATCAGCAAGAACGCCTCGCCCAACACAATGTCCTACGACCTGAAGAAACTGGACGATTCCGTGGCCTACAGCTCACTGGCCGCCGGTAACTACACCTTCACGCTGACAGCGGTGTCCAACAGCAAGAGCTTTGAGCTGGCCAAGTCCAGCTTCACCGTCCGCAGCAACAGCGGTCAGGCCCACGACGACGAGACCTTCACCATCACCTTCGATCCCAACGGCGGCACGCTGAACGGCAGCAAGACCAAGACCGTCTCCCTCAGTGATATCGTCTACGGCAAGCTGCCCACCGCCAGCAAGACGGGCTACTCCTTCATCGGCTGGTTCACCGAGAAGGAGGGCGGCGAGCAGATCTCCTCCGCCACCAAGATCATTGCCTCCGACCTGACGCTGTACGCCCAGTACGCGGATGTGTACACCTACACCTTCCTTGACGCCGACGGCGATATCTTCAAGCGGGGCACCGTGGCCGAGGGTGAGCTGATCCCCATGCCGGAGACCTCCCCCACCAAGGCGCCTGACGGCCAGTATACCTATAAGTTCAGCCACTGGGAGGGCTATACCGAGGGCAAGACCGTGATGGAGGCCAAGGACATGACCTTCAAACCTGTGTTTACCGCCACCAAGGTCACGGAGCTGCCCGACAATATCTCCGGCTACTGGACGGGTCTGACGCCCGGCAGCACCGTGGAACAGCTGGGCAAAAACGCCAAGGTCTACGACGGCAAGACCGAAGTGACCAGCGGCACCCTCAGCACCGGCATGACCGCCGTGGTGGGCAATAAGTCCTACACGCTGGTGGTAACGGGCGACGTGAACGGCGACGGTAAGATCACCCTGACCGACGTGGTGGCGCTGCAGTCCCACGTGCTGGACAAGAAGACGCTGGAGGGCGCTTACCGCGAGGCCGCCGACCTGAACGGCGACGGCTATGTCACCCTGACCGATGTGGTCAAGGCGGCCCGCGTCATCATCGGCAAGGATACCATCGGTTGATAGGAGGATAACGCCATGAAACACAATACCTCTTCCCTTTTCAAGCTGCTGCTGACGTTGGTGCTGATCGTCGCGGCGCTGCTGCCCCAACGGGCAGAGGCGGCCTCGTCCTCTCTGTCCGGCGACAGCACCGTACAGGCCGGCAGCACCGTCACGCTGACGCTCAGCATTTCCGGCAGCAACGTCATGGGCATCGAGGCCACGCTGGAGTATGACAGCAACACGCTGGAGTTCACCAACTACGATCAGAAGATCAGCGGCTGGACCATGGACTACAACAGCAACCACTTCCTGCTGTACGGCGTCAGCAACCCCATCAATTCCAGCACCGGCGTGCTGACCGTCACCTTCCGTGTAAAGAGCGGTCTGGCCAGCGGCACCGCACTGACCGCCGGGTTCAAGAACATCGTCGTCTCCGACGGCAGCAAGGACGAGACTGTCAGCGGCACGTCCTGGACGGGCTCGGTGGCGACCCCGCCCAGCAGCAACTGCGACCTCAGCTCCCTCACCTGCTCCAACGCCACCCTCAGCCCCGCGTTCAACAAATCCACCACCAATTACACCGCCACGGTGCCCTACGCGGTGGAATCCCTGAACCTTAGCTATAAGGCGGCGGACGGCTCGGCCCGTGTGTCCGTCAGCGGCAATACGCTGGTGGTGGGCAGCAATACCGTCACCGTTACCTGCACCGCCGCCACCGGCGCCAAAAAGAACTACACCATCACCGTCACCCGTGAGCAGGATCCCAACTACAAGCCCAGCACCGACGCGCTGCTGAAGGAGCTGACGCTGGATGTGGGCTATCTCAGCCCCACCTTCTCCGGCGCGGTGACGGAATACGTGGCCTACGTCCCCTACGAGACCCGGTCGGCGACGCTTTCCGGCGTGGCAAAGGACGAAAAGGCCCTGAAGGTCACCGAGGCCACCATGCAGCTGTCTCAGGAGGGGGACAATGTGATGACCGTCACCTGCACAGCAGAGGACGGCACCACCTCCAAGACCTATACCGTCCATGTGTACCGCATGCCCAAGTACGAGGGCATCATCCCCACCATGGAGATCGTCGATCCCAACACGCCGCCCGAGCCGCCCACCTATTCCATCCCCATGACGGTAACGCTGCCGTTGGTGGGTGAGATGGCTACCTCCACCGCCGCCATCATCGGTGCGGCGCTGCTGGTCGTCATTCTGCTGCTGGTGGGCTTCCTGCTGGGCCGTATCGGCCACAATGGCGGCGGATATGACGATGACGGCGACAGCGGCGATGACGATGACCGTCCGCCCCAGCCGCCCCGCCCCGACCGTAACGCCGCAGCCCAGAACCGTGCGCCGCAGCAGAGCCGCCCAGAGCCGGTGAAAGCCGCTCCCGCGGCACGGCCTGTCCAGCAGTCCGCACCCGCACAGCCCGTGCGGAAGGCCGCACCTGCCGCTCCCGCACGACCCCAACAGCGGAAGGTCTCCAACGATACGCTGACCAGCCCCTTTGTGGAGGATCTGTCCGGCAAGATGCAGCAGGAAATCGCCCAGCGTCAGGCGGCGGAAGCCCGCCGTCAGGCCGCAGAGGCCGAGGCGGCCCGTCAGGCAGCGGAAGCGGCCAACCCCGCCGCAGCCGCCAACGAAAAGGTGGGCCGCATGTCGTTGGACGAGCTGTTGAACGACATACACAACATGTGACAAAAAAGAACCGCCTTTAGGCCGCCTGACACAAGAAAACACACGCCATAAAAGGCGGCTTTTGCGCAGGAACCTGCGTTGCGGCACCTTGCCAGACATAGAGTATGCCTGCGGCGCCGCGTCTTGGCTCTGCACAAAATCCGCTCTTTTCTGGTGCGAAGCAGTTTTGCCAAAGCAAGTTCGAGATAAAATCGGCTGCAAAAATACCCGCATACGTCAGTATGCGGGTATTTTTGCGGGTGATTTTAGCCGGACAGGCACAGGCAAAACCGTATGTTTTCTTATGTCAGTCGGCCTTCGGGCGGTTCTTTTTTGTCAGTGAAAAGATAAGCGAGAAAAGTGAAGAACGGAGGTGTGCCGTTGGCGGCACAATTAGAAAGGAGCGGCCTGACCACAGGCCGCTCCTTATTTTTGTTGGCAATGCAATCGCCGGATTTCATGCCAATTTCAATAATCCACCTTCATCAGACACAGTCCCTCCGGCGGGGCGGTGGGGCCGGCCTGCTTGCGGTCGCGGCTGTCCAGAATGGCCTGCACCTGCTCCGGCTCCCAGAAGCCACGGCCTACCTCCAGCAGCGTACCCACCAGAATGCGCACCATGTTCTGCAAAAAGCCGTTGCCATGGAAGGTAAACGTGATACGATCCTTCCGCTGCTGAATGTCGATGGTATCCACCGTGCGGACGGTGGATTTCTTCATGCGGGGATTGCCGCAGAAGGCGGCAAAGTCGTGCTCCCCCGTCAGGTAGGCGGCGGCCTGCCGCATCCGCTCCACATCCGGCGCGTAGGGCAGCAGCGTCACATACTTCCGGTCGAACACCGGCTTGACCTCCCCCACAAACACCGTGTAGCGGTAGGTCTTGCCCAGCGCGTTGTACCGGGCGTGGAACCGGGGCCCACAGGGCTTCACCTCCCGGACGGCGATGGCATCCGGCAGATAGCGGTTGCAGTAGTCCCGGATCTCCTCCGGGGATTCCTTCACGTCCAGCTGGGCGTTGGCCACCATGGCACGGGCGTGAACGCCTGCATCGGTGCGGCCTGCGCCGATGATCTCCACCGGCTGGCCGGCCAGACGGCTCAGCACCGCTTCGAGCTTACCCTGAATGGTGTCCCTGTCCGGCTGGCGCTCCCAGCCGAAAAACCGTGTGCCGTCATAGGCAATGGTAAATTTATAGTTCTGCATCATCACTTCAGCTTCTTGATAAAGCAGCGGCGGCGCTTGTGCTGCTCAATGTCAAAGTCCTTCCACTGGGACTGCACCTTCTCGTTGGTCTCCAGCATGGGGCCGGTCTCGGCCTCCTTGATGCCCAGCTTATGGCAGCCCTGCATGGCGTTGTACAGGATCATGGCGTTGACGCCCTTCTTCTGGTAGTCGGGCCGCACGGCGATCAGCAAAAGGTCAATGGTGTCGTTCTTGTGGAAGGCCTTCAGCAGGTCGATCCACCCGGTGGGGAAATACTTGCCCCGGCTTTTCTGCAGAGCGCTGGCGATGGACGGCGCAGCCACACCCATGGCCACCATATCCTCGTGCTCATCCATGATGAAGAAGGCCAGATTGGGGTTGATCAGCGGGGCAAACTTGGCGCTGTAGCGCTTGATCTGCTTATCCGACAGCTCCACCGTGCCGTACAGCGGCGCGTAGCAGGTGTTCACCAGCTGGAAGAACCGGGGGATCAGGCCAAAGTAGTCCAGCCGCGTCCGGGGATGAAACACATGCAGGTGATAGCGCTTTTCCACGAACTCCGACAGCTTGCGCCACCGCTCGATGATCTTTTCATCGGTGGGCACCTGAATGAGATTTTCGATCCAGTCCACATCCTTCACATAGCCCAGCCGGGTCAGGTGATCGATGTAGTAGGGATGGTTATAATAGGTGAAGAAGCAGCTGCGGCGGTCAAAGCCCTCCACCAGCATGCCCTCACGATCCAGGTCGGTGAACCCCAGCGGGCCGTGCACCTCGTTGCAGCCCTTTTCCCTGGCCCAGCGCTCCACCGTGGCGAACAGGGCGTTGGCCACCTGCTCGTCGTCGATGAAATCCACCTGGGTAAAGCGCATGCGGTTGGTGCCCCACTTCTCGTTGGCCTTGTGGCTGAGGATGGCGCCGATGCGGCCCACCATCTCGCCGTTGCGCATGGCCATCCAGCAGCGAGCCTCGCAGTATTCAAAGGCGGGGTTCTTCTTTTTGTCCCAGTCGCTCATATCGTCGTCAAAGGTGGCGGGGACAAACTGGGGCACATCTTTATATAAAATGTTGGGGTAATCCACGAATTGGCGCAGCTGCCCCTTCGTGGTCACTTCAATAATCGAAACCATATTGTTCCTCCTTGTAAACACAAGCCCAGTGTATCGCAAAATCCGGCAAAAAGCAACATAAAAAGAGTGGAAACGGCGCGGCGCATGTGGTATACTCATTACCAAGAATATTACGATATCGGTGGAGGTAGTCATATGGAGCTTTTCTGGTATAACATCAAGGAGATGGACGCCGCGGCCCACGACGCCGCCCTGTCCATGATGGACGCGGAGCGCCGCAGCCGCATCGGTGATTTTCCCAACGAGGACGACCGCAAGCGCAGCGCCGCCGGTGAACTGCTGCTGCGGCAGGCCGCGGCGGCCCGTCTTGGCTGCACGGTGGAGAGCGCGCCGCTGGTCTGGGACGAAAACGGCAAGCCCGGCGTGGAGGGCGACCCCTTCTACGTCAGCGTCAGCCACAGCGGCCCCTATGTGGTGGCTGCCGCGGGAGATCACGTGCTGGGCGTGGACGTGGAGGTCATTCGCGGCGCGGAGGAGAAGTTCATGCGCCGTGCCTGCTCTGAGGCGGAGATGGCCTACATCCGTTACGGCGACGCGGGCTGCTTCCAGCGGTTCTGGGAGTGCTGGACGGCCAAGGAGGCCCTGTTCAAGCTGACGGGCAAGGGGCCACTGCTGGCGCTGAGCCGTCTCCAGCTGCCGGAGGGCGTGGCGCTGGATCACATCATGCAAAACGGCTGCGCCGTCACCGCAGCCATGCAGCTGTAAGTGAGGAGGAGCAGCCATGTATCGTATCGGTATTGATCTGGGCGGCACCAACATCGCCGTTGGCGTGGTGGACGACCGCCACAACATTATCGCCGAGGCCAGCGTTCCCACCGGAGCCTTCCGCCCGGCGGAGGAAATGGTGGCGGATATGTGCCGCGCCGTGGAGCTGGCTTTGGACAAGGCGGGCCTGATCGCCGCCGACTGCGCCAGCATCGGCATCGGCTCCCCCGGCACCTGCGACAGCGAGGCCGGTGTGGTGGTGCGTGCCTATAATCTGGGCTGGTTCAACGTCCCCGTGTGCCGGATGCTCCACGAGCGGTTCGGCATCCCCGTCCGTCTCAGCAACGACGCCAACTGCGCCGCTCTGGCGGAGACCGTGGCAGGCGCAGCGGTGGGCCGCCGGGATATGATCCTCATTACGCTGGGCACCGGCGTAGGCGGCGGCATCATCATCGACGGCAAAATTTACGCCGGTATGCGCTCCATGGGCGCAGAGCTGGGCCATACCCTGCTGGTGCTGGAGGGTGAGCACTGCACCTGCGGCCGTGACGGCTGCTGGGAGGCCTACGCCTCCGCCACCGCACTGATCCGTCAGGCCAAGCGGGCCGGAGAGCAGCATCCGGAATCCGCCCTCCATG
>ERZ859738.1268-NODE-1268-length-12383-cov-4.922128_pt1 | contig 12383 bp, 9 predicted proteins | sample MGYA00510122_ERZ859738 | MGnify/ENA primary metagenome ERZ859738 (study PRJEB30046, sample SAMN00715139) | human gut metagenome | study: EMG produced TPA metagenomics assembly of the A metagenome-wide association study of gut microbiota in type 2...
CTCGTGGCGGGGTGCCGCCGCAGGCGGCGCAGGCGCACAGGAACGTCGCGGTTTCAATGCGGTCCGGCAGGATGGTATAGGTCGCGCCGGTGAGCGGCTGACCGCCCTTGACGGTTACACGTCCCGTACCTGCGCCCGCGACTTTTGCACCGCAGGCGGTCAAAAAACCGGCCAGATCGACGATCTCCGGCTCACAGGCGGCGTTCTCGATCACGGTGACGCCCTCTGCCCCAACGGCGGCCAGCATGGCGTTTTCCGTTGCGCCGACGCTGGGGCCGGGCAATGTGATCTTCGCGCCGGTCAGTCTTCGTGCGCGGCAGTGAATGGTATCGTCCATCTCTGTGACCTCCGCGCCGAGTGCGCGGAAGGCAAGCAGATGATAGTCCACCGGCCTTGCGCCGATGGGACAGCCGCCCGGCAGGCTCAGCGACGCTTCGCCCTGTCTTGCAAGCAGCGCACCGAGAAACAGGCTGGACGCACGCATAGATGCGGCCAGCTCCGGCGGGATGGAATGACCGGCGCAGCTGCGCGGGTCTATGTAGACGCTCGCCCCGCGCCGTTCGGAGGCGCAGCCAAGGCTGTGCAGGATGGCACGTGTGTGCGTCACGTCGAGAATATCCGGACAGTTATGCAGGACGCATGGCGTTCTGCACAGGAGCGTCGCGGCCAGAATGGGCAGGACGCTGTTTTTCGCACCGTGGATCGTCACCTCCCCGGAAAGCGGAGGCGATTTGGAAACAAGCAGCGCTGGCATGGGCATTCCTCCAAAACACAGGAATTTTCCCCATCCTATGCGCTGCATGCGATGTGCGTGTCAGTGCTTTGCAAGGTCGAGCGCCGTCTGATAGATGCGCTCGGCAGCATCGACCACGGCCATATCCCGTGCGCTGGCACGCATGGCGCGCATCCGTCCGGCGTCTGAAAGGATCGACTTTGCGGTTTCATAGAGGCTTTTTCCGTCGCAGTCTGCCTCGCGGACGACTGCGGCCGCGCCGGAGCGTTCGAGCACCCGGGCGTTTTTTTCCTGATGGTTGCCGGTCACGTTTGGGCTCGGCACCATGATGCAGGGTGTTCCGCTGGCGCAGACCTCGGCGATGGTCGCCGCGCCTGCGCGGCAGATGATGAGATCCGCCGCTGCCAGCACCTGCGGCATATCATAGATATACTCGCGCATTTCAATGCGCGGTTGCGCGGCGAGGTCGACGCCTTGTTCCCTGACATAGTCCGGCATCCAGCGCCAGCCGAACGAGCCGGTCGCGTGGATGTGATGGAAGGGCGTGTTATCCTCGCATTCGCATTTCATAAACTGTGCAATTTTTTTGTTCATCTCCCGCGCGCCGAGACTGCCCCAGCAGGAGACGACGAGCGGCTCGTCTCCGAGGCCCAGCGCCTGCCGGGCCTCCTGTCGCTTTGCAAAGAGGAATTCCTCGCGCACGGGCGTTCCGGTCAGGAGGACCCTCTCCGGCTCCGGGTAATGCTCCCGGCTGGATTCGAAGGACACCATGACGCGGCTGGCCGTGCGCGCAACAAGCTTCGTCGTCAGGCCCGGAACAGCATTCGACTCATGCACGCAGGTCGGGATGCCGAGCTTCGCCCCCATTTTGAGGGCCGGGAAGCTGGCATAGCCACCGGTGCCGACGATCACGTCGGGCTGAAAGTCCTTCAGGATACGCTTTGTTTTGGAGAATGTCGCGGCCATACGCTGTACGGTCACGAGATTGTGCCAGATCGCGGCGGGCGTCAGCCTGCGCTGGTAGTTGGAGATCTTCACGGTTTCCAGCCGGAAGCCCTCGCGCGGGACAATCTTGTTTTCCATGCCGTCCTCCGCGCCAATAAAGAGGATCTTACAGTCCGGCTGACGCTCACGGAACATACGGGCGACCGCAATGGCGGGATAGATATGCCCGCCCGTGCCGCCGCAGGTAAAGACGATATTCATGAACTTCCCTCCCTTACAGAAGCTTATTGTCGTTCTGACGGGAGACGGCCAGAACAACGCCCGCTTCAAACAGCTGCATGAGAAGTGCCGTGCCGCCGTAGGAGAAGAACGGGAGAGAAATGCCGGTGGCGGGTAGAAAATTGGTCACGACGCCAATGTTGAGGAAGGTCTGAAGCGCGATATGCGTGGAAATTCCGGCGGCAAGGAGCGCACCGAAGCGATCACGCGCGTGCATGGCGATATAATAGCCGCGCACGATCAGAAGAATGAACAGCAGGATCACGACGACTGCCCCGACAAAGCCGAGCTCCTCGCAGAGAATGGGGAAAATATAGTCGTTGTGCTCCTCGGGAAGATACAGGTATTTCTGGCAGCTCTTGCCGAGGCCGAGGCCCATCAGGCCGCCGGAACCGATGGCGTAGAGCGACTGTAAGATCTGATAGCCGTTGTCTGTCGGGTCGGAGGCGGGGTCGCGCCAGGCGGTGATACGGCTTCCGGCGTAGCCCTGCGTCTTGAGATAAACAAACATGAACACGGCGACTGCCGCGCCGCCGAGGGCGAACCATTTGATCTGGACGCCGCCCAGAAACAGCATGGCCGCCGCAAGCAGCAGCATGATGAGGATGCAGGAGAAATGGCGCTCCAGCGCGACGAGGCCGCACAGGACGATCATGATCGCGCCGAAGGGCGCGATGCCATAGCGGAAGGTGCGCATTTTATCGCGGTAGGTCGAGATCATGGCGGAAAACGTCATGATGATGGCGATTTTCGCAAGCTCCGAGGGCTGGAAGCGGATGCCCGCAACCTCGATCCAGCGCTTTGCGCCGTTGGCCGTCGAGCCGATGAGCGGTACGAGCATCAGGAACACGACGGATACCGCGAGGATGATGAACGAAGCACTGCGCCAGAGCTGATAGTTCAGCCTGCTGACAAACAGCATACCGCCGATGCCCACGACAGCGAAAATCGCCTGCCGGGCAAAGTAATAGGTAGAGTTGCCGGTCAGATAATACGCGCGGGCGTAGGAGGCTGAAAAGACCATGACGACGCCGATCAGCACGAGCAGCACCGTCAGCGCGAGAAACGGCAGGTCGAGCAGGCCGCGCTCGTCGAGCAGCACCTTGTCCTTTGTTTTGGTCGGCTGCGGCAGGCGCTCCGGCTCGGGAGCCTGCGGAGCTTCATACAGCCGCGTTATGCCGTCTGAACGGCTTGCCATAGGGGTCGCTCCTTTCTGAAGCTGCGGTAGCTCAATACCGGTTCATAACACCGAGATACGCCAGCACGCACATGACGAGCGTGCTCGCGGTGAAAACAAAAACGATTTTTTCCTCTTTCCAGCCGCACAGCTCAAAGTGGTGGTGGATGGGGGTCATTTTGAAGATGCGCTTGCCATGGGTCAGCTTGAAATACGTGACCTGCAGAATGACGGAAAGCGTCTCGCAGAGATAGATAATGCCGACAAGGATCAGAATCAGCGGCATATCGAGCGCGAAGGCCATGCCGCAGACCATGCCGCCGAGGAACAGCGAGCCGGTGTCGCCCATGAAGACCTTGGCCGGATGGAAATTGTAGCAGAGGAAGCCCGCCAGGCCGCCCGCGACGGTCGCGGGGAGCAGGGCCAGCGTCGTGCGGCCATAGATATAGGAGGTCGTGGCGAAGAAGACCATGACCGGGATGGTCACGCTGCTGGAAAGACCGTCGACGCCGTCCGTCAGGTTCACAGCGTTGACGCAGCCGACAATGACGAAGGCCGCAAAGACCATATAGATCACCGTCGGAATTTCAAGGTCGAGGTTCCAGAACGGGATATAGAGTTCGCAGGACAGATCGCCGCTGCCCTTCAGCACAAACAGGAACGCAGCGGCCACGACGAGCTGCAGCAGGAATTTCTGGACGGCTGTCAGACCGAGATTACGCTTGAGCTTGACCTTGACGAAATCATCGGCAAAACCGACAAGCCCATAGCAGAGGGCAAGGGCCAGCACATACAGGTGCGTATAGGTGTGGTTCTCCGTCATGCTCTTCCAGCCGAAGCCGACTGTGCAGAGGATGATCGCGGCAATGAACATGATGCCGCCCATGGTCGGCGTACCGGCCTTGGTGTTGTGCCACTGCGGGCCAACCTCGCGGATGGACTGGCCCGCGTGCAGCGCACGGAGCATGGGAATAACGAAGCGGCCAAACAGCAGCGTCAGTAAAAACGAAGCGAGCGTCGCGCCCAGAACGATAAAAAACATTGCATCCATACAGGATTCCTCCGAGACTCTCTTTATTCCTCTTCTTCCTTGAAAAACAGCGCAAGGGCCTTTTCCATCCGCATACCGCGGCTGCCCTTGAACAAAATCACATCGCCGGGACGGGCACGCATTTTGAGCATATGCGCCAGATCCTCATGCGTGTCAAAATGCTCGATCAGCTTCTGCTTCATGCCGCCGGTGATCGCACCGGAAACCATGCGCTCGGCGTTGACGCCGTAGGTGTAGAGCACGTCGGCCTTCGTGGCGGCAATGCGGCCAATGCGGTAATGCTCCGCGGCGGAGCGGTTGCCAAGCTCCAGCATATCGCCCAGCACCGCGATACAGCGGCCATTCGTGCGCGAACGGAAGCCCGCAAGGATCTCAAGCGCGGCCTCCGTCGATTCCGGGCCTGCGTTATAGCAGTCCTCGATGATGGTAAAGCCGTCGCGCTCGTAGATCTTCTGGCGCATACCGGTGTTGTGAAAGCCGGAGATCTGCGTCTGAATCGTCTCAGGCGGGACCTTCAGGAGCAGGGCTGCCGTAACGGCGGCCAGCGTGTTATAGACCGTATGGCGGCCCAGAACCGGCACGAACAACTCGAAACGGTGGCCAAAGCCGCTGACGACAAAGCGCATGCCGTCGTCAAGTTCCTGAATGTCAGTTGCAAGCACGTCGCAGGCATGGTTCTCAATGCCGTAATAATATTTTTTATGTCCGCCGTCGGCGCGCACGTTCCAAAGAAGCGGCTCATCGCCGTTGAACACGCCGACGCCGTTTTCCGGCACGCCGCGGAAAATTTCGAGCTTGGCCTGCAGGATGCCCTCACGGGAGCCAAGATGTTCGATATGCATGGTGCCGATGTTGGTGATAACGGCGATATCGGGCTTTGCGATAGAAGTCAGGCGGGCCATTTCTCCGAAGTGGTTCATGCCCAGCTCCAGAACAGCCGTTTCGGTATCGTCCGGCATATCGAGGATGGTCATGGGCAGACCGATGTTGTTGTTGTGGTTGCCCTCGGTGCGGGCGGTGCGGTAGGTACGCTCCAGCATACAGGCGGTCATTTCCTTGGTCGTCGTTTTGCCGACGCTGCCGGTAATGCCGATGACGGTCATACCCATCCGTTCGCGGCGGGCTGCGGCAAGATCGCCGTAGGCCTTGATGGTATCGGGTACAAGAATGGTCGGGATGGCCGCCTTGACCGGTCTTTGCACAAGCGCGGCACTTGCGCCAAGACTGGCCGCCATGCCGATAAAGTCATGGCCGTCGGACTTCTCACCCTTGATGGCGACGAAGAGGTCGCCGGGCTTTACTCTGCGCGAATCGATCTGGACGCCGGTGATCATGCTCTCCGCCTGTTCAGGCGTGAGCGTTCCCCGGCAGTCCTCCGCTGCCTGCTTCAGTGTCAGTTCCTTCATGCGTTTGCCTCCAAATACGACGCGACGACCTCACGCTCGTCCAGATGGTGCTTTTCGTGGCCGATTTCCTGATACGTCTCGTGGCCCTTGCCGCACAGGACGATCACATCGTCCTTCTGCGCCAGCTCCATCGCCCGGCCAATGGCCGAAACGCGGCTCTCAATGACCTCGTAGGGCGTTTCGGTATCCTGCATCCCGGCAAGGATCTGCCGGAGGATCTTATAGGGATCTTCGGTGCGGGGATTGTCTGAGGTGACGATGGCGAGGTCAGACAGCTCTGCCGCGATTTTGCCCATGACGGGGCGCTTATAGGGGTCGCGGTCGCCGCCGCAGCCGAAGACGGCGATGATGCGGCCCGTGCAGAAGCCGCGCACAGCCCTCAGAATATTTTCAAGGCTGTCGGGCGTATGGGAATAGTCGATGAGGACAGTATAGTCCTTGCCCGGCGTGGGGACGACCTCTACCCTGCCCTTGACGCTCTGCGCGGTGCGCAGGGCGTCCGCAATTTCAGCAAGCGGAATGTGCAGTGCCAGCGCGGCGGCAATGACGCTGAGGGCGTTATAGACGCTGAAAATGCCGGGAATGCCGAGCGTGACGGCAGCCCGCTCGTCCTGATAGACCGCGTCAAACTCCACGCGGTCGGAGAACAGGCCGATATGCTCCGCCGTGAGTGCAGCGGGGGTTCCCTGCGCGGAATACGTCAGAAGGCGGCAGTCCGCCTGCTCCATGATGCGCTTCGCGTAGGCATCGTCGACATTGACCGCGCCCGTTTCGCAGCGGCGGAAGAGCATGGCCTTCGCGTCGCAGTATGCATCCATCGTTTGATGGAAATCGAGATGGTCCTCTGTCAGATTTGTAAAGACAGCCGCGCCAAAACGGATCTGGTCGGCGCGGTGGAGCACCAGCGCGTGGGACGAGACCTCCATAATGACGTGCGTGCAGCCCGCATCGCGCATATCGGCAAAGAGCTTCTGCAGCTCGAAGGATTCCGGCGTGGTTCGCTCAGTGTGCAGGATCTCATCGCCGATCATGTTCTGGATCGTGCCGATGAGGCCGACCTTTGCGCCGAGCGTTTTTTCAAGCACGTGCTTCAGCAGATACGTGCTGGTCGTTTTGCCGTTCGTGCCGGTGATTCCGACGACGCACATAGCGTCCGCCGGATGGCCGAACCAGTTTGCGCCGAGCGCGGCAAGCGCCGAGCGGGCATTGGAAACCAGTACATACGGAATGTCTGTTTCCGGCTTTTTTTCGCAGACGACGCAGACCGCGCCGTTTTCCATGGCCTTGGGAATATATTTGTGGCCGTCGGTCTGGAAGCCGGAGATCGCGACAAACAGTGCTCCGGGCGTTACCTGCCGGGAGTCATACTGAACGCCGGTAATATCCAGTGCTTCGTCCGCGTGCAGTTCCAGCACGTCAAGGCCGTGCAGCAGTTCTTTGAGCTTCATAGTGTCCTCCTTAGTCGGATGCGCCTGTGGAAGAGAATTCTACTGTAATTGTAGTACCTCTGTCAACCTCTGTTCCGGGTTCGATGTCCTGATAGGCCGCAAGCACGTAAACGTCCGTGCGGTCGGTGCCCTTGGCCTGCACGTAAAGGCCGGCGTTTGCAGCCAGATAGTTAACGTCCGCGACAGAGCAGCCGATGAAATCCGGCACCTCGACAACCGTCTGCTGCTTTTCCGCGCCCATGTAGAGGATGATCTGCGAATTGCCGGGAACCTGGCTGCCCGGCGCGGGCAGCTGGTCGGTGACGGTCGAGCCGGTGCCGACGATGCGGTAGGTGATGGTTTTTTCAGCGAGCAGCGCAGCCGCTTCGCTTTCGTCCATGCCGATCACATCTGGGACTGTGAAGTTGATACCGCGGATATCCTCGGAATCATAATCCGGCTCCACACCGAGATAGGGAAGAATATCAAGGAAAATGTCGCGGACGGTCGGCGCAGCCATCAGGCCGCCGGAAATATACATCCCGTGGAGGGTATATTTTTCGCTGTCCTGCGAATACGCGGGCGTGTCAAGCGCGACAAGGACGACATATTTCGGGTCGTCAATGGGCGCGACGCCGATAAAGGAGACGATCTTGTCCTTGACCTGATTGCCGTCCTCGTCGTATTCGTCCAGCTTTTCGGACGTGCCGGTCTTGCCGCCGACACGGTAGCCGGGGGTTTTGGCCGCAGAGGCCGTGCCCTCGGTGACGACCTGTTCCATAAGGCTGCGCATTGTTTCGGACGTCTGCTGGCTGATGACCTGCCGCAAGACAGTCTTTTCGTTCCGCTCGACCATATTGCCGTCGGCGTCCAGAACCTCGCTCACGATATACGGCTCGAGCACATAGCCGCCGTTGACGATCGCCGCGACGGAGCGCACCAGCTGCATGGGCGTGATACGGAAGCTCTGACCGAAAGAGGACGTGATGAGATAGGACGTGCCGTACTGTGCGGGATTGTTCAGGTATTTCCGTTCGTAGAACAGACCGCTGGCCTCGCCCGGCAGATCAACGCCTGTTTTTTCCATGATGCCGAAGGCCTTGAGGTAATCATAGAAAATGTCGCCGCCCATGCGCAGGCCGATATGGCCAAAGGCGATGTTGCAGGAATTGCCGAGCGCCTGCGCGGTCGACTGCGCACCGTGACCGGCGGATTTCCAGCAGTTAAGGATCTGCTCACGGCCGGCGAACTTTTCCTGACCGCCGCAGTAGAACGAGTCGTTCAGCGTGACGGCTCCGGAATCGATTGCGGAGGCCAGCGTGATGAGTTTGAAGGTCGAACCCGGCTCATAGCCGTCGGACACGCAGCGGTTGCGCCACTGAGCCATACGTGCCGATGCAACATCCTGCTTATACTGCTCGATGGCGGCCTTATAGGCATCGGACGCTTCCGGCAGGGACAGCGCCGCATCACGCTCATTTTCAAGAAGCGCGGCCGCCGCGTCGTCATAGATTTCCAGATAATTATTTGGATCATAGGAGCCGAGCGTGGCCATGGCCTTGATCTCGCCCGTGTTCACGTCCATGACGATACAGAACGCGCCGTTTTTGATATCGTACTTATCAATGGCGTTCTGCAGGTTCTTTTCCACATACGCCTGCACGGTCGCGTCGATGGTGGTAACGAGGCTGCAGCCGTCAGAGGCGTCATAGTATTTTTCGTATGTATAGGGCATCTCGGAGCCGTAGTTGCCCTTGGATGTCACGACCTTCCCGGCTGTGCCGGAAAGCTCTTCGTTGTAATAGGCTTCAAGGCCCTCGGAGCCGTTGTTGTCGCTTGAGACGAAGCCGAGTGCCTGCGCGGCGAGGGAGGAATTGGGGTAATAGCGCTTGAGGTCTGTTTCGAGATAGACGCCGGTGATCTTGTTTTCGCTGACGAAGGCGCGGACCTCGTCGGCCAGCTCCTCGGAGATCTTACGGCTGATGACCTTATAGCGGTACTGCTTGTCGGCGGCCTGCTCGTAGACGAAGCTCGGCTCGACATCCAGAATTTCGCCAAGACCGCGCGCGATCTGGTCGAGCAGGTTGCTGTTCTCGGGCTTTTTCATCTGCTCGGCGATCTCGTTCGGGTCGATGAAAACCGTCTCGACGGTCGACGAAGAGGCCAGCACGTTCATATTCGCGTCGTAGATCACGCCGCGCGCTGCGGTCAGATTCGTCGAACGGGTCTGGTTCTTGATCGCCTTTTCGTTGTAATAGTCGTGCTGGGTGATCATGAGGTTATAAAGCGTTCCGATCAGCGGGACAAACGCGATCACGCCGCACAGGACCATCAGGATCAGGGTACGGCTGAGGATCGTTCGGTTCGCGCGCTCATTCCGCTCCCGGTTTGCCTGCTTCTGCTCTTTGGTGCGCGGCAGGCGGATGATCTTTTTTGCCATGAAACTGCCTTTCTGTTCAAAAAAGGGGCGGCCTGAAAAGACCGCCCCTGTTCGGTTACTCAGCTGGATTTCAAACTGGGAGGTTCTGTCCAAGCTTATGCTGCTGCGGGGTGCAAATATTCGATGAGGCCGAGAATGCTCTGCTGCATGGCGTCCAGAATTTCTCCGAAGACGCTTGTGCGCTGCTGCGTGTAAATTTCCGCCTGATCGTTCCCGGAGAAGCTGACATAGACGATCTGCTCGGGCTGACATTTGGTCAGGCCGATCTCAGCCGCGTATTCCTCGGCGGCGGTCAGATCGATCTTGGCGTCGTATTTGCTCTGAAGCATCAGCTGCTGCTCCTTGAGATTGGCAAGCCTGCTTTCAAGGGCTGAGACATTGCTGCTGGCCTCAAACAGCTGGACATAGCCGAAAATCACAAGGATCATGAGGCAGACTACCGTCAGCATACCCGCCAGTGTAAACGGCGCGATGGCCGTTCTGGCCTTGACTCTTCGGTACGGCTGCTCATAGGCCCGCTCGTCCGGCAGCTCGATGGGCAGGGTACGCTCATAGGCGCGGTTATCGTCATACTGGCGGGAAGTCTGATCGTTCCAGGCGTAAACATCGTATGCGGCGGCGCCGTTGTCTCTATAAAGATTTCTTCGATTGGGCTGCGCCATAACGGCGGGACTCCTTTCCGGGTTACACGCGTTCTGCTACGCGGAGCTTTGCGCTGCGCGAACGGGGATTTTCCTCGACCTCCTCGCGCGTGGCGATGATGGGTTTTTTCGTCAGAATTTTGATCTTCGGCTTATGGCCGCAGACACAGACCGGGAACGACGGCGGGCAGGTGCAGCCCTTTGCCGCGTCCTGAAACACGTTTTTGACGATGCGGTCTTCCAGTGAATGGAACGTAATGACAACCAGACGACTGCCGGGGTTCAGGTGGTCGATGGCGGCCTCCATGCCTTGCCGGACCGCGCCAAGCTCATCGTTGACGGCGATGCGGATGGCCTGAAAGCTGCGCTTGGCCGGATGCTGCTTTTCACGCAGGGCGCTGGGCGGCATGGCCGAGCGGATGATGTCGACCAGCTCCAGCGTTGTCTCGATTGGGTGGTCGGTCCGCACGCGTTCGATGGCGGCGGCGATCTGCGGGGCGCAGCGCTCCTCGCCATATTCGTAGAGAATGGATTTTAATTCCTCGCGCGGCCAGTTGTTGACGATCTCGTAGGCCGTGAGGGACTGGTCGCGGTCCATGCGCATATCCAGCGGCGCGTCGGCCATATAGGAAAAGCCGCGCTCCGCATCGTCGAGCTGCGGGGACGAAACGCCCAGGTCGAACAGCATCCCGTCGATCCGGTCGAGTCCCAGCGCGGTAAGGATCGCGCCGACGTTTTCAAAATTATCATGTACCAGCGTCACCTTTTTCGCGTGGCGGTACAGCCGCTTTTTCGCGGCCTCCAGCGCGACCAGATCACGGTCGACGCCGATGAGCCTGCCGGTGGTGAGGCTCCGGCAGATCTCCAGCGAGTGGCCCGCGCCGCCGAGCGTTCCGTCGAGATAGATCCCGTCGGGCTTGATGGCCAGCGCGTCTATGCACTCGTGCAAAAGCACAGATCGATGTGCGAATTCCATCAGAAACCAAGTTCCTCCATCACAGCCGCCAGATTTTCAGGCGTCAGCGTCTGCTGCTCCAGCTCGTCATAGGCTGCGCTGTCCCAGATCTCCGCGTGGCCGCCCTGCCCGATGAACGTGACCTCGCTGGAAAGGCCAGCGTATTGGCGCAGCTCAGCCGGAATGAGGAAGCGGCCCTGCTTATCGGGCTCACATTTGGCAGCGTTGGCAAACAGAAAGCGCATTTTTCGTGCCTGTACGATCGGCAGCGCGTTATATTTATCGACAATGGCCTTCCAGCCTGCCTCCGTGTAGACGGACAGACAGTGGTCGAGGCCCAGTGTTACATAGAAGGTGCTTCCCAGCTCTTCGCGCAGCTTGGACGGCACGAACAGACGTCCTTTTTCGTCAACTGAGTGCTTGTACTTGCCAAACATCCCCTCGCGCCTCCTTTCGCTCCACTTTACTGAAATTTTGCTCCACTTTGCTCCACTTCAATAATATAATACGTTCTGTTTACATAAATTGCAACCCTTTTTTGAAAAAATTTTTCGAGGATTCTTCGACGTTTTTCGTGAAAAATCCCCGAAAGCCGAATTTTTGAACGAATGTTTTAAAAACATCCTCCAGCCGCTTTCACCTGCACGCTCCCCTGCTGCCAGACGGCGCGGAGCGTCCGCACAGACGGGTCACGCAGCAGCAGCTCCGCCGCCGGGCCTTCGATCCCGGTCTGGAGCCTGCGGCGCAGGCTTCTGGCCCCGCCCGGCTCGTTTTCGCAGAGCGCACCGAGGCGCTCGGGCAACTCCGGGGCCGTTTCCAGCGTAACGTTCTGCTTTTGCAGCCGTCCGGCAAGCTCCCGCAGCTGAAGCGCAGCAATTTTCGCAAGATCCCCTGCCGCAAGCGGACGGAAGGAGGCAACGCAGTCGATCCGGCCCAGAAACTCCGGAGAAAACGCCTCCCGCAGGACGGTCTGCGCGCGGACATCCGCGCAGTCGGGTATGAAGCCGAGACCGGGCTTTCCGGTCTGCGGGCCAGTCAGGTTCGAGGTCATGACGACGATGGTGTTCTTGAAGCTGACGGTGCGGCCCATGCTGTCGGTCAGGATCCCGTCGCCGAGCAGCTGCAGAAGGATACCGGTCATATCCCGGTGCGCCTTTTCCAGCTCATCGAACAGTACAACGCAGTATGGACGGCGGCGCACCTTTTCCGTGAGCGTTCCGCCTGCGTCGTAGCCGACATAGCCCGGAGGCGCGCCCCGCACGGGCGCGACGCGGCGGGGGGGCCCGGATGTTGCGCTCGATCGCCTTGTCGGCAACAGCCTCCAGAGAC
>ERZ859738.1281-NODE-1281-length-12256-cov-3.271617_pt1 | contig 12256 bp, 8 predicted proteins | sample MGYA00510122_ERZ859738 | MGnify/ENA primary metagenome ERZ859738 (study PRJEB30046, sample SAMN00715139) | human gut metagenome | study: EMG produced TPA metagenomics assembly of the A metagenome-wide association study of gut microbiota in type 2...
ATGTTGGCATCAGCGGCAGTCAGGCTGCCGATGTGGCGGATGCCCTGTTTCATACGAAAAAAATCAAATCCTTTCATGAGGCCGAGCCTTACCGGCTCTACTTCGGCCATGTAGTCAGGAAGGACCAGAGGGTAGATGAAGGGCTGGCGGTGTACATGAAGGCACCCCATTCCTACACCGGCGAAGACGTGGTGGAAATCCAGATTCACGGTTCCACCGAAGCTCTCCGGGAGACCTTGGAGCTGGCTTTGGAAAACGGCGCTCTCCCTGCCAGCCGCGGCGAATTTACCAAAAGAGCCTTCCTCAACGGCCGGCTGGACCTCTCCCAGGCAGAAGCGGTGATGGACATTATCGAAGCCCGGGGCTCCGCCGCCCTGTCCCAGGCGGAAAGCCACCTTTCCGGCGCCCTGTCCCGCTTTGTGAAAATGAGCCGGGACGAGCTGACGGACCTTATTACCAAGCTGGAAGTAACCATCGACTATCCGGAAGAAGACCTGGAAGATTTGACCAACGAGCAGATTGGGGAAGGACTGGATGGTATCGAAAAGAGCCTTTCCTCCCTGCTGAAACGGTCGGAAGAAGGAAGAATCATCAAAGACGGCCTCCGCACCGCCATTGTGGGCCGCCCCAACGCAGGCAAATCCAGCCTCCTCAATGCCCTTCTTCAGGAAGACCGGGCCATTGTCACCGACATTCCCGGCACCACCAGAGACACCATCGAAGAATCCATCAAAATCGGCGGCGTCCCCCTGGTGCTCATGGATACCGCCGGTCTTCGGGAAACCGATAATAAAGTAGAAAAAATCGGCATTGAAAGGGCAAAAAAATCCATGGAACAGGCAGATCTGGTACTGGCCGTCATCGATGGCTCCCATTCCCTGGAAAAGGAAGACAAGGAGCTCCTCTCTTCCCTGAAGGGCAGAAAATCCATGGTCATCCTCAATAAATACGACCTGCCCCAGGAAGTGGATGAAGAAGAAATCAAAGCTCTGGCAGGAGATGCGCCGGTGGTGTCCCTCTCCGCCCGCTACGGAAGCGGCATGGAAGAACTGGAAGAAGCCCTCCGCCGCCTCACCGAAACCCAGGACAGAGACGCCGGAAGACGGCTCTTCCTCACCAACCTCCGCCATGTGGACCTGGTGAAAAAAGCGCTGGAAGCTGTCCGCCGCGCCCAGCAGTCACTCAAAGACGGTATGCCGGCCGACTGCATTACCGTGGACCTGGTGGAAGCCTGGAACCGAATGGGTGAAATCACGGGAGAAACGGTGGATAACGAACTGATTAACAAGATTTTCGAACGGTTCTGCGTGGGAAAATAGCGGGCTGGTGGGCTAGTGTACTAGTGGGCTGGTGAGCTAGTGGGACAGTGGGAAAGTTGTCTGCTGTCCGCTATTGGCTATCGGCTGTCGGCTGTTCGCCGCAGGAAAGCGCAGAGAGGCCTATTCTGCCCCTTGAATAGGGGTGACCGTGATAGGCGGCCAATTCCCGCCGACTTGTATTTATCGGTAGATGAGACACTATCGGCATGTACAAAGATTCTTCGCTTACGCTCAGAATGACTGTGACGGAGGGAAGGTAAGCACGTAATGCAGCCTCCTTCCTTTGGAAGGAGATCCGCGGAGCGGTGAGGATAGGCCTTTGCGAAGCAAAGGCCTATCCTCTGAACCCTCTGAACCTTCTGAACCCTCTGAACCTTCTGAACCCTCTGAACCTTCTGAACCCGGGCCGCCCCGCGGCCCCATAGTATTTCCCCCTTTTAAACTATCTCTAGATTTTATATAATAAAGTATCGGCTTATTATAGGAAGAGAAGCAGCGCTCTGCTGCTTCTTTCATTGAAGAAAGAAGGAAACCATGTATCTTATTGATACGTATGATGTTATCGTAGTAGGAGCCGGACATGCAGGCTGCGAGGCGGCCCTGGCCGCTGCCCGCCTTGGCTGCAAGACCCTCCTTACCACCATTTCCCTGGAAAACGTGGCCATGATGCCCTGCAATCCGGCCATCGGGGGACCGGGCAAGAGCCATCTGGTGAAGGAAATCGATGCCCTGGGCGGAGAAATGGGCATTGCCGCAGATAAGACTGCCATCCAGATGCGCATGCTGAATCTGGGAAAGGGACCGGCTGTCTATGCCCTCCGCGCCCAGTCCGACAAGAATGCTTACCACCGCTACATGAAGCAGGTGGTGGAAAACACGGACAACCTGGACCTGAAGCAGGTGCAGGTCATGGATATCATTGTGGAAGAAGGGAAATGCGTAGGCATTACCACGGAGCTTCACGAAGAATACCGGGCCAAAGCAGTGATTCTCTGTACCGGCACCTACCTGGACAGTGAAATCATTATCGGCGACACCATGTATTCCGGCGGCCCCAACGGCATGCGCCCCTCCGTAGGCCTTTCAGAAAATCTGAAGAAACACGGCCTGGACATTCTCCGTTTCAAAACCGGCACCCCCAGCCGCGTGGACATCCGGAGCCTCCATCTGGACCATATGCAGCTGGAACAGGGAGATCCTAAGAACCATGCCTTCTCCTTCATGGACGAACGGGCAGACCGGAACCAGCGGAACTGCTGGCTCACCTACACCAATGAGACCACCCATGCCATTATCCGGGAAAACCTCATGAGAGCCCCCAAGTATGCCGGCCTCATCCACGGCGTCGGAGCCCGCTACTGCCCTTCCATCGAAGACAAGGTGGTCCGCTTCCCTGACAAGAAAAGGCATCAGCTCTTCATCGAACCGGAAGGCCTTGATACCAATGAAATGTATGTCCAGGGCATGTCCACATCCATGCCCATTGACGTGCAGTACGCCTTCCTCCGCACCATTCCGGGACTGGAAGATGTGAAGGTCATGCGCCCGGCCTATGCCATTGAATACGACCTGCTGGATCCCCTGCAGCTCTATCCCACCCTGGAAGTGAAGAAGCTGCCGGGCCTCTACTCCGCGGGCCAGTCAAACGGCACCTCCGGCTACGAAGAAGCCGCTGCCCAGGGCCTCATGGCCGGCATCAATGCGGCCCTTAAAATCAAAGGGAAGGAACCCTTCATCCTGGGCCGCCACGAAGCCTATACCGGCGCCTTAATCGACGACCTGGTGACTAAGGGCACCAACGAACCTTACCGCATGATGACCAGCCGCAGCGAATACCGGCTCATCCTCCGTCAGGACAATGCAGACCTGCGCCTTACCCAGAAAGGCTACGACATCGGTCTGGTTACAGAAGAACGGTACCGCCGGTTCCTGGACAGGAAGAGAAAATTTGAAGAAGCCATGCACTACATTCGCACCAAACGCTTCACACCCAAGGCAGAGGTGAACGCCGCCCTGGAAAGCATAGGCTCTGCACCCCTCACCACCGGCATGGGAGCCGATAAGATTCTGAAGCGTCCGGAAATGACCTACCAGAAAATGGTGGACGTTCTGGGCTGCCCTTCCTTCGACCCCGAAGCGGTGGAGGAAATGGAAATCACTGTGAAATATGAAGGCTACATTGCCCGTCAGGAAGCAGCCGTGAAGAAAGCGGCCCGCATGGAAAACGAAAAAATGCCAAAAGACATGGACTACCTCCATCTGGACGGCATTTCCATCGAAGCCCGGCAGAAACTGGACAAGATCCGTCCCCTCTCCCTGGGCCAGGCCTCCCGCATCTCCGGCGTATCCCCGGCGGACATGTCGGTACTCATGGTGTACGTGAAGAGAATGAAAGCAGGGAAATAAGAGACGGTGCCACTGGCGGCGGGAAACTGTATTCCCGAAGGTTGACACCCGCTGGCGCGGGTGAGGGTTGATGGACCATGCGCTAACGCGCTGGCCCAAGGGTTCTGTCCGGAATCGGCTTTGCCTCCCGGACTGTTTGAGGGCCTCCGGCCCAGGGAGTTATATAGTACCACTGCGTTGGCGAGGTGGGCGCCAAAGGCGCCATTTTAATGCCGCCAAAGGCGGCATATATGCTCATCGCTCCGAAGGAGCGATACCACAACCCTCGGCCCAAAGGGCCGTCAAACCTGAGAACCTTTTTATACGACAGTCCTTTCTTCTCACAGGGAAATGAAGAGAAGAAGGACCATTTCATCACATATTTCTTTTTGGAAGGAGAAAAGAAAAAAGATGACAGCCTGCGAAATGATGGAGGCCCTGGGCCTTCCGGCCAATGAGGAGGCCGCAAGAAAGCTGACTGAGTACAATGCCATGGTCATTGCCATGAGCAAAAAAGTGAATCTCACAGGCATTAAGGATGTGGACGAAAGCCTCATCAAGAATGTCTATGATTCCCTTACCGTATACGATCCCAAATATTTTCCTGCAAAGGGACGGGTCCTTGACCTTGGCACCGGCGCCGGATTCCCCGGCGTGCCCCTGGCCATCCTGCGGCCTGATATGCAGTTCCTTCTGGTGGATTCCATCCAGAAAAAACTGACCTTCATTGAAGATGCCTGCGCTGATCTGGGAATCAAAAACGTGAAATGTCTCCATATCCGGGCAGAAGAAGGAGGCCGGAGAAGAAAGACCAGGGAAGCCTTCGATGTGGTCACCGCCAGAGCGGTGAAGGCTATGCCCATCATAGCGGAATGGTCCCTTCCCTTCGTGGCCGTGGGCGGTGTCTTTGCTGCCATGAAAGGTCCCGGCGTCGATGAGGAAATGAAGACGGCAGGCCGGATCCTTCGGGAACTTCACGGCACACTGGAAGAAAAGAAAGAACTCACCCTGCCGGGAGGAGACCGCCGCACCATCCTTTACATCCGGAAAACAGCGCCCTGCCCGAAAACCTATCCCCGGAAAGTGGGTATTGCAGAGAAAAAACCGGTATTGGGAGAATAGGGGCTGGTGAAACCTGCTCTCCGCTCTCCGCAATCCGCCTGCGAAGCTCGGCGCCTGCGGCGCCATTTATAAATCATGCGCCCGAAGGGCGCCACCATCACCCTTTGAACCTTCTGAACCTTCTGAACCTTCTGAACCAGGGGCACAGAAGAGCCCTATAGTGATGCAGCCCTTCTGCACAGCCCGCCGCCGCAGGCGGCCACGACCGGCGGCGAAGCGGTGTTCCTTTTTTTGACCCCGCAGCGTCACGCCATATTTCATATTGCGAACATTGTCTATTTCTTGTATACTATAGAAATGAAAAAGTGACTGGCGGTTAAAAACAGGAATGAGCCAGCAGGCATGGGAGGTTCGCATGGCATTAACGAAAAAAGCGGAAAGAACGAAGGCCAAACTTCTGGCATCAGCAAGGAAGCTGATCGGGGAAAGAGGATTTGACAGGGTTTCCGTGGAAGATATTACAAGGGACAGCGGCGTAGCCAAAGGAACTTTCTATCATTATTTCAAATGCAAGGAAGATGTGGTGGCGGAGCTTTCGTTCCAGTCCAGCCAGACGATTCTGGAAGAGTCCGTCCATTTTGACGGGACGGCGGATGAACGGTGCTTTCACTACGTGACAGCCCTGTGCCGTGATGCGGACTGGGCGGGGGTGCGGCTGGTGCGCCAGTGGATTCGGGAAGCCATGGAGTCGGAGGAAGAGGATTCGGAAGCCAAGGCCTGCCTTTACGATATCTACAATGCCATTGTGAAAATCTGCGCCGTGCGCCAGGGCCGGGGTCCGGGGGAACTGACGGAAGATGCCCCCCTGGATACGCTGGCCAAACTGCTCATGAGCCATGTCTTCGGCGCTTTAACTATCTGGTGCATGATGAATGGTTCTTGGAATCTGTCGGAGCAGTCTGTGAAATATATGGAAATCGACATTAAAAACCTTTTCAAGCCCTACATGATAGGGCAATAAAAAGAGGCTGTGAAAAAATGGTCATCATTTCTTCACAGCCCCTTTATTATTTTTTTGATGGTAGGCTTCCCACCCGTTTGAGCGGGGCTTCGTGTCGGTATGGGTGGGAAGGGTTGTGGGCTCTATGGAAACTCTGAGCCGGGAGATTTCTCCACTCTGTGGAGACTCTGCATAGAGTCTCCAAGTCAGCCGAAGTTGGCCTCTAGCCTGCACAATAAGAGGCTTTCCTATTGGCGGCTGACCGGCTGCGGTCGAAATGACGGGGGTGCGGAGGGGGGCGGTGTCATTCATGGTATGTGATTGCAGGAGCTTGCATCCGCTCCTTCTCTTTGCTTACTATCTGATAGAGGGTCCATCATTTCTTCACAGCTCCTTTTCTATTGACCAGTTTCCATAAAAATGGTATGATTCATATCATAAGAGACAATAAAGTCTCAAAAGACATAGTAAAGTTTTTACAGGAAAGGAGTGTGCCATGCATCTGGAAAGCAGGGAAGAAGAATTGAAGAAACTGGCCCTTGCCTTCTGCACGAATCCCCGCAGGACCGCCGGCGAGCTGGCGGCAGCGGCAGGTATCAGCAAAGCCACCTTCTACCGGGTTTACGGCTCTCGGGAAAACTTGTCCCGTCTGCTCAGCGAAAAGGCACGGGAAAAAGTGTCCTTCCTCATGGAACTGGTGAATGAGGAAAAGGGCGATACCAAAAGCTATCTTCGGAAAATCATTCGCTGCTGCTGCGATAACAAGGAGTTTCTTATGCTCCTCTGCTGCGGCTATGCCACCGGCAGTATCGACAGCTGGTGCCAGGATACCTATACTCGGCAGATGACCGATTTCTTCCTCCGGGGACAGAAATCCGGCGCCTTTCGGGTAGATATTCCCGCCTCCGTGATGACGGAGCTTTTTGCAGGGGCCATGTGGTCTCTCTTTGAAGGAGAGTGTCATGGCCGGGTGGCATCTGCCAGCCTGCCGGACTACTGGGAAGCCTTTTTCCTGAAGGGAATTGAAAATCAGTCAGAAAGAGAGGAAGAACATTGAAAGAAGTCAAACCGTCCAAGCGGCCTATACTGGCCTACTACGTCATCATATTCCTGGTGATCATCTTCTTTAACTCCCTCATCATGCCCATGTTCAGGAGCAATGAAGTGAAGAGCGTGGATTATTCCAGCTTCATCACCATGACGGAGAACAAGGAAATCGATAAGGTGCAGGTGGAGCAGGACCAGATTCTTTTCACCAAGAAAGGGGATAAAGAGACCTATAAAACAGCGCCTATGAATGATCCCCAGCTGGTGGACAGGCTCCATCAATCGGGAGCCGATTTCACCGGCAAAATCACAACCCCCATGAATCCGATCCTTGATCTGGCCCTGACCTGGATTCTGCCTATCCTCATTTTCTTCGGCATCGGCCATTATATGAACAAGAAAATCATGAAGAACATGGGCGGCCCCGGAGCCATGCAGTTCGGTCTGGGGAAATCGAATGCCAAAATCTTCGTGAAGCCCACGGACGGCATCAAATTCTCCGACGTGGCAGGGGAAGATGAAGCCAAGGACAGCCTGAAGGAAGTGGTGTCCTACCTCCATAACCCCAGCCGCTATAAGGAAATCGGCGCCAAAATGCCGAAGGGCATCCTGCTGGTGGGACCGCCAGGCACCGGCAAAACCATGCTGGCCAAAGCAGTAGCCGGCGAATCGGAAGTTCCCTTCTTTTCCATTTCAGGCTCTGAATTTGTGGAAATGTTCGTAGGCATGGGCGCCGCCAAGGTGAGAGACCTCTTCAAGCAGGCCAAGGAAAAGGCACCCTGTATCGTGTTCATTGATGAAATCGATGCCATCGGCAAGAAGCGCGGCGGCGCCGCCATCGGCGGAAACGATGAAAGAGAGCAGACCTTGAACCAGCTGCTCACGGAAATGGACGGATTTGAAGACAATACAGGCGTCATCATTCTGGCAGCCACCAATCGTCCTGAATCCCTGGATCCCGCCCTCACCAGACCAGGCCGTTTCGACCGGCAGGTGCCGGTAGGACTGCCGGACCTCCAGGGCCGTGAAGCTATCCTCAAGGTGCATGCCAGCAAAATCAAGCATGCCCCCAACATCGACTACAACAAAGTGGCCCGTATGGCTTCCGGTGCTTCCGGTGCCGAACTGGCGAATATTGTCAACGAAGCAGCCCTTCGGGCCGTCCGCGACCACCGCAGCTATGCTACGGAAGAAGACATGGAAGCCTCCATCGAAGTGGTTATTGCAGGCTATGAGAAGAAACATGCCATCCTGTCGGATAAGGAAAAATGCGTGGTTTCCTACCATGAAATCGGCCATGCCCTGGTGGCTGCCCTCCAGTCCCATTCCGCCCCGGTACAGAAAATTACCATTATCCCCCGTACCAGCGGCGCCCTGGGCTACACCATGCAGGTGGACAAAGGAAACCATTACCTCATGACTAAGGAAGAACTGCTGGACCAGATTGCCACTTTGACCGGCGGCAGGGCGGCAGAAGAAGTGGTCTTCCACACCTCTTCCTCCGGCGCCTCCAACGATATCGAAAAAGCCACCAAGCTGGCCCGGGCCATGATTACCCGCTTTGGCATGAGTGACGAATTCGGCATGGTGGCCATGGAAACAGTGACCAACCAGTACCTGGGCGGCGATACCACCCTGGCCTGCTCGCCGGAAACGGCAGCCCGCATCGACCGGGCCGTATCGGACCTCATCAAGACCCAGCACGCCAAGGCTGTGAAACTGCTGGAAGAAAACCGGCCCAAGCTGGATGCCCTGGCCAAGTACCTCTACGAGAAAGAAACCATTACAGGAGAACAGTTCATGCAGATCCTGGAACATGGGGTGCCGGAAGAAAAACCGGCTGCACCGGCTCCGTCCATGGACCTGAACCTGGAAAAATAAAATTCTGTCATATCCCGTGAAAAAAAGGGCTGCCAGGAAGAAAAGAAAGAGGATATGGAAATCATTTCCTGGCAGCCCTTTTGCGAATCATTTCCTGCCGGCTTGGTACAAAAGGACTCACCAAATCATGTGAACTGCCGGTCAATTTGTGGTATAATTTATAAATATTTCATATCTTTTTTACAGATTTCTTACGCGAGGTGCATGGTGAAACAAGTGATTCTATCCGCCCTTTCCTGGGTGGTATCCACGTCTCTGGTGATTATGGCGCTGCTCCATTTGGGCGGGGATTTCCCCGACATCCACAGCTACGTACAGCCCCGGCTGGGGGCGGCGCTTCTGGTCTTCCTGATCGTATCCTTCGGTCTCTTTACCGTGATGAACAGGAAATATCTGAAGTCCCTCCTTCCCTGGGCGGTGATTCTGCCCCTTCTCTGGATGGGCACCTTCACCTGGGCCTACGGCTTTGCTTCCCTGCCGGAGAAAAAACATCTGGGCGACTACTACGTGCTGGGGGGCCTCCTCATGGCGCTGCCCTATGTGTATACCGCCCTCACGGCCCGCAGGAAACGGTTCTCCTCCCTGTGGACAGTCATTGCCGGGGTATACACCTTCTTCATGGTGATAATTCCTTTCATCTACATCGGCTACTACGTCCTCTTCGGCGGCGAAATGGATATGTTTGCCATGATGGCCGTACGCTCCACCCATTTGAAGGAAATCAAGGACTTCCTGCGCACCATGGGCTCCCCAGCCCATGCAGTCATGGCAGCGGCAGCTCTTGCCATTGTCATTGCCTGCGCCGTCACCCTCTCCCGGAGCCTCATGAGAAAAGCCAGGACCTTTGAAGGAAACATCTTCCGGGGCAGCGGGAAAGCCTTCCCCATCGGTCTGGCAGTGATTTCCATCCTCTTCTTCGGCGGCTTCTACCGTCAAATTACCCATGTATTCCCGGCCTCCATCATTAAAGCGCTGAACTCCTCAGGCAGCGAATTCCAGCTCCTCCAGAAACTGAACGACAACTTGGACAAGAATGTCAAAACCATGACCTTCATCCCGCCGAATCCGGAAAGCGGCATTGACGAAGGCACCCACATCGTCATTATCGGCGAAAGTGCCAATAGGGACCACATGAAAGCCTTCACACCGGACTATCCGGAAAATACCACCCCCTGGCTTTCGGAAATGGCCAAGTCAAAGGACTTCGCTCTGGGATACAAGGCCTACTCCAATTTCCCCAATACCCTTTTCTCCCTGTCCTACGCCATGACCAGCGCCAACCAGTACAGCGACATGTCCTTTGAAGACGTGGTGAGCATGGTGGACGTGGCCAAAGCCGCCGGCTACCGTACCGACTGGATTTCCTTCCATAACCGGAGCTCCATGTCCAGCGCCGGCGTCACCATGATTGCAGAACGCTGCGACGATTCCTACTGGGAAAAGAACTATGACGGCTACACCCTGGAAGTGCTGAAGAAACTGCCGCCTGCCAAAAAGCGGATCATCTTCATCAACATCGACGGCAGCCACTACACCTACATTGCCCGGGTGCCTGTGAACCTGAGGGACAAACTGGGCATTTCCAAAGAAGATCCCTACCATGACTACGACCTCACTATCGCCTATGACGACCAGGTGATGAAGGACATCTTCGAATACGCCAAGGCAAACCTGAACTTGAAATCCATGATTTACTTCTCCGACCATGGCGAAAATATGAAGCACTACCACACCACCTCCCCCTTCTACTACGACATGGTACACATTCCCTTCTTCGTCTACCTCTCGCCGGACTACCAGGCCGCCCATCCGGAACTCATGCCTGCCCTGAAAGCTCATGAGCAGCAGGTCTTCACCAACGACCTGGCCTTCGACACCGTCACCGGCATCTGGCAGGCAAAGACCAATTTCTACCAGTCCAAATACGACTTCTCTTCTAAGGACTACGCCATCAACATGGACAACGCTACCACCTTCGAAAGAAAGAAGAAAATCAAAGACGACCCTGTGTGGCAGGGCAAATAAAAAAAGGAGCTGTGAAAAAATAATGATTTTTTCACAGCTCCTTTTGTATGGGAGAGCCTTATTCTGTGCCTTCCAGAACGCATCACGGCAGTACCTTTTGCGCCGTCAGGCCCCTTCTGCAGAGGGCATTGACTCCAGCCTCTGGACCCATAAAAATCAAGAATTTCAAGTCGACAAGCCTGTCCATCCAAAGAACCCTTCTATACAACCTGCCGCGAAGGGGCGCCTTTTTTATTCCTATTTGCGCCGCCAGGCGCCACCTTCCCCCTCTGAACCTTATGAACCCTCTGAACCTTTTTGCTAATCTCTGGAGAACAGATCCCTGGTATACACCTTCCCCTTTACCGGCAGCAGATCTTCGCTCACCCGGTTGGCCAGAATGATGTCCGATGTCTCCCGGAACCCTTCCAGGTCATGGGTGACAGGCACACCTTCAAAGGCGTCCTTGTCCAGGGTAGGTTCATAAATGATAAGGTCTATGCCCTTTTCCTTCAGCCTTTCGATGATACCCTGGATGGCGGAAGAACGGAAATTATCACTGCCGCTCTTCATGGTGAGGCGGTAAATGCCCACCCGTTTTGGCGAAAGAGAAGCGATATGGTCTGCAATGTACTGCTTCCTTGTTTCATTGGCCTCCACCACCGCGCGGATCATGGTTTCCGGCACATCCCTGTAATTGGCCAGAAGCTGCTTCGTATCCTTGGGCAGGCAGTAGCCGCCGTAGCCGAAGGAAGGATTATTGTAGAAATCGCCGATGCGGGGATCATAGCCCATGCCCTTGATGATATCGGCGGTGCGCAGTCCCTTTTCTTCGGCGTAGGTGTCGATTTCATTGAAATAAGCCACCCGGATGGCCAGAAACGTATTGGAAAAGAGCTTGATGGACTCCGCTTCCGAAGACCCCGTAATGAGCACAGGAATCTCCTCCTTTATGGCCCCCTCCTGCATGAGGGACGCAAAAAGGCGGGCCCCCGGAAGAAGGGATTCCTTCCCCTTCGGAATACCGACGATAATGCGGGAAGGATAGAGGTTGTCATAGAGCGCCTTCCCTTCCCGGAGAAATTCCGGTGCAAAGAGGATGGAAAGAGTGGGGTACCTCTCGGAAATCTTCTGGGTATAGCCGATGGGGATGGTAGACTTGATGATTACCAGCGCCTTCGATTTCACCCGCTGGATCTGGGTCAGAATGGACTCTACAGCCTTCGTGTCGAAATGGCCGGTGACATCATCATAATTCGTAGGCGCCGCAATGATGATGAGCTCTGCCTCCCGGTAAGCACTGTCCCCGTCCAGAGTGGCAGTGAGAGAAAGATTTTTATGCTTCAGGTAGTCCTCAATATAGGCATCCGCAATGGGAGACTCCCGGCGGTTCACCATATCCACCTTCTCCGGAATCACATCCACCGCAGTCACCTCATGATGCTGGGCAAGAAGAATGGCGTTGGACAGTCCCACATAGCCGGTACCGGCAATGGCAATTTTCATAATATTTCCTCGCTTCTTTAAAAGATTATTTACCTTATTATACTCTTTCCCC
>ERZ859738.1286-NODE-1286-length-12155-cov-2.214463_pt1 | contig 12155 bp, 7 predicted proteins | sample MGYA00510122_ERZ859738 | MGnify/ENA primary metagenome ERZ859738 (study PRJEB30046, sample SAMN00715139) | human gut metagenome | study: EMG produced TPA metagenomics assembly of the A metagenome-wide association study of gut microbiota in type 2...
TAACCACTGACTTGATGGCGATTTGAGTGACCACAAAGGTAAATTTGATACATGGAAAGAAGAATGCCCACTCGTCTGAGGAATCCTCAGGGGAGTGGGCATTTCTACGCGGGTGGTTAATATAATTTCGATTATGATAATTCAAATTATATTAAGACGTTCCATGGGCTGTAACAGCTTCACCGCTTGGTTTTCAAAAACCACCTGTTGATAGCGGTGTTACTTCTTCACAAATTGGTATACGCCATATTCTGGTGACGTCACCAATCCATGCTTGATAAGATTCTTGATGATAGAGGATGCACGCGATTTCTGAACGCCATATAGCTGTGCAACGTTTATGCTGCGGAACTGATATTGATACCGATATCTCTTGAAAAGTTCAAGCGTCCGTTCTTTTGTACTTACAGTCAGCCTGGTATTATCCAGCCTTTTGCAAAGTTCACTCACTTCGGCATCCGTACTCATTCCGTGGAGCACTGTAGAAGTTTCCGCACTTTCCGCAGAGGTTTCCGCACTTTCCTCACCACTTGCCACACTTTCCATACTGATCTGTGCCGGAGTCGCTACACTTCTATTCGGCAGTGTAACGATAAAGAAATCCGAATCTGAGTAGAAAGTCGGCTTCTGGGCTACTTCCACATAAGAGTTCAGGATGCGGTCAATACCGCTGCCACGGCGCTCCATAAAGCCAAGCCGCGAGAACACATCCGAGATCACCTGATTGCGCCGCATAGACGGAATGTGCCGGATATCCATGTCCTGCACCCTGCGGCCATTCATCATACCGCCCGGTGAAGTGATCTCCAGTCGGTCATCGAACACTTCCACATGAATCTCCGAACCAAGAATCTGATAATTCCGATGGATCAGCGCATTGACCAGCACCTCACGAACGGCCTTATACGGGTAATCACTGCGTTCTTCGCGGGTCATACCACGGATGCTCCACGGATTTTTGCTGTTGTTGCGAACAAAATCTTCCGCATTTTGCAGCAGCGTGATCAGACTTGCACCCTGAAATTCCTTGTCATCCAGAGCATCTTCTTCAATGCTGCCCTTGTAGTTGCCTTTCCAGCGAGTGCAGAAAATACGGGATTGCTTCAGAACGCCCTGATCGCAAAGCAGCAGGCCGCCATTCGTGATTTGTCCATCATCTGTTACCAATCCTGCGGAGGGCAAGTCTTTTTCGAGGTCGAAATCCTCTTTTTTCAGATTCTTAAACGTCGCGGCCAGCAGTGTAAAACTGACATCACCCACTCGATAAGAACTGGGCAGGGCATCAAAGGTCTGGTTCATACCTTGCAGTATCAGCTCGTTCAGTTCCCGTGAAGTGGCTTCTTCGGACTGGTCGCCATGCCGCACATAGGCCGTATGGGAACCGTCAAAGGCATAATAATATGGATACGCCGGACCGTCCTGTACTTCCAAATCAACGCAGGACTTGCCCTCTATTTCGACCTCCCGCACCCGATAGCGTGGTGTAGGGTCAATGCGGACTTTGATAAGTTCCGTCAATCTGCTCACCACAGCCTGCGGATTTTCCAATCCTACGACCTCACGCGGCTCATTCTTTACACCAAAAATCAGGTGTCCGCCCTCGGTATTGGCAAATGCCGACACGGATTTCAGCCAGCTGCGCGGCTTTTTCTCTTCAAGACGTTCCTTGTAATCCACATGGGAGGCTTCAATGTAATGGTCGAGGGGGAAAGGCATGGTATCACCTGCTCGCTTCTTAATCTTTAGCGTTTGTAAATTCATTATACCTTATTTGAAGGCCAAATTCAAAACTTTTTATCTGTTTAGTACCTGCTGAGCTTTTTCTGCCTGGGCAACGATTGATTTTCCGACCTGATTAGAGTATCATTAAAATGAATTGTTGTGTCTTGTCGTTGAAAGTTAATTTTCGCTTTAGTCAGTCGATTGCGGGGACTCTTCTATGAAAATTCTGGATAATATCAACCATACTGTTCGGGAAGATTTACAGGATACTATGCAGAAAGGGAGCCGCGTGTCCATTGCTGCGGCCTGTTTTTCCATTTATGCGTATCAGGAATTAAAGAAACAGTTGGAAGAAATCGCGGAACTTCGCTTTATTTTTACTTCACCGACCTTTGTGCAGGAAAACACGCCAAAAGAGCGGCGAGAGTTCTATATTCCGAAATTGACCCGCGAAAAGAGCCTTTACGGCACAGAATTTGAGGTTCGCTTGCGGAATGAACTCACTCAAAAAGCACTGGCGAAAGAATGTGCCGACTGGGTGCGACGGAAAGTAAAATTTCGTTCCAATGTCAGTGGAGAGCAAATGCCCGGTTTCATGACGGTTGGTGAAAGTTCCTATATGCCAATCAGTGGGTTTACAACGGTCGACCTTGGTTGTGAACGCGGAAACAACGCATACTACCCTGTTCAGCGAACCGAAGCCTTTGAAAACGGCCGTTACTTTTTGTCGCTGTTCGATGAAATCTGGAATGATTCTTCCCGACTTCAGGATGTTACAGACATTGTATTGCAAAGCATCAGCACAGCTTATCGAGAAAACAGCCCGGACTTTATCTATTTCTTCACCCTCTACAATATTTTCAGCGAATTTTTGGAGGATGTGTCAGAAGATAATCTCCCAAATGAAGCTACAGGCTTCAAGCAGAGTAAAATCTGGAATATGCTCTATGACTTTCAGCGAGATGCAGCGTTGGCTATTATCCACAAGCTGGAACAGTATAACGGCTGCATTCTTGCAGACAGCGTAGGCCTTGGCAAGACGTTCACTGCACTGGCTGTAATCAAATACTATGAAAATCGCAACAAATCCGTTTTGGTACTCTGTCCCAAAAAGTTGGCCGCAAACTGGAACATCTATAAAGGCAACTACGTCAACAATCCACTGGTAGAAGACCGTTTCCGTTACGATGTGTTGTACCATACAGATTTGAGCCGTTCCGGCGGAACCTCTAACGGTATTGACCTTGCTGCACTTAACTGGGGGAACTTTGACCTTGTTGTGATTGACGAAAGCCACAATTTCCGCAATGGCAGTAATACCTCTACTGATGAGAAAGAAAACCGCTACACAAAATTGATGAATCGCGTGATTCGTTCTGGGGTGCGCACCAAGGTGCTGATGCTTTCGGCAACACCCGTAAATAATCGTTTTGTGGATTTGAAAAACCAGCTTGCGCTTGCCTATGAGGGAGATGCCGGAAAAATCAATGAGAAGCTGAATACTTCGTCTCCGATTGATGAAATTTTCCGGCAGGCGCAAAAGGCTTTCAATACATGGAGCAAGCTTCCTGTCACAGAGCGTACCACAAATGCGCTGCTTGCGGCACTGGACTTCGATTTCTTTGAGGTGCTGGACAGTGTGACGATTGCACGTTCTCGCCAACATATCGAAAAATACTATAATATTTCTGATGTTGGTACTTTCCCGGAACGGTTGAAGCCGATCTCTGTGCAGCCGTGCCTGACAAGTCTTGATAATGCAATCAACTATCAGCAGATCTATAATGTACTGGATTCGCTGACGCTGCACATTTACACACCAACCAGCTTTATTCTGTCCTCTCGGATTTCCAAATACATCGACCCCAGCCAGCATGGAAAGGGACTGACGCAGGCAGGCCGTGAAGAAGGAATCCGCCGCCTGATGAGCATTAACCTGCTCAAACGGCTGGAAAGTTCTGTTTATGCGTTCCGGCTGACGATTGACCGAATCAGTAAACTGATTGAAGATACCATGCAATCGGTACGTTCATATCAAAATGGCAGCCGTGTGCTGGAGCTGAACGACATTTCCGATGCAGCCGATTGGGACGATGATGACCAGAACAACGACATTTTTACAGTCGGCCGCAAAGTAAAGATTGATCTTGCGGATATGGATCATGTTTCGTGGCTGCATGATCTGGAAAAGGATGCTGAAAATCTGGAGCTTCTTTCCCTGATGGTGCAGGATATCACCCCTGCATACGATGCCAAGCTGCAAGAGCTGCTGCGCCTGATTGACGAAAAGCAAAGGCATCCCATCAATCCCGGCAACCGGAAAATCATTATTTTTACTGCGTTTTCAGATACTGCTGACTATCTGTATCAGAATATTTCCGGCTATGTAAAGCAAAAGTTTGGGCTGAACACTGCCGAAATCACCGGCAGCGTGGATGGTAAAACAACCATTCCCAAACTCAGTGGTGATCTGAATACAGTTCTCACCTGCTTTTCGCCCATTTCCAAGCGGCGGGACAGCCTGCCGAACGCGAATCAGGCGGATATTGATTTGTTGATCGCCACCGACTGCATTTCCGAAGGTCAGAACTTGCAGGACTGTGATTATCTGATCAACTATGATATTCACTGGAATCCTGTGCGCATTATCCAGCGTTTTGGCCGCATTGACCGCATCGGAAGCCAGAATCGCTGCATCCAGTTGGTCAACTTCTGGCCGGATGTGGATTTGGATGAGTACATCAACCTGAAAGGCCGCGTGGAAACCCGGATGAAGCTGACGGTCATGACTTCCACAGGGGATGATAACCTCATCAGCCCGGAAGAAAAAGGCGATTTGGAATATCGCAGTGCACAGCTCAAACGGTTGAAAAACGAGGTGGTCGATCTGGAAGAAATGTCGGGCGGCATTTCCATTATGGACTTGGGATTGAACGAGTTCCGGCTGGACTTGCTGGACTATATGAAGAAACACGATGATGTGGAGCATACGCCGCTTGGGATGCACGCAATTGTTGCATCTACGCCCGATGCACCTCCGGGTGTGATCTTTGTTCTGAAAAACATCAACAATGAGATCAATGTGGATCAGCAAAACCGTCTGCATCCATTCTACATGGTTTATATTGGGCAGGATGGCTCGACTGTCTGCGATTATCTTTCTCCGAAAGAGCTGCTGGATCGTCTGCGGCTGCTCTGCAAAGGCAAAACCGAACCCGACCAGAGCCTTTGCCAACAGTTCAATCAGGCCACGGACGATGGAAAGAATATGTCTGCCTATTCTGAATTGCTGAGCGAGGCCATCAATTCCATTCTGGATGCAAAGGAAGAGAGCGACATTGACAGTCTGTTCAAGATGGGCGGTACGACGGCCCTGCTTTCTTCGATTTCCGGGCTGGATGACTTTGAACTGATTTGCTTCCTTGTGGTACAATAAGAGGTGAGATCAATGCGGGGCTTTCCACCCTCCACGGAGTTTAACAAACGGATTCCGAAACAGAAGTTCTATGAAAACGCTGCCGTTCCAGCGGCAGTCAAGCGATTGTTTGCAGACCAGCTGCGCTGTATCTACTGGCGCAACAAGCTGGCAGTGTCCACCTTGAATCTCACTGCCGGAGAGCGGGTGACAGAGATCGAGATTTTCGAGCTGTGTCTGACCGGATCAAAACTGGATGAAGCTGTTCTGCGCCAAATCGACAGTGAAATCCCCTATCACATTCTGTTTGTTCTTTCTTATGAGAATAAGGTGCAGGCTTGGATCGGCTGTAAAGATACATCTGCGAACAGCAGTGCCAAGGTGGGCCGCTATCTGCATACAGACTGGATGCCAGAAACAGAATTGTCCCTTGCGATAAGCGGCCTGAGCTTAGAGGCGGTTTACGATGGACTGGTGCGGCAGATTGCCCGATTGCAGGGTAAGAACTGGAACGCCGCATACAGCATTGCGGAGAACATCCAACGCTCTGCGGAACGTGAAAAACTGCAAAAGCAGATTGCGGCGTTGGAGAATAAGATTCGGAAAGAAAAACAGTTCAATCGTCAGGTAGAGATGAACGCAGAACTGAAACGACTAAAAAAGGATCTGGAACAACTTACAAAGGAGGATTTATAAGATGGATAACAGTCTTTCATCGGTTTATACCGCCGCTGAAATAGCAGATATGCGGTCAACTATTGATGATATTCAGAAAATTTTGCAAACAATTCCATTCGATGAAGATGTTGCTCGCCAAAAGGTTTATGAAATAAACGCAAAGCATCCAGATAATAAAATGATTTGGAACTTGTTTCATGCAAACATTCCTTCTGGGATTTCGATTCAACAAGCATCAAAAGAAAATCTATACCAAGATTTGCAGTGGAAAGAATTTTATCTTGAAGCGAAAATTCTTGGAAAGTCCGTTGATGAAATGCGAAAGGATTTACAGAATCAGTGAAAGAACGTATACGAAGGCATTGGGAAAGAAACAAGTGGATTTATCTGTTGGCCGGGATAAGCATTTTGTTTGCAATTATCGTCCAATGTCTTTTTAGCAAGTCGGCTTCCAGTGAAATATTTCATGCAAAATGGGGTGCAGGCGATATTTTAACCTATGCCAGTACAGTAGCCCTTGGTTTGCTGGCTGTTTGGCAAAACCAGAAGATCAAAGAGGAAAGCGACAGAAATCAATTATATCAAAACCTGTTAGCAGCCAAGAATAGCGATGATGCAATTGTCACACGAATCATTGATGACAAAACACAGCGCGTTCAACGAATACGTTCCGAATTTATAGAATTTGAGCATTTATGTAACACGGGAACCATTGCGTCTATTTGCACATGTACAGATTCCAAGGGAATCATGATAACCCGCTTATGCGAGCATCAGTTGAAATTGATTTCCCTGCAAGAATTGTTAATTGCTGATCTTTCTGGAAATGTAGGTGTCGACGGCAGCAAAGTGATTCCGCTTATAAAAAAGTTGACTAGGCTCGCCAACGAACAGATTACAGAATACACAGGCGGTATAGATGCCCAAGAAAATCATAGTGATATATATCAAAAAGTTTACGTTCAATATATTGATGAACGAACACATTACTTGTTATTTTGCGAAGGGCTGATTGGCTCAATTTTATATGACGGATTAAGTTTAATGGATTTAAGAGAAATTGCAAAAAAATCCATTCAAGAAATTGTGGAGGATAAAAATGTCAAACAAACTTCCCCTTCAGACCCCCAACCTGACAGCCCAGAACATTGATAAAATCGCCGCGCTTTTTCCTAACTGCATCACGGAAATGCTGGATGAGGAAAAGAGTACCCCCGACCACAAGGTTTACAAGCGCGGTATCAACTTTGAACTGCTGAAGCAGATGCTCTCGCCGGACGTTGTAGACGGAGATGAAGCATACGAGTTTACATGGGTGGGCAAAAAGGCATCCATTGTGGAAGCTAACAAGCCCCTCCGCAAGACCCTGCGCCCCTGCCCGGAAGAAAGCAAGAACTGGGATGATACCGAGAATCTCTACATTGAGGGCGATAATCTGGAAGTGCTCAAGCTGTTGCAGGAGAGCTATCTGGGCAAAGTCAAAATGATTTATATTGACCCTCCGTATAATACGGGCAACGATTTTATCTATGCAGACGATTTCATGCGTTCGCAGGATGAAGAAAACCGTCAGATGGGGATGTATGACGAGGACGAGAATCGGCTGTTCAAGAACAACGACAGCAACGGACGTTTTCACTCCGATTGGTGCAGCATGATGTATTCCCGGCTAATGCTGGCACGGAATTTCTTGACGGAGGATGGAGTTGCTTTTGTTTCAATTGATGATAACGAACTCAATTCCCTGATTTCGCTCGGCAAAGAAATATTTGGAGCGCCAAATTATATTGCGACTTTTATTTGGGAGAAGAGAAAAACACGAGAAAATCGAAAAATTGTGTCTGTAAGACATGATTACATTGTTTGTTTTGTTAAGAACTTTGATGAACGCACAAATGCGATTGGTCTTGAGCAAATGAATGAAGAAGCCATTGAAAGGTATAAAAATCCAGATAACGACCCTCGCGGAGTTTGGACTTCTGTGCCAGCCATTGCACAAGCTGGTCACGGAACGAAAAGCCAGTTTTATACCCTGACCTCTCCTAAAGGCTTGAAATTTGACCCTCCATCGGGATCTTGCTGGAGATATACCGAAAGTAAGATGAAAGAAGCTATTGATGATAATAGAATATGGTTTGGTTCGGACGGAACCGGCGTTCCGAGAATTAAAAAGTTTTTAACTGAGGGCAAGCAGGGGCTAACGCCAGAGACAATGCTTTCAGCGGACGCGGTGGGAACAAATGACTCCGCAAAGCGAGAACTAGTTTCTCTTTTTGACGGAGTGGCGGTATTTGAAACTCCTAAACCTGTATCGCTGATTGCGCACTTGATAAGTATTTGTAATGAATCGAAAGATGCTATTTGTTTGGATTTCTTCTCAGGGACAGCAACGACGGCGAATGCTGTTATGCGCTTAAACGCGGAAGACAGTGGCCACCGTAAGTTTATTATGGTGCAGTTGCCCGAACCTTGCGATGAAAAAAGCGAAGCCTACAAAGCAGGCTATAAAACCATTTGCGATATTGGCAAAGAGCGTATTCGCAGAGCTGGAGATAAACTCTATGAAACACTGAAAAATAGCGGAAAAGATTTCCAGCACATTGCAAAAAACATCAATACTGCACCTAGAAAAACATTCGCATCAGATGATGGACAGACTCCCTTTGAAGCTCCGATGATTCCTGCTCGTTGGGGCAAAGCAGATGAAACTGCTGAAAACCAAAAGTTAGCGGATGGTCTGGACATTGGCTTCCGTGTTTTCAAGCTGGACGATACCAATATGAAGGACGTCTATTATTCTGCCGAAGAATACTCCCAGACCAACCTTGAAGATTTGGAAAGCAACATCAAGGAGGACCGCACCGACCTTGATTTGCTGTTTGGCTGTCTGCTGGATTGGGGACTGCCGCTGTCCATGCCGTATCGGTCTGAGAAAATCGGCAACTGTACCGTCCACACCTACGCACCCGGCGATGCTGCGCTGAATGTTCCCGATGCCCTGATTGCCTGCTTTGATAATAATGTGCCGGAAAATGTTATCAAGGAAATCGCCAAGCGCAGGCCGCGCCGTGCAGTGTTCCGGGATTCTTCCTTTGCCAGCAGCCCGGAAAAGATCAACGTGTTTGAGATTTTCAAGCTGTATGCACAGGATACCGATGTCAAGGTGATTTGAGGGAGAACAGCAGATGAAACTTCAATTCAAACACCAGAAATTTCAGGCAGATGCCGCAAAAGCCGTGGTGGACGTCTTTGCGGGTCAGCCCTACCTGACTACGAATTACCGCATTGACAACGGCAGCGGCATTTACCAGACTGATATGGAAACTAGCTTCACAGGCTGGCGCAATGAACATATTGTACCAGAGCTGAACGACAGTATTATTCTGGAGCACCTGCAAAAAATCCAACGCACCAACCAGATTGAGCCGTCCAAGCAGTTGGAGGGACACTATAACCTTACCATTGAGATGGAAACAGGTGTCGGCAAAACCTATACCTATATCAAGACCATGTATGAGCTGAACAAGCATTACGGCTGGAGTAAGTTTATCGTGGTCGTGCCCAGTGTTGCCATCCGTGAGGGTGTGTATAAATCGTTTGAGGTCACACAGGATCACTTTGCAGAGGAGTACGGCAAGAAGATCCGCTTCTTTATCTACAACTCCGCACAGTTGACGGAAATTGACCGCTTTGCCTCGGATAGTTCCATCAATGTCATGATCATCAATTCTCAGGCGTTCAATGCCAAAGGCAAAGATGCCCGCCGTATTTATATGAAGCTGGACGAGTTCCGTTCCCGTCGGCCCATTGACATTATTGCAAAGACGAACCCGATCCTGATTATTGATGAGCCGCAGTCGGTAGAGGGCAAGCAGACCAAAGAGCGGATGAAAGAGTTCAACCCGATGATCACCCTGCGCTACTCGGCTACCCACCGTGCAGACAGCATCTACAACATGGTCTACCGGCTGGATGCAATGGAAGCCTATAATAAGCGTCTTGTCAAGAAAATCGTGGTCAAGGGCATTACGGAATCCGGCAGTACCGCTACGGATGGGTTTGTCTATCTGGAAAGCATCAATCTTTCCAAGGCAGACCCTACGGCAACGATCCAGTTCGACTGCAAGGGAAAATCCGGCCTGCGCAAGGTAACGCGCACCGTTGGGCTGAAATTCAACCTCTATGACTATTCCGGCAATCTGGACGAATACAAGGATGGCTATGTGGTGAAAGAGATTGATGGCCGTGACAACCACATTGAATTTCTGAATGGTGTCCGATTGTTTGCCGGAGATGTGGTCGGCAAGGTGGATGAGGACCAGCTGCGCCGCATTCAGATTCGGGAAACGATCCTTTCGCATCTTGAGCGGGAACGTCAGCTGTTCCACAAGGGTATTAAAGTGCTGAGCCTGTTCTTTATTGATGAAGTGGACAAGTACAAGTGCTATGATGCTGCAGGCCAGCCCTATAACGGCATTTATGCAGAGATGTTTGAGCAGGAGTACGAGGATATTGTCGGCCAGATGCAGCTTTCGCTGGGCGAGGATGACTACATCCGCTACCTGAAAGCAATCTCTGCGCACGATACCCATGCGGGTTATTTTTCGGTGGATAAGAAAGGCCATTTTGTCAATCAGGTTGCAGGCGATGACAAGCGGGAGAAAACCTCCAATGACATCAGTGCCTATGACCTGATTATGAAAAACAAGGAGCTTCTTCTTGACCGTGACCCCAAGCGTTCCCCCGTGCGCTTTATCTTCTCACACTCTGCCCTCCGGGAAGGATGGGATAACCCGAACGTGTTCCAGATCTGCACCCTGAAACAGAGCAGCAGTGAAGTCCGCAAACGGCAGGAGGTTGGCCGCGGTCTGCGTCTGTGCGTCAACCAGAACGGCGAACGCATGGATGCGAATGTTCTGGGCAACGATGTGCATAACATCAACATTCTGACTGTCATTGCCAGCGAAAGTTATGACAGCTTCGCCAAAGGCTTGCAAAGCGAACTGGCCGAAGCAGTTGCAAACCGCCCCAGAAAGGTGGATGCTACCTTGTTTGTCGGCAAGGTTCTTACGGACGCAAACGGCAACGAACAGATTGTGGATGCAGACACCGCCGCTGCCATCTATTTTGATCTGGTCCAGAATGGCTATGTGGACCGCCATGGTGCGCTGACGGACAAGTACTATGCCGACCATGCGAACCATGCGGTGCAGGTGGCAGAAGAAGTTGCAGACTGTGCAGCATCGGTCATTGATTTGTTGGATTCTGTTTACAGCGATAAGGTCATGCTGCCTGAAAATGCACGTTCCAACAATGTGGAATTAAAAATCAACCCGGACAAGCTGGCCATGCCGGAATTCAAGGCCCTTTGGAACAAAATCAGCCCGAAATCGGTTTATGTGGTGGATTTTGACACAGATGAACTGGTGCAAAAGTCCATTCGCTCGCTCAACCGCAATCTGAACGTATCAAAGATTTACTTCAAAGTAGAATCCGGTGAAATGACGGAGATCAAATCCAAGGATTCTCTGTTAGATGGCTCTGCTTTCGCAAAAGCGGATCAGCATAAATATGACCCACAGACCAAAATTCACGCCAGCCAGAGTGTCAAGTATGACCTGATTGGCAAGCTGGTGGCTGAAACCAAGCTGACCCGCAAGGCGATTGTACAGATTCTGGTTGGCATTGAAAAAGTGGTGTTCGATCAGTTCAAGGATAACCCGGAAGAGTTCATCCTGAAAGCAGCTGCCCTCATCAATGACGAAAAGGCAACGGCCATCATCCAGCATATCACCTACAATATTCTGGATGAACATTACGATACAGACATTTTCACTGAGCCGACCTTGAAGGGAAAACTCGGTATGAACGTCATGAAAGTACAGCGGCATCTGTATGACCATTTGATTTACGATTCAAGCAACGAGCGTGATTTTGCCGCCGACCTCGATACGAACCGTGATGTGGCAGTCTATGTAAAGCTGCCGGATGGGTTCTATATTTCCACACCTGTTGGAAAATACAATCCCGACTGGGCGATTGCGTTCTATGAGGGCACAGTCAAGCACATCTACTTTGTTGCTGAAACCAAAGGCACACTGGATTCCATGAAGCTCAATCACATCACCCCGGTAGAACAGGCGAAAATTGATTGTGCCCGTGCACATTTCAAGGCACTGAACGATGAAAACGTGGTATACGATGTGGTGAGTGACTATCAGACATTGCTGAACGCAGTTATGAAATAATAAACCAAAAGAAATAATACGGTGCTGCTGTGCAGCATTCCCCAAAACGGTAGGGTTCTATTGTGAACTTTTCCGTTTTTCTTTTTGTCCGG
>ERZ859738.1288-NODE-1288-length-12143-cov-5.215089_pt1 | contig 12143 bp, 8 predicted proteins | sample MGYA00510122_ERZ859738 | MGnify/ENA primary metagenome ERZ859738 (study PRJEB30046, sample SAMN00715139) | human gut metagenome | study: EMG produced TPA metagenomics assembly of the A metagenome-wide association study of gut microbiota in type 2...
TAATGCCATACTGCTGCAAAAATATCATTGCCTGACGCAGATCTCGTTTTTCAGAGACCTGGTCTGATATTTCCATTGCTTTCCGTTCACTGATTCCTTTCACTTCCGCTAACCGCTCCGGTTCTTCTTCGATAATCCGGAAGGTATCGCCTTTAAATCTTCTTACAATTCTTGCTGCAAGTGCCGCACCAATCCCTTTAATTGCTCCGGAGCCAAGATAACGCTCAATGGACAGTTCATCGGTTGGTTCTTTCTCCACATAACTTTCAGCTTTAAACTGCTTTCCATAGGTCGGATGTGCCGTATATTCACCGGTCACTTCGATATTCTCTCCCTCACTGATTCCCGAAAAGATTCCCACGCAGGTAATCTCCTCCTCCCCGCTCACCAGATTGAGAACCGTATATCCGTTGTCTGCATTTCTGTATATAATATGTTCCACATATCCTGCTAACTTTTCCAAATCATTCCTCCCGCCGAAAAAAGCAGAGAACCCGTCACCTCTAACGGTGACCGCCCTCTGCCTCGTTCATTCTTAACTGCCGGCATCTATTCTATGCCATAGTTCCGTTTCATCTGCTCATAAAGCTGCTGCGTATAATTTTCTCCCACCTGATCCACAATCTCATCTGCCATCAGTTCGATCGTGCTGTCCATGTGAAAATCTGTCAGCGTACTGAGAGAAGAATCCTTATCCTCGTCATCATCCGAAATGAGATTCTCCTTTACTTCCTTTAATACCTCTTCCACAAAGTAGGACTCAAAATCCTTGCAGACCGAGAGCAGTTCTTCCTCGCTCGAACCGGAGGACACACTACTGATCGAATTCTTCAGCGCCGACGCCCCGCCCGCCGCGGGGGGAAAAAGCCGTAGGATTTACGGAGTGACGATGGTCGGATACTTTTCGTTGATGTACTTATAGAAGTTGCTCATGGCCTCGTCCTCGGTGACGGTACCCTTGCAGTACTCTCTCCAGTTGGCCTGCAGGCCCTCGTTGAGCAGCTGGTCATAGATGGTGTGGTTTTCGAACTTGATGTTCTTGGCAAGGTCGCAGAACAGTGCGATGTCGTTCTGGCCGCCGAGGAACTCGCTGCCGTAGGTCGGATCCTGCGCAACGGTCTCGTTGACCTTCTGGTTGTTGGAGAACTGCGCCTCGTTCTTGACCAGATTCGTGCAGACCTCTTCATTGTTGATGAAGGTGTTCATGATATCGGCAACCATGGTGGGGTTATCCGTACCGGCAGGAGCCAGCAGCCACGTGCCGCCCCAGAAGTGTGCCTGCGGGCCTTCGCAGATCGCCCAGTCGCCGAAGCAGCCCTTGTCTGCGTCCTGTGCGTTGCCCATGGAGAAGTTGAAGTACCAGGCCGGCCCGAAGTAGCACATGGCCTTGCCCTCGCCGAACATCTGCGCGGTGCACTCATCGGACCAGATATCGCAGTCCTGCGTGTAGCCGTTGTCGGAGAAGTCCTTCGCCTGCTGCATCCAGGTCTGGATGGCCGGGTCGATCTGGAGGTTGTTGTTCGCGTCGACCCACGGCTCGGAAACATTGTTGGAGAAGACACGGTAGGTAGCGGCCTCGGAGGCGGTCATCAGATAGCCCTTGGCCTTGGCGTCAGCCGCGACAGCATTGAACTTGTCCCAGCTGTTCAGCAGCTCCTGGACCTCGGCGGGATCGTCGGTGCCCAGAACGTCCTTGGCGATGGAGCGGCGGTAAATCAGAGCCGCCGGGCAGCACTGGAAGGATACGCCCTTAACGACGCCGGAAGCATCAGACGCAGCCTGCACGGTATATGCATAGGTGCTGGAGAAATCGGTCACGCCGAGGGCGGTGACGTCCTGCGTGACGGGAGACTCGGTATACTTCTGGATGTAGTCGGCCTCAGCGAGGAACAGGTCGACCTTGTCGTCGGCGGAAGCGTTCTCCTGATTGAGAAGAGCCTCGTCGAGCTTGTCCTGATAGGCGCCGTCGGCGCTCGGGGTGATGATCCAGTTGACGGTCACGCCTTCGGGAACGGTGTAGTACTTCTCAAAGAAGCCCTTGAACTCTTCGTTCCAGGCGTAGATGTTGAAGACCTTGCCTTCCTCGGAAGCGGGTTCTGCGGCGGGTGTCTCTTCGGCGGCGGTGTTTTCGTCGGTCTTGGCAGGCTCAGCCGTATCCGTGGAAGCGGCGGGCGTGTCGGTCGTCGTTTCCTTGCTGGCGCAGCCTGTAAACACAGCTGCGAGCATCAGAACTGCAAGAAGCAGCGCAAGATACTTTTTCATTTGAATTCCTCCTGTAAAAAATAATAGTTGACAGTTTGATCTATGTGCACTGCCTCACGGCAGAAAGCACCATACTTAAATCGCACGGACAGAGCCTCCCTCTACCAGCTTGCCCGGAATGAGGATCCGATCGACCAGCGCGGTACGCGGCTTTTCGATGAGTTCGATGAGCTTCGCGGCAGCGGTCTTGCCAAGCGCGGCCGTATCCTGACGATAGGTAGTCATCGCCGGGTTTGTAACGCTTGCAAGCTGGATGCCGTCGTAGCCTGCCGCGCTGACGTCTTCGGGAAAACGAAGGCCCATGCGGCGGATGGCGTTGCCGCCGCCGATGCTGGAAAAGTCGTCCGGCATCAGGATGCAGGTCGGCGGCTCCGGCAGCTGAAGCAGTTCACGCGTCAGCTCCGCGCAGCGGTCGGGGTCATGGTACACGCCCTCGCGGACGTACTCCTCCGGGATCTCCAGTCCCAGCGCGTCGCAGGCGCGATAGAATCCCGTCAGGCGGTTTTCCGTGACGGTAGTGCGTTCACCGTGGATAAACGCGATGCGGCGGTGGCCCTTCGCATAGACATAGCGGACCAGCTCCTCCATGCCGCGCACATTGTCGGAAACGACGGCGGCGCGGTTATTGAAGACGTGATCGATGGTCACGACCGGAAGGCGGGAATTGACCAGCTCCAGCACCTGCGGATCGTTGAAATCGACACAGGCGATCACCACGCCGTCGACGCCTCGGTACTGGCAGTGCTGCAGGTAGGTCGTCGCCTTTTTGCCGACGTTGCGGTTGATGAAGGTAATGTCATAGCCGTTGGCCTCGGCCTCGACCTTGAGACTTTCGAGCACGGCAGAGAAATATTCATGCGCAAGGCCGCTTCTGCGCTCATCAACGAACAGAACGCCGATATTATAGGTGCGGTTCGTTTTGAGTGCACGGGCGGCGGAGTTTGTCATGTAGCCGAGGGAGTCGGCAGTCCTGCAGATCAGCTCGCGCGTCTGTTCTCCGATATCCGGCTGTCCGGAGAGGGCTTTGCTGACGGTCGCGACCGAAACGCCGCAGGCCTTTGCAATATCCTTCATAGAAACCATGCCGGTCTGCCTCCATTCTGTCCGCGAGTTTCTTAATCGTTTTCGTAGCTTCAAAATAGCTGATTCTGCACAAAATTGCAAGGGGAATTTTTGATTTTTTAGTGTTTGAAACAAAGTTTGGCTGTTCTGCTCAATTTGTTCACGTAAATTTAGCAAATTTGACAGCTTAACTTCTCCGAAACTTGCTCTGTACCTCTCTTCCCTTCCTGAAAATCATGTTTTTCAGAAAGAATTGCAAAATATGTCTTGCATTTTGCGCAAAAAGCCGCTATTGTAATGGTGCATATCCGTTATATTGACAACTCAAACGATTTCGAATTCTGTCGGTACGCATCAGCCTGCCGGCATAGGAAGGAGTTCCAGATGCAATTCGGCCATTTTGACGATCAGCAGCGGGAATATGTGATCACCGACCCGCGCACACCGCTTCCGTGGATCAACTATCTCGGCAGCGAGGATTTTTTCACGCTCCTGTCCAACACGGCAGGCGGCTACTGCTTCTATCGCGACGCGCGGCTGCGCCGTCTGACCCGCTACCGCTATAATAACTGCCCGGTCGACCAGGAGGGGTTTCATATTTATATCAAAGACGGCAAGACTGTCTGGAATCCCGGCTGGCAGCCCACGAAAACGGAGTTGGACCGCTATACCTGCCGCCACGGTCTCGGCTACAGCGTGATCGAGGGGCAGAAGAACGGCGTTTCGGCCGCGCAGACGCTGCTGGTTCCGCAGGGTGAAAACTGCCTGCTGATCCGGCTGTGCCTGAAAAATGAGACAGACATAAAAAAAACGCTCGATGTGTTCCCGTATGTGGAATTCTGCCTCTGGGACGCGATGGACGACAGCTCCAACTTCCAGCGGAACTTCTCGATCGGCGAGGTTGAGCTGGAACCGGAGGCCATTTATCACAAATCCGAATACCGCGAGCGGCGGAACCACTATGCCGTGCTCTGGGCAAACCGTCCGTATGACGGCTTTGACACCGCACGGGACGCCTTCATTGGCCCCTACGGCTCCCCCGCCCTGCCGGAGGCTGTCGCCGCCGGGTGCTGCACCGGTTCCATCGCTCACGGCTGGGCGCCGGTCGGCGCAATGCAGTTCCATCTGGAGCTGTGCCCCGGCGAGTCGCAGGAGCTTTTCTTTGGTCTTGGCTACGTAGAAAACCCGGAGGGCGAAAAATTCTCCGCACCCGGCGTGATCAACAAGACGCGCGCACATACCATGATCGAAACGTACCGCACAGCGGCACAGTTTGACGCTGCAGCGGATGCGCTGCGCGGATACTGGGACACGCTGCTCTCCAACTACCACGCCGAGACCGGCGACAAGAAAGTCGACCGGATGGTCAACATCTGGAACCAGTATCAGTGCATGGTCACGTTCAACATGAGCCGCTCAGCCAGCTACTTCGAAAGCGGCATGGGGCGCGGCATGGGCTTCCGCGATTCGTGTCAGGACCTGCTCGGATTTGTACACATCATTCCGGAACGGGCGCGGGAGCGCATTCTGGATATCGCCGCCACGCAGTTTGCGGACGGCAGCGCCTATCATCAGTATCAACCGCTCACGAAGAAGGGAAATCTTGCAGTCGGCAGCGGGTTCAACGACGACCCGCTGTGGCTGATCGCGGGCGTGGACGCTTACTTGCGCGAAACAGGCGACTGGTCGATCTTAGAGGAAAGCGTCACGTTTGACTGTGACCCGGACAACGCCGCGCCGCTCATGGAGCATCTGCGCCGCAGCTTCCGGTTCATCTGCACACACCTCGGCCCGCACGGACTGCCGCTCATCGGCAGAGCCGACTGGAACGACTGTCTGAATCTCAACTGCTTCTCCGCCCACCCCGGCGAGAGCTTCCAGATCACCGGTCCCAGCGAAGGCCCGGTCGCGGAGTCGGTGTTCATCGCCGGAATGTTTGTCAAATACGGCAGGGCTTACGCCGATATCTGCCGCCATCTCGGTCTGGACGCGGAAGCGGCAGAGGCAGCCGCTGCGGCGGATACGATGGAAAAAGCGGTGCTGGAAGCGGGCTGGGACGGCGCATGGTTCCGCAGGGCCTACGACGCGTTCGGCGCGCCCGTCGGCAGCAAGGACTGCGCCGAAGGGCAGATCTTCATTGAGCCGCAGGGCATGTGCGTCATGGCCGGCATCGGCAAGGAAACCGGCGAGGCTGCACAGGCGCTGAAAAGCGTGGAAGATCGGCTCGACAGCAAGTTCGGCATCGTCCTTCTGCAGCCGGCCTACACAAAATATTATCTGAATCTCGGCGAGATCAGCTCGTATCCGCCCGGATATAAGGAAAACGCGGGGATTTTCTGTCACAACAATCCCTGGATCACCTGCGCGGAGGCCGTCCTGGGGCGCGGCGCACGCGCGTTTGAGACCTATCGGAAGATCTGCCCGGCCTATCTGGAAGCCGTCAGCGAGGTTCACCGCACGGAGCCGTATGTCTACAGCCAGATGGTCGCGGGCAAGGATGCGCCGACCTTCGGCGAGGCCAAAAACAGCTGGCTGACCGGCACGGCGGCATGGACGTTCGTGTCCATTTCGCAGGCTATTCTCGGCGTACAGCCGGAGCTGGACGGTCTTCGCATCGACCCGTGCATCCCGCCGGAATGGGCACGCCTGACGCTGACCCGACGCTTCCGCGGCGCACAGTATTGCATCACGGTCGAGAATCCGGGCGGCGCGGAGCATGGCGTGCAGGAGCTCTATGTGAACGGTGTACGGCAGGATGGGAATCTGATCGCGCCGGCTGCGCCAGGCAGTGTTGTTTCGGTACGCGTGGTTCTGGGAGGCTGAGATGGCGTTTCGAGAGGATTTCGTCTGGGGCGCGGCGTCAAGCGCCTATCAGACCGAGGGCTTCCCGCGAGCGGACGGCAGCGGGGATAGCATCTGGGACGCATTCTGCCGCCAGCCCGGCGCAATTGCCAACGGTGAGGACGGTTCGGTTGCCTGCGACGGCTACCACCGCTTTGCAGAGGACATTGGGCTTTTAGCCTCGCTCGGCTTATCCGCTTACCGGTTTTCGACAAGCTGGGCGCGGATCGACCCGAACGGCGACGGCCATTGGAACGAGTCGGGGCTCCGGTACTATGACCGTGTCGTGGACTGCTGTCTTGCAAACGGCGTTACGCCATGGATGACGCTCTATCACTGGGAGCTGCCGCAGGCGCTGGAGGAAAAGGACGGCTGGCAGAATTCTGAGACAGCGGCGGCCTTTTCCCGCTTTGCAGGCATGATGGCAGCGCATTTCGAGGGCCGCGTTTCCCACTTTATCACGCTCAATGAGCCGCAGATCGTGCTCAAGCTCGGATACGCCGACGGCATTCATGCGCCCGGGAAGCGGCTTTTGCTTCCGGGACTCGTTTCGTGCTGGAAAAACCTCATGCTGGCGCACGGACTTTCCTTCCGGGCCATCCGGAAAGCCGCGCCGGAAGCTTTGATTGGCATTGCCTCCACCGGCAAGCTCTGCTATCCGCACAGCCCCGCCGACGAGGACGCCGCGCGGCAGGAGACCTTCCGCCTGACGGATTCCGACTGGATGTTTACGCACGCGATCGTTTTAGACGCCGTGTGCCTTGGCCGCGCTGAACCGGAGGCGGGAGCGCTTCGCAAACTTTTAAGCGAAGTTACGCCGGAGGAATGGGACACGATGCACGCTGTCCCGGATTTCATCGGCGTCAATTCGTACAACGGCAGCGAGATCGCCGCCGGGCCGGATGGCGCGCCGGTTTATCTGCCGCGGCCGCAGGGCTTTGCCTGCACGGCGCTCAAGTGGCCCATCACGCCGGAAATTATGGAGTACGGCTATGCGTTCCTCTATGAACGCTACCGGCTGCCGCTCTATGTGACGGAGTGCGGACTGAGCTGCAACGACCACATATTCCTGGACGGGCAGGTCCACGACGCGGATCGGATCGATTTTCTGCACCGCTATTTACTTGCGCTTTACAGAGGATGTGAACGGGCAGACATCCGCGGCTTTTTCCACTGGTCACTGACCGACAATTTTGAGTGGCACAGCGGCTATGCCGAGCGCTTCGGCCTGATCTACGTCGACTATCCGACGCAAAAACGGATTCTGAAGGACAGCGCGCGCTGGTATGCGCAGACTGCCCGGGAAAATGGTAAGAATGTATAGGTATTCTTTGTTTACAGCGGCGCAGTTTTGCGCCGCTGGCTTTCTGGTCTGACCCAAACCGTGACCCAAACGCGGAAAAATCAGGTGGAATTATTCGTGCAGGAAAGGACGCCGCTGTGAAATTTTCCGAGCGGAAAGGTGCGGAAATGACCTGAAATGTCCGCGAAAAATATCCGACCAACCTTCGGGACCAAGAGGCCTCGGGTTCGAATCCCGACACTCCGACCAAATCCGGCTGAAATCTTTCGATTTCAGCCGGATTTTCTGCGTTTTCAGAACTTTTTCCGATGGAGAATTCTGTGACTTTTCCGTTTGACCCAAACCCGACCCAAACGGGATTTCGGAGCGGAAATCGCCGGAAGAGAGAATTTGCCGCCTGCCGGAGCATTTCCAGCAGGCGGCGTGCGCGTTTCTGTTCATTTTTTTCCATTATCCGACGCTTGCCATGAAGCCGCTGATTTTCTGTGCGGCTTCTTTTTTCATCCCTGCCGTGACATGGGTGTACACGTCCAGTGAGAATTCTGCCGAGGCGTGACCGAGGATCTCCGCGACCGTTTTCGGGTCGATGCCGCTTTGAATTGCCAGCGTCGAGAATGTGTGTCTGAGGTCATGGAATCTGACGTGTTCCTCAATACCAGCCTTTTCTAACAGCTTCTTGTGAATCCGCCCGACGCAGTCCGGCCCATACATCCCGCCGGTCTTGGGTGACGGGAACATATATGGGCTGAACGGGTGATTCTTGCGATCCTCCACCAGTAGTCGGATTGCTTCATCGCTGAGATAGATTTCACGAACCGAATTTTCCGTTTTCGGTTCTGTCACGACCAGTTCTCCCTTGCCGCGCGACACAGATTTTGATACAGTCAGTGTCTTCGTCTGCAAGTTCAGGTCACTCCATAATAGCGCCACCAGTTCTCCGCGCCGCAAGCCCGTGCTGAGTTCCAGATAGAACATCGGCAGGACGCCCCATTCCTCCGCCGCTTTCAGGTAATCCCGAATCTTCTCCGGCGGAATAATCTGCATTTTCTTCTTTTCCTTCTTCGGCAGGCGGCATCCGTTTGCGGGATTGTACGGAATCAGCCGTTCTGTCACCGCCTGCTCCAGGCACTGCCGCAGCATCGTGTGCAGTCCGCGAATCGTCTTGTTGCTGAGACTCAGATCGTCCATGTTTTCGTACCGCTGCACCCGACCGTGTGCTTTCGTTTCATTGTAGAATTTCTGGATTTGCAGCGTTGTGAGCGCCGTCAGCTTGATGTCCCCGATGCGCGGCACGATATGCTGGTCGATGTAGTTCTTGTAATATGCCGCCGTGGATGCGCGGACGGATGGCCTTGCGTAGTTCTCGTACCAGAGCTGCGCCCACTCGCCAACCGTGTAATCCCGGCGCTTCGTCACATCGATCTTTTCGAGTTCCTCCATTGCTTTCCGGAGTTTCTCCTTGCACTCGCGCTGCGTTTTGGCGAGGACGTTCTTCGCGATTGGCTTCCCCGTCTCCGGATCGATACCTGCCGTGTAGCGTCCTTCCCAGCGTCCATCTTTCCGCTTGCGGATATTTCCTTCTCCATTTGCCCGTTTTTTGCCATGTGCATTCCCCCTTTCTTTTGCTGAATCAACAACTACCACGCGGGAGATACAATAGCAACCTCCTGCGCGAAGAGTTATCAGAAAATTATCATTTGTGTTCTCTTTGTCTATGGCGGCACAGATTTTGAACCGCATTACCAGCCCACCGACATGGTGCTGCTGCTCTGCTCCTGCTCGTGATCGTCCGCCTTGTGTCCGGCAGCCATACGCATCCGACGCAGCTTGGCAAGCCGCTTGCGGTCGATCTGGACACCGCAGCTTTGCGGCGCAGGAACGCTGCTCTGAAAGATCTTTCCCATGTGATAGAGCAGTCGCGTCGCCGAGAGCAGAACGTTCGGCGGCTCCGGTCGCTCAATGCGATCCATGAAAAATCCTGCATAGTCATGCCCCTGCGCCTGCGCTTTTTGAAACCAGTCGTAGGCAGCATCCTTGTCCTGCGGCACACCGTCGCCGCCGAGATAGAGCTTCCCTAACAAATACTGCGCATAGGGATTGCCGCACTCGGCAGCCATGCGCACATATTCTGCTGCGCGTTCCGATTCTTTCGGTGCGTTCTTCCCGCTGAGATATTCCTTGCCAAGCTGATAAGCGGCGTAGTCGTTTCCGCTCTCCGCTGCCCGTTCCAGCCAATAGATGCCCTGTGCGGGATTTTGTACTTCCAGATCATCCGAGAGGAGCAGACTGCCCAGCGCATATTGCGCCGCCGCATGATCTTGCCGCGCAGCCAATCCCAGATAGTGCCGTGCCTTTTCTGTGTCCGGAATCAACAGCCCGCCATCGCGATAGAGAATCCCAGTCAGATACTGTGCGTACCGGTCGCCGCCGTCTGCCAGCGCTTCCAACTGCTTTGCGGCTTCATCGCGATCCTCCAACGGCAGGGTTTCGTCCGTCGCCATTGCGTGCCACGCATTTGCTGGGTACGGAACATTGCAGGTGGCATTCTGCTCCGCATCCTGCTCTGCGCCTGCGTCTTCGAACGTGATCTCGTTTTGCCGCACCTGTTCCGCCACCTGAATGACCGCATTCTTGATCTGCCGGAATTCTCTCTGCTGGGAGAGCGGCGGGCGCTGCCGCTCTTTTTCCGCGTAGAAATCGTTCAGCCTGCATTGCAGCTTCCACCAGCGCCCGTAGCATTCATACACGCTCGGCAGTAGCTCCATTTGATCGACAATGGCATCGACCTTCCGTTTGAGATCTTTCGGCAGATACCTGTAGGACTTTTTACCCTTGACGCTGCCCAACTCCCTCGCCAGTTCCCAGATCATTTGCTCCGCTTCCGGATGCTCGCAGGCGGAGTTCTGCATCTTCTGTGCAAGCGCCAGCATAGCAGACCGTGTTTCCCTTACCAGCTCGTCGCGGGACTGACTTTTGTCCTCGTAGATGTGCAGCAGTTCCTGCTGAAAGATCTGGTTCGTCAGGACGGATTTGATTTTCCGGATACCTTCCCGGTTCAGGTAAGCCTGCCCCGGCTTTTTCGACCACGCCATCATGTGAATGTGCGGATGACCGCCCTCGTCGTGGAACGCCGCATACCAGTGAAAGTCCTCCGGCGGGATGTGCATCGCCTCTGCAATATCGTTTCGGTGCGCCCGCCATGCGTCCGCGTGATCGAAGCCCAGCCGCTCCGCGTCCTCACGGCGAAGCGAAATGATGTGCGTCCAGATGTTGCCGGTGTAGTCGTTCACCTCTGCCATTGCCGCATTCAGATCGACTGCATCTTCATCTCCGAACAGCCCATGTTCGCCCAGCCGCTCCGCGCGAGGTCGGGTCGCGATGTACTTGGCGTAGCCGTCGATCTCCTGCACCTTGCTCCAGTTTTCCTCCATCGCCAGCGTGAGAAACTGCGAGGCGTTGAATTTCGTCGGATGCGACGTGTAATCGCCGTATTCCAAGAGCGTTTTCGTATCCGGAAAATCCTTCGTCAGTTTTTCGATGAGCTGCGTCTGCCGTTTCGTCGGCGGTCGGTCGTCCGGCAGGATCTCTACCCGTTCACGTGTGGCGATGTAGCGCAGATACCCGCCAGCCGGTTTTGCGCCGCCGCCCTTGAAATACGGACTTTTGACGATCAGTCTGGCCATTCGTCAAACGGCTCCTGTGTGCGGAGCTTCTGCTCCAACCGGAGCTGACCGTTGGTGCGCTTCACGTCATTGACGCTTTTTGCGCGCTGCTTACGCAGCACCGATTCGTCCAGATTCACGCACTCTGCCAAAAGGCTCAGCCCCATGTCCAGTTCTACGGCCTGCTTGAACAGCAGGGATGAGAGCCGCTGTTCAAAAAGCTGCAATCTTCCGTCAATGGCTGACTGGTCCGCCCGTGGGAGCATCGTGCTTGTTCCCGCCGCCAGATGGTCTGCGTAATAATTCACGGCGCGTTCCAGAAATTCATTTTTGCTGCGGCAGCCGTCCTGCCGGTGCCAATGCTCCAGCTTTTCCGCCGTCTCCGGCGACATCCGAAAATTCAATCTGTTTTCTTCTTTGCTCATAATCCTCCAATCTGCGGCGCGGCACGCTGAAATCCCTTGAACCGTCTGTGTTTGCGGGATTTTTGATGCCAGCCGCGCTTATTTTTCTCCAAACAGGCGCCAATCGCAGCGCCTGCGCAACCCCTTGATACAGTCCGCACTGCGGGCTGTTGTGAACAGGAAAAGCGTCGGTTTCGACGCCATCCGTTTATCCTGCTTTCTCGCCGCGGCGTCCAAAATCCCTCGATTTTGCCTGTTTCGGCGTATTCCCGCGCTTGCCGCAAGCAGCTTTCCCCGCTGCCGTTCTTGCCAATATGAGCATTTTCCGCCAACGCTCCCGCACGGCGGCGCAGCGCCGGTTTTTGGGTTTCCGGTGGGCACGCGCCCGGCTGTGTCTGGAAAACCGGACACAGCCGCGGCACGCGGCTCACGCGGGTGGACAGGTGCTCTTCTGCCGTGCCTGTTGGGGCGCTTCCAACCGCTTTCGGATGCGTTCCTGCTCGCATTCCGCGTCCAGCTTTGCAAGCTTTTGTTCGTAAAACTGCTGGATGGAGAACTGAATGGGCAGGAGCGTGTACAAAAGGCTCCCATTTTGCTTTCGGCCGTCCT
>ERZ859738.1289-NODE-1289-length-12140-cov-2.775010_pt1 | contig 12140 bp, 6 predicted proteins | sample MGYA00510122_ERZ859738 | MGnify/ENA primary metagenome ERZ859738 (study PRJEB30046, sample SAMN00715139) | human gut metagenome | study: EMG produced TPA metagenomics assembly of the A metagenome-wide association study of gut microbiota in type 2...
CGGGATCTGGAAGAAAAGAATGGTGTATATGCTCATATGGTAAAACTGCAGACAGAAAGCCAGAATTGGAAACTTGCGTAAAGCAGGCGAGGGAAGAATATCAGAACTGGTATCAGAACCAGGCGGGCAGAGCGAAGGTATACTTTGAGCCCGAACAGCCGGAAACGGCGCAGGGGCTCCCTTTGCCGGAGCGGATACGCAAGGCCAGACAGGGAGGAGAGGATACCGGTTTATGGAATCTGTATCTGGGATTTGCGCGGCATCTGCTGATTGGCTCCTCCCAAAAGGGAGGCTTCCCTTCCAACCTGCAGGGGATTTGGTCGGAGGAAATCCAGCCCCCCTGGAACGGAGACTGGCATCTGAACGCGCAGCAGCAGCTGTATTGGCTGGCGGAGAGGATCGGGCTGCCGGAGAACCATGAGCCATTTTTGGAACTGACCAGGCAACTGGTGGAGCCGTGGAAAAAGACGGCCCAGGCCTATTATCGGGCGAGAGGGTGGGTGGTCCATACCATGACCAATCCCTGGAACGTGACGTCCCCCATGGAGGATGCATTCCGTACCTCCACAGCCAACAATCTGATGAACCTTGCCTTCCACTGCAATGAGCGGAAGCTGCATCATGAGGAGCCTGAAATCGGCATAGTGCCTTATCAGTTTCAGATGGACGGCAACGAGGCCATAGCTATGGCCATGCTGTTGATGCTTTTGGACGAGGATGTTTTTATCAGTGAAGACGGCGCGATGCAGATTCATCTGTACCTGCTTCCTGCGCTGCCATCCCGGCTGCCTGGGGGAGGGGCGTGGGCTATAAAATCCTTGGAAGATGTATAGCTACTGTGGTTCCTTTTTGTGGAACAGAGTCCATATAAAAAGAGTATTCGTCGCCGAAATGCTGCAGCAGTCTTTGATGGGTATTGACAATTCCCACGCTTCCATATTCTTTTTTTACATAGTTCTGGGTATCAGTGGAGTGTATTTGCTGTCGAATTTTGCCAAGCGTGCCGGATGATATGCCATATCCATTATCTTTGATTAAGATTTGAATTCTTCCATCGACTTCTCTTGATACAGAAATTAACAGCACTCCATGAAGCTGATGTTCAGTAAATCCATGAAGAATTGCATTTTCTATAAAAGGCTGTAAACTGAATTTGACCGTTTTATATCGAAGCAACGTTTCATCAATTTGATACTTGGCCTGGAACAGATGATTGAAACGTAGCTCCATAATATAAATATAATACTTGATATGCTGTAGCTCCTGCTCTAAGGTAACGATATGAGGACCCTTCAGGTTATAGCGGAACATTCTGGATAAAGCGTTACAGCAATTTTTTATGATCAGGGAAGAAGGGCCGTCTGCAATCCCTTGAATCATTTCTAAAGTATTATATAAAAAGTGCGGATTAATCTGATTTTGAAGCATGGTTATTTGAGCGTCTTTCTGTGCAAGCTCGGCGCTTTCTTTTTTTCGGGTTAAATCTCTTATTTTCTGATTCATTGCGTTATATTGGTCAATTAAAAATCCAATCTCATTATCGGTTTTACAGTAAATAGGATTTCCAAAGGTGCCTGTTTCCATTTCCTGCATGGATGCAGTAAGTACCTTTAGAGGTTCTGTTAAAGATCGGGCAAAATGAACGGATAATAAAAATGCAGCCGTACCAACGAGAAAGGCGCAAAAAATATTGGAAAACATAACCATTGTTGAATTTGTATTGAAATTATCATTTTGCGTATAAGCGGTCATTATCCAGGAGGTAAATGGTTCATAAACTGTCATTTGAAACAGTTTCCCGTTTTCATTCGGAGGAAGTGTATTCAAGATTTCTTTTTGTTCACTGTTTACAATTTTAAGGTAGAACCGAGGCTGGTTCCGAATATTTAGTTTTTCCTGTAATACCTGTCCTGGAATGTCAGCCAGAAGATATCCGATGGTATTTAGATTAGAATTATTGCGGATGCGGTATATGATAGTAATGCCACCTTCAGTCTGATTGATATAATAGTGTCTATCCTCATATGTAGTGACAAGATACATTTGATTTTCTGGAATTTTAGAGAATTCTTGATACCAGCTGTCCTCTTTAAAATGATACCCAGGGGTGAAAATGAGGCTGGGATCCTCCATATAAATTGGAGGACAGGAGGGATTATCGATAAAAAGATGAAGATTGCATCCTGGAAGCGCATAGGAGATTTGACGGAGATTATTTTCCAGATATGAAATTGTTGATGTTGTGGGGCTATTATCCTTACGGGCCTGAATCAGATAATATTGTGCCTGCTGATTACAGACAAAATTGTAGACAACAAGGTTGATCGTACTGAAGTAGGAACTTGTACTTTGAGAAATTTGTTCCAGCATATCGTTATTATAGCGTTTAACATTTTCATAATTTTGCTTATAGAGAATCAGGTTTGAAATGATGGTACACAGTATGATGGAAGAAAGCAGTATAAGTGAGGTCAAACGAATCAATTCAGATTCAATGGTATTTTTTTTCGCATGATTAAAACGCATGATTATTGATCTCCTTCCTGTGTGCTATAAAAACTGGGAGAAAAGTCCGTCCGTTTTTTGAATATCTTAGAAAAATAATTGGGGTCATTGTAACCTACCATACGAGCGGCTTCCGCAATAGAAAGCCTTCGGGATTGAAACAGCTTTAATGCTTCTTTAATGCGTACTTCCTCAATATATGCTGACAAATTTCCACCGGTTTTCTTTTTGAACATTCTGGAAAGATAGCTTGGATTAAAGAAAAATTCTGTCGCAATTCCAACCAGAGTAATATCATATTCATAATTTTGCTGGATATAAGCTTTGATCATAGCTACAATATCTATGTTATTCACCTTTAGAAGAAAAGAAAAAATACATTTACAGCGTTTTAGGATGTCTGTTCTCAGTTCCTCCAAAGTGAAAAATTGCACCAAATAATAAGAAGAAATCATATCCTGAAAAATACTTCGTTCTGCGCCCAGTTGATAACGAAGAGAAAGACGGCGCAAAGTATTGCTAATTTCACATATAATATATTCCAAAATTTCTGCCGTGTAATCGGAAAGATATTCGTTAGATAAAAGGCAGGACAATATATCTTCGGCAGCAGCAAAATGGCGGTTAGATATAGCGGCCCGAAAGGCTTCTATTTCTTTCATAATTTTTTCTGTAAAGGTTTCACTGGCAGGAGGAAGAATACGATACCATATGAGTGATTCCTTGAAGAGAAGGTGGATATTCAGAAACTGGAGGCAGCTTATGGAAAGAGTATCCAGTTTTTCTTCTTCTTGAAACGGTGCTGTAGCGGCTATGATAGGAGCCTCTTTTGCTTTTTGGGTAGAAACATAACGTATTCTTGTGAGTAATTTTTCTAAATCACCGATGGTTAAGGCGGAAGCCTTCAGGGTAAGACGAAGGAGATTGGAGCCATGGGAGAAAAGGGCTGTCTGTATATCTGAAGAGGGCAAGATATCATGAATGGCTTCAGTCACCCAAGAATGAAAGAGGCTTAGCATATACCGGTTTGTTTTTTGAATAAAAAAATGAGGAAAATAAAAAGCAGCTACCGCATAAGTCTGTTCCGTTTCACCCATTTTCTGAAAATGGAAGAACGAATCCATCAGAAGCTCCGGATACTGTGGGGAATTGGAAGAAAAGTCTTTACTTTTCAGAGAAAGCTTCTGGAGCATGGCGAGGATGGAGTTCCCGTCAATAGGCTTGGTTAAATAAGACGATACATTCAAACGAATTGCTTCCTGAGCATAATGAAAGTCTTCATAACCAGAAATAATGACACATTGAATATCTGGTTTTATTTGGTGGGCACTTTCAATTAATTTTAAACCATTGGCAAAGGGCATTTTGATATCGGTAATTAGAACATCTGGCTGAAGATCTTGAATCATTTGCAGAGCCTGTCTGCCGTTCTCTGCTTCTCCAATGATGTAAAAGCCGTAATCGGACCAGTGCATGCTTTGAATAATATCGTTTCTTACATGCTTCTCGTCATCTGCTATTAGTATACTATGCATATTTTTCATATTCATCCTCACCTTTCCTTAACGATTATATAATATTACAGATGTGAAGTAAATTTGATTCTATATTATGTAAAAAAAATACAGAGTGAAAGCTCAAAATAATACTGTTTTTTAAATATGGGAGAAGAGATAATAAGTACAACCAATAGATACCCGATTAAAAGGAGGCGGCGGCAATATGAAAGGAAAATTAAAAACCCGGAGAAAGGAGACAATATGGGGATGGATTTTTGTAATACCGGCCTGTATGGGATTGCTTATCTATATTATTCTTCCGATGATATATAGTTTAATGATTAGCTTTTGCAGTTGGGATATTATTTCTGCACCGGAATTTGTAGGATTGAAAAATTATAAAGCACTTTTTACAACAGATCCGCATTACATGAATTCGTGTTTGGTTACGTTAAAATATACCCTCATTTTTGTCCCCTCCATGCTGATTATAACGTTTGTGATTGCTTTGCTTTTAAATGTCGAGCAGTTAAAGGGAAAGGGGCTGTGGAGAGTTCTTATCTATATACCATCGATCGTACCAATTATGGCTTCTTCTGCGCTGTGGACATTTATTTACGATCCGACAAATGGACTTTTGAATAACCTTTTAGCTCCATTTGGAATACATGAAGATTGGATTTTTGATAAAAAGATGGTACTTCCTTGTATTGCTATTATGGGAATATGGGGAGCAGGAAATACGATTATGATTAATTTATCAGGTTTTGGTTCGATCCAACAGGAATTATATGAGGCTGTAGATATAGATGGAGGGAATTGGTGGGCAAGATTGATTTATGTGACCCTTCCAATGATGAGCCCATTGATTTTCTATAACCTTGTTATGGCTCTGATTGGAGCGCTGCAAACCTTTACACAGGGCTATGTGATGACAAATGGCGGACCCGAAAATGCCTCTAATTTCTATATGTTGTATTTATATGACAACGCGTTTAATTATAATCGGATGGGACTTGCATGTGCTCAGAGCTGGCTTTTGTTTCTGGTAATTGCCTTGCTTACAATTTTCCTGTTCCGGACATCAGGCTGGGTCTATTATGGAGGTGATGCGGAATGAAAAAAAAGCAAAAGATTGCGGCTGTCTTAGATTTTTTGTTTATGCTTCTGCTCGGCTTAATTATGGTTTTTCCTTTGTTCTGGATGGCAAGATCCTCTTTGATGACACAATCCGAAATTTTCCGTAAACCTATGCAATGGCTGCCGAAAATAGCTCAATGGAAAAACTATGCGGATATTATGACGATGAGGCCATTTGCAAGATGGATGTGTAATTCTGCATTTATTGTATTTTTTAATGTGATAGGCACAATGCTTACAAGTTCAATGGCAGCATTTGCTTTTGCAAGAATTAATTTCCGTGGAAAGAATGTTGTTTTCGCAATGGTAATGGCTGCTATGATGATTCCCTCTGCGACATTGTTAATCCCTCAATTTATGATTTGGAAAGCATTGAAGGGAATCGATACATATGCGCCTTTGATTTTAGGAGCATTTGGTGCGCCAGGATTCTATACTTTTATGTTAAGACAATTTTATAAAGGAATCCCGATGGATATGGACGAGGCTGCCAGGATTGACGGAGCAAGTCCGTTGGATATATATCTGAAAATAATCATTCCGTTATCAAAGGCCCCGCTTGTGACAGTTGCTATTTTTACCTTTACAAGCTGTTGGAATGATTTTATGGGACCGCTCATTTATCTTTCCAGTGAAGAGAAATATACTGCAGCGTTAGGATTGCGTTCCTTTATTGGAATGTATACAGGTCAGTGGCATTACTTGATGGCAGCATCAACTGTGCTGGTAATTCCTGTTATTATCTTATTCGCTTTTTGCCAGAAGATTTTCATTAATGGGATTAATTTGTCTGGCGGTTTGAAAGGATAATAAAGAAATACAGCCGTTTTTATTGGCGCGCGATAAAATACGGCAAAAATATTATTAAGGAGGAAAAAAAGATGAGAAAGAAAGGATTTTCATTATGTTTAGCGGCAATTACGTGTGTGAGTTTGCTGGCAGGATGTGGGGAAAAGGCAAAGGAAAGCCAAACAGCGGATAATACGTCCGCCGTACAGACACAAGAACAGGAGGCGGCGGATGAGCAGAATGGAGAAGTCATTCAGCTAAAATTTACAAGTTGGAGTGCCGGAGGGGAGCAGAAGGCGGTAAAACAGGCTCTGGCAAGCTTCGAGGAACAAAATCCTGGTATTAAAGTAGAAGCGGAATTTATAGATAACGCTAATTATACAGCCAAAATTAATACATTGATGGCTGCGGGAGATGCGCCCAATGTAGCACAGTTGAATGGATATTTGGCGCCGGAATATGGAGCAAAAGGCCAGCTTTTGGATCTGAAGCCTTATTTGGAAGGACAGGTGGATTTTGAAGATATCCTACCGGAGGCAATCTTTGAATATGACGACAAGATTTGGGGAATGACCTTTGGCGTAGAGTGCCAGATGGTTTTATACAATAAGGCTCTTTTTGAAGAGGCTGGAATTGATGCGCCTTCTACAGATGCCGCGAATCCCTGGACATGGGAAGAATATGTGGATGCTGCCGTTAAGCTGACAAAGGATATCAATGGGAAGCATCCAGGAGAAGAAGGCTTTGATTCAAATAATATTTCTGTGTGGGGAACGAAAGTATTTGATTCTCCCATCTTTAACTTTACGTTGCTGAATTCTAATGGAGGAGCGTATATTGCAGCAGAGGGGGATCGGGTTTTGGTTGATAGTGAAGAAAGCAAGGAGGTTTTGAAGGAGCTTCAGGATCTGATTTATGTACATCAGGTTGCGCCTAAGCCTGCTGTGACTAGTGCGATGCCATCCTCTCAGCAGATGCTTATGGATGGACAGCTTGGAATGTACATGGCTGGACAATTTGAAATTGCTACGTTTGCTGAAGCAGAGTGGGGAGATTTTGGAGTTGCTCCATTGCCAAAATTCAAAAAACCTGCAAGCATGATCTGGGGAGAACCGCTTGTTGTATATGACAGCAAGGATGAAAAGGTAAATGAAGCGGCGGTAAAGCTGGTCCTTGCTCTGAGTAATCCGGCAGAGGTAAATGATCTTTTTGTAACGGCAGCTCAGATGCCCATCTATAAGAGCTGGTATACTGATCCGGAAAAGAAAGCAGTGTGGACGGATAATGCCTGGCATAATGAATCATTGATGAGCTATTTTGATTCTCTATTCCAGACGGAAACGACGTCCAGAGAAGCTTATTATGTTAAAAATTATGATCCGATTATGGCCATCGTACAGCCGAGGTTAGATAAGATTTGGGATGGAGTAGATGTGGATACGGCGCTGGAAGGATTACAAGATGAAGTTGCGCCGGAGATGCAGGGATATTATAAGATAGTAGATTATTATTCTGATGCAAAATAAACAGGTAGCTGCAATGATTTCCCGGCTGATGAAAGGCCGGGAAATCATTGCAGTGGGATAAATAAAAGATGAGAGGTGTATTATGGTAAAATATGGAGCATACGATCCGTTATATCCGAATGGGATTATGTCGGTAGGCAGTAGAGGAGAATTATTTGGAATTCGTTTTCTGGCTTATAGTAAAAAGGAAAAAAAGCTGCAGGATGCTACTGACTTTGATTTTCGGAAAATACGAATTGGGAAAATGACGCCTGAAAAATTTTACGAAATAGAATGGGAGGCGTTTGGAGAAAAAATAAAGCTTACCTGGGCTAGGATATCTGATACCGGAATAGCAGGACGGGTTGATATGGGGGAAAAGGTAGCTGTATTGGCGGAGATGTATGTGCCGAGAGAATACTGTCTGCAGAAAGAATGGGTTAATTTCACGAAACAGTCAGAAAAATGCGTGGCTGGAGAGATTATTTCCCCATGGAAGGACGGTCAGAATCATGCAGTCTATTTAACGTTGGATTCTATTCCGGTAGAGGAGCTGGGCTATAATAATCGGAAGGAACAGCTTGTGGATTTTTCTTCCAGCGGAGTGCTGCATAATATAAATGAACCAAGTATTTGGAATGATATGGGATTGAGCAGTCATTATGGATTGCTTATGGAAGGGGTATTTTGTTTTACCTTGGAAAATGGCTTAGCGCAAGATTTCCTGAAAGGATTTTCCGAAACAGAAAGTTTGGAGAAGATCAGAATAGGGCAAATATCCATACAGGAAGCAAGAAAAAGACAGGAAGCAGAGAGTCTTCGAGGAACTGGGATGACGGGAGATATCTGTGAGGCTTTTTCTTCATTGCTTTCATATAACACTATTTATAAAGAAACAACACAGCGGAAATATATCATGGTGGATCGGCCATGGACAAGAAAGGAAGACAGCTGGGGAATTCAGTTTAATTGGGATACTTTTTTAAGCAGTTGGTCCAGCGCATGGGTATATCCGGAATTGGCCAAGGAAAATATGCTTTCCGGATATGATGCCCAACTGCCTGACGGGAAAATCCCTCTTTATACAACGCCGCGTTCAGAACTTAGAGCAGAACCACCGATTACGGCTGGAAGAGCGCAACACATTGTTCAAGGACTAACATTGTGGAAAACCTATCTGCATACAAAGGATAAAAAGTGGGCAGAGCGGTGCTATGAAGGAGCTAAAAAAGCAAACCAATGGTGGTTTTCGGATCGGGGAGATGGGCAAGCATATCGAGATGCGCTTGGTTGGGGACTTCTTGGATTTGGATATGACCCGGAAAAAGAAATGGGATTTCTTGGGACCAAAGCACAGCCATATGTGGCAAAGGCGCAATATGCATATTTTGAAACCTATGATGACAGTCCACAGTGGACGACAGGGAAATATTTTGTAAGCATTGCCGGATTAGAGAATTTGACAGAGGATACGGTAGAAGATGAATCGCGTTATCTTTTACAGTACCATATGGCAGATATTTATACGTTGGAACGGTCTTGCCTGTATGCGGTAGATTGCGAATCATTAAGCAAAATGGCACTTGCTTTGGGAAAGCCGGATGAAGCGGATGAATATCGGAAAAAGTATGAAAAGATGGCAGAAATGATTAATACCAGGATGTGGTGCGAAGAGGATGGATGCTATTATAATTTGAAATTTGATGGTACTTTCTCTAGAAAACAGTCTCCTGATTGTTTTATGCCTCTTATGACGGGATTGGTTCCCAGTGATCGGAGAGAAAAACTCCTAAAATTACTTTTGGATGAAAAGAAATTCTGGGGGGATTATATGATTCCGTCTATTTCGCGTGATGATCCGGCATTTATACAGCAGCATTATTGGAGGGGACAAATTTGGCCTCCTCAGACATTATGGACTTATTTGGCACTAAAACGGGCTGAAGAAGACAAGATTGCATGGGAATTTGCCAAAAAGGCAGCGTCCATGCTTGCAAAGGAGTGGAAGGAAAATGGCTTCACCCCAGAAAATTATCATGCAGTAACTGGAGAATGTTCTGGTTCTCCTCATTATAATTGGGGGGTATTGATGGGATTACCATTACTGGAGGAATTGGTGGAATTTGAAGAAAATGAGATTATTTTTGGAAACTTCTGGGCAGATGAAGATATTGAGCTTTGGAATATTCCGGCAGATAACCATAAATATGGAATGATTATCCATAATGGAGAAACAGAAGTTTATAGGGACGGGAAATTGATTAGGAAGGGGGAAGGAAAAATAAAAATCAAAAGAAATGAATGATTATTCCGGGTTCCGGGCGATTAGCCCATGCGCTGAAGTGCGTTCAGCGCATGGGTATCGCCGTTTAGCAAAGGCTGGTCACAGTCCAGCCCAGGTCATCAAGCATGTGATAGATACTGCCGCATATTAACATCACCGGTTTCGATCCAAGTAGTGTTATGCGCGAAGCGCTCTACGATAGACTCGGCATAAGTCCCGCCTCGTGCTCTATTAAAATCACTCAAAATGCTGATAAATACAGCGTTTTGGGTGTTTTTCATTGCCGCTTTTTTCATGCAGAATTGTAATTTCAGTGACAAATTTGTCAGCGAAACAAGGCTGAAAATACTGATTTTGTCAGCGGGGATGGATGCTTGTCACCAATTCACACTTTCCTAGCCGTCACCCAGAGGGATTAGTTTCCCAGTCCATCCCCCTCCAAGTGGTTGGTCTGCTGGAATGTTTGTCATAAGCAGGACATGACTTGTGACAGAAAGGGCAGTCATTCTCATGCCATTTATTAGGTCTGGCTTTGATACGGATGTGTTTCACGCCATCCTCATCAGAGTAAAGATTAAAATTTTCTATCAAGAGAATAAAGGATTGACAAAATTTTGTGGGGTGGGGTAGAATGATGGTAAAAAATTCCAAAACATAACGTATTGGTGCCTTTCACAGAAAGAAGAAAAATAAACATGAAAAAGAGAAAGAACTTGGGAAAAAAGTTAGTAACAATGTTAGTGTCTGTAGGCTTTTTTGCAGTTTTGATTACAGTCTTGAATTTAATGGCATTACAAGCTATTCGAGGAAAGAATAATGTGCTTATAGAACAGTTTGAACAATATGAAGAAGCAGTGGAAAATAATGATACCGCGGTTTTTGAAACAGCAAAAGGAGAAGTGGCAGAAGCCATCAGACATAGCAACTACAGAATAAATGGAAGCATCATTTTTGATCTTGCACTTGTGGTAGCTGATATTATTGTAATCGTACTTCTTTCGATTGTTATTAATAAGTCCATTGTTCGTCCAGCAAAAAGAGCAAAGAATGATTTGGATGATATCATTTTAGGTATAGAATCAGGACAGGGTGATCTTACGTTAAGAGTATTTGATGAAACCAGTGATGAAATTGGTCAGCTTGCAAATGGTGTCAACCATTTTATTGAAACATTACAAAATCTTATGGTAAAGATTCAGAGTGTATCAAAAGATATGAAAAAATCTTCCTATCTTATACAAAATGAGGCGGAATCTTCAAATATGAGTGCATCCAATGTGAGTGCAACATCGGAAGAACTTGCAGCATCCATGGAAGAGGTATCTGCTTCTCTACATGATTTAGCCCAAGGATGTAATAATCTGCTAGAGAAAATGGCAGGCATGAATGAGGATGCTAAGAACTCTGCAATGAAGTTGCATGAAGTGAAGCTTACTGCAGAAAATAGCTATAAAGAAGCGATTGCATCAAAAGAAAAAACAGTAGAAACATTTGATGGCATTCAAAAGGATGTCGCGGAGGCAGTAGAAGCATCTAAGTCTGTAAATGAAATTGCAAAACTTACAGAAAATATCTTAAATATCGCAGCACAGACAAATCTTCTAGCACTTAATGCATCGATTGAAGCAGCAAGAGCAGGGGAAGCAGGCAGGGGCTTTGCCGTTGTTGCAGATGAAATCAGACAGCTTGCAGATAGTTCACGTGAGACAGCAAACAATATTCAGGAAATCAGTGGAAAAGTTATTGAGGCAGTAAACAATCTGTCTGGAAATGCAACGGAAATGATTCGTTTTGTAGATGAAAAGGTAGCACTTGATTATGACAACTTTGTAAAAATTATTGGAAATTATGATGCTGATTCTGATCAGGCAAGTAATACATTTAACGAGTTTGCAGTTAAGTCAAAAGATAGCTTAGGTACAATGAATGATATGAATGAAGGTATCAATAACATTTCTATAGCGATTGAAGAATCTGCAAAAGGTGTTACAAACGTAGCACAAGAGATATCACAACTTGTAACAGCAATTTCAGCAATTACAGTGCAGGCGGACGAAAATAAGAACCTTTCGGAAGATTTATCGGATGAAGTAGCAAAATTTGAAAAAGTTTAACTAACAGATTTTTATTATGAGAAGAACTGTATTAGGTAAATAACCCGCACTAACTAAAAATGAATGCCAGAATAAGCACAAAGGCATAGCCCCATTACGGGTTCTATGCCTTTGCGTTTTCCGGAAGCAGCATCCGGTCGTCGATATAGTAATCACAGGAAAACTTGGCAGTGAGTATACCGATTACAACCTGATAATGGCGACTACTTTTGGAATGCCGATCAATAGCAGCTATATTCGTGACCAGATGCAGAAAGTAATTGATAAAGAAGGGCTTCCGGATGAGGTTTTTCATAGTCTGCGC
>ERZ859738.1304-NODE-1304-length-11963-cov-7.934498_pt1 | contig 11963 bp, 10 predicted proteins | sample MGYA00510122_ERZ859738 | MGnify/ENA primary metagenome ERZ859738 (study PRJEB30046, sample SAMN00715139) | human gut metagenome | study: EMG produced TPA metagenomics assembly of the A metagenome-wide association study of gut microbiota in type 2...
GATGCGGATCGACCAGCCGCTGACCGCCGCGCCGTCCGCCATGACGGACGGGTCATTGCCGAAGATCTGCGCGCCGCAGACGCCGAGCGGCGTTTTGTGCAGCAGACTTCTGCTCTTTTTATCCTGATAGATCAGCGCACGGGACGAGACCATTTCCGTCACCGTCACCGCCGCGCCCAATTCCGCGCAGATCGTGCGGAACGCCAGATCCGTTACCCCCGCCATCGGCGCAAGCACCAGATCGCCCATGATTTCCAAATTTCCCAGTTTCATGCTTACAGTTCCAAGGTATCGTCCTGATCGATCCAGTCCTGCACCGGAACGACCGTGAATTCTGTTTTCGTATTGCGGATGACCACACGCCGCAGTCCCGCGTTAATGATCATGCGCCTGCACATCGAGCAGGAGGTCGCGTCGGACAAGATCGCCCCTGTCTTCGCGTCGTGGCCGACGAGATAAATGTCCCCTCCGATGCACTCGTTGCGGGAGGCGGAGATGATCGCGTTCGCCTCGGCATGGACGCTGCGGCACAGCTCATACCGCTCCCCGCGCGGCACGCGCATCTGTTCGCGCACGCAATAGCCGAGATCGGAGCAGTTTTTCCGTCCGCGCGGCGCGCCGTTATATCCGGTCGCGACGATCTCATCGTTGCGGACGATGATCGCGCCGTATTGCCGGCGCAGGCACGTCGAGCGTTCGAGCACCGTCTCGGCGATGTCCAGATAATAATTCTCCTTTACGATCCGTTCCATGGCGCGTCCCTCCCGAATGTTCTGGTTTCTGATTAGTATATCATACTCTTTTTTCCGGAGCAACTGAAATCCTTGCTCTTATCCGCGATTTATGGTATACTGTGTAGGAATCTCAGGAGGAAAGGCGGCGAGGGAATGAAACTGCGCAGATGGATCTGTTTTCTGTTGTGTCTTGTGCTGACCGTGTGCCTGTGCGCGCCTGCGCTGGCCGACAGCGAGCTGTTCTTCGTCGCCGTCAACGACACCATTCCCCTGACGCTGAGCGTCTTCCCAACCTACTCCGGCGGCACGCTCTACGTGCCCTATCAGGTCTTCGACAGCCAGCCGTGCGGCGTTACGCCGTCGTACAATCAGGCCAAGCAGACCTATGTTCTGCTCAGCCGCACCCGGCAGATGATCTTCGATCTGGCCGCCGGAACCGTCAGCGACGAAAGCGGCAGCGTCTCGACCGCGAACGTGCTGTACCGCGGCGGCATTCTCTATCTGCCGCTCACGTTCTGCGCCTCGCATTTCGGCCTCAAGACCACAATGCTCGAATCCGCAGGCGGCTATCAGATCCTGCGCTTCACCGATGGCAGCGAGGTCTATGACGATTCGCTGTTTGTAGAAAAGGCCGAAAATCTGATCGCCTACCGCGTCCGGCAGAACCAGAGCGGCTCGCAGTCCCCGGAAAGGCCCACCGACCGCCCCAACAGCGGCTCACAGGGCACGCAGGAGCCGTCCGCCGCGGAAAAAAAGCCGGCAACCGTCTACCTCGCCTTCACCGGCAGCGAGACCATGCGCGCCAGTATGGCTGCGCTGGAAACCTACAAGCTGCACGGAACGTTCTTCCTGACGGAGGCGGAAATTCTCGCCGACCCGTCACTGGTCTTTGAGCTGCTCGCCGCAGGCCACTCCATTGGCATCACAGCAGGAGAAGACGATGCGGATCTCTCCGGCGCGCTCACGCGCGCAAACGACGCGCTCTGCGCCCTCACCTGCCAGAAAACGCTTCTCGCGCTCCTGCCCGCCGAGGCAGAGGCTCCAGACAGCTACTGCGTCTTCCACGCGCCGTCCTCCCCCGTCTCTGCGGCGGACGCCGCCGCGTCCGAAACAGCGCACCTGCTCGTCTGCTCCGAGAACACAGAAGCTGATCTCTACACCCTGTTTTCCGCCGAGGCCCGCGTCCTCCAGCTGCTCGAAAACGCCGACCGTACATAGCCTCCGCCCGCCCACGCAGATTTTTTTCAAAAATCCGAAAAAAAGACTTGCAATTTCCGAAAAGATCTGATAGAATAATTCCGCCGATGGGGGTATAGCTCAGCTGGGAGAGCGGTTGAAGCGGTAAACAACCCCCCCGCACTAATTGAATAAGAAATTACTCAGCGCACCCCTTACATGGGGGTATAGCTCAGCTGGGAGCACAAGCCACTTATCTTATGCCCCCACAAATGTTTCCCGCTTCTTAGCGCAATCGGCACTTTTCAAAACTTCATAGCAATAGTAATTCCACTTGGGGGTATAGCTCAGCTGGGAGAGCGCATGACTGGCAGTCATGAGGTCAGCGGTTCGATCCCGCTTATCTCCACCAAAAAGGCTTGTTTTCTGACGAAAACAAGCCTTTTTCATAACTTTTCTGATGTTTTTGACATATCGCCGTTATTTTGCGCCCCCAGCGGTTGTACCCACGTCAGCCATACCCCCGCAAAAATTGAATAAAAAGTTCGTAAAGAGCTGCCAAATTGGACATTTATGTGAAAACGTGAATGTCCATTTTTTATTGCCAAAATTCCGCATATCGAGGTGATTTTCATGCAAACGCAAGTCAATTTCTCCTACTTTTACGGCGAAGAATCTGAGCAATTCAGCTACTTCCGGATTCCAAGATTGTTGGTGCGTAGCAAGAAGTTCAAGACACTCTCCACCGAAGCAAAGCTGCTTTACGGCTTGATGCTCGACCGCATGGGGTTATCTGCCAAACACGGCTGGTATGATGAGCTGGGGCGCGTTTACATCTACTACACACTCGACGAGATTCAGACTGACCTCATGTGCGGACACAACAAGGCGGTTCGGCTGCTGGCCGAGCTGGACACTGGCAAGGACGGGTTCGGCCTGATCGAGCGCGTGAAGCAGGGGCAAGGCCGTCCAGCAAAGATTTACGTCAAAAAATTCACCACGACCGATGTACCGGAAATTCCCCTTTCTGCGCCTATTTCAGACTTCCCGGATTCGGAAATGCAGACTTCCCAAAAACAAACTTCCAGACTTCCGCTTTTGGGAAGTCAAGACTTCCCAAAACGGGAAGCAAGTTATTTAGATAATATCTATCCTGAGTTTAGCTATCCTGATCCATCTATCTATCCGGCGCAAGCGCCGCCAGATGGATACGACCGATTCGATTGCAGAAAGCGTCTCCGCGATATATTGGACTATGATATTCTGGTCACAGAGTACAACGAAGAATCCGTCAAATCCATCATCGAGCTGCTGACTGATACGCTCTGCACGGCAAAGCCCAGCGTTCGTATCGGTGGCGAGGAAATTCCCATTGCCGCTGTCCGGGAACGCCTTGGGCAGCTTGACCGTTTCCATATCACCTATGTGCTGGACTGTATGCAGAAAATCAGCACACCCATTCGTAACATCCGCGCATATCTGCTTGCCGCTTTGTATCAGGCGCCGACCACAATAGATTCTTACTATCGCGCCGCCGTCCGAGCGGATTGCGGCCGGTAAATCTGCGCGTTGTTTTTGCGTCCCAACTTGGGGCGCATTTTTTATACCCATTTTTTCGATGAAGGAGGAATACAATGCCCGAAGAAAAAGCAACCCTTAACAAACAGCCAGCGCCGGAAAAGAAACCTGACGCTGCAAAGCTGCCAAACGCACCGCCCAAAACAGAGAAACCGCCGGATAAAAACGACGGCATAAAACCTGCTTCTGCGGCTGAACCCCAAAAACCGGAGGATAAGTCCGGCACACCGCCGCCCGCAGAAGTCAAAAAAGCAGATGCGTCCAGCAAGGACAGCCGCAAGGACACTGTTCCGACAGGTGATGTGAAAAAGCCCGAAGCGTCGGTCAAGTCACCGCCCGCACCCGCCGAAGCGAAAAAGCCGGATGCACCAGCGAATATCCCCGGCAAGGTCAGTAGCAAGGACACCGCTTCTGTGAGCGGCGCAGAAAAGCCCGATATGACAACCAAGCCGCCGGAGAAACCCGCTGCAAAGGTCATCCCTGAAAATGGCCACAAAAAGCCAGAAAGAAAAAACGGTGCGACTATCCCGCCAGCAGCGACCGAAGCGAGAAAGCCGGACGCACCAACGGATATTTCCGGCAAGGTCAGCGGCAATGATACCGCTCCTGTGAGCGGTGCAGAAAAGTCCGGCGCAGCAGTCAAGCCGCCCGCAAAGGCTGCCGACGAGAAAAAGCCGCCGCTGAATAAGCCAGTGCCGCCGCCTGCGCAGAAAACAGAACCGTCCGCAAAAATTATGCTGGGCGGAAAGCTGCATGACCCCATCACGCCGCCGAAAGCCGCAGACCCGCCGAAAGGTCTTGGTGAGCAGAAGGGTGTGCGCGTGACGCAGATTTTCGAGGACCGTCTGGATTACCCGGATGAAAAAGCACTGAACAGTCTGCCTATTCCGAAGGAGGGCGAAGGCTTTTCAATGCGCCTGCATCCGGCCTATTTCTATCAGTTCCTCGATCATCCGTTTTCGGTTAACCGCGAGGTCAAGGACTACATCGAACTGTACGAATCCATCCGCGACAACGGCATCAATGAACCGGTCAAAGCAAGGCCGCGCGAGAAAGGCGGCTTGGAACTGATCTCCGGCCACCGCCGACACGACATTGCAAGTCGCCTGAATTATCCTGTGCCGGTCATTATCGCGCAGGTGGACGACGATACTGCGCGTGTTGAAGTCGTTGACGGCAATCTGCACCGCATGGACATTCCAACGTCCGAGCTTGCCCGCGCCGCGAAAATGAAGATGGAAGCCCTTGCACGAAAAGCCGGACGGCGCAGCAAAATGGAGCAGCTTACAAGCCCAGAACCGAAGAAGCGCACCGACCAGATCGTTGCGGAGGATATGGGTATCAGCCGCAATCAGGTCAACCGGCTTGTCAAAATCAATGACCTTGTTCCAGAACTGAAACAGCAGGTGGACGATAAAAAGCTGCCATTCAACACGGCGGTCGAACTTGCCTATCTGAAACCGGATGAGCAAACAAAGGTCGTTGACGTTATGAAGAAAGAGCAGATCGTTCCCTCTATGGCACAGGCCACCGCACTAAAGGAGGCCAGCCGCCATGCAGACACGATGCAGAAAAACCTGCCCTCTCTGGCCCCCGCGCACAAGGTCGATGAGAACAAGATCACGTCCATTATCAAGCCGAAGAAAGCCCCGGAATTGAAGGTCACATTTACCGGCACGGAACTGAAGGACTTCTTTCCTGGCGAAATGCCGAGTGTCGCAGAAGTCAAGCGCGTAGTTTTCGATGCACTGAAAATCCGGGAGGAAGCCTATAAGCGTCAAGCAAAACGGCAGGCCGCAAAGGACGCGATCAAATCGCCCGAACACTGATATGCACCACAAATCATTACTACACCGTCTGGTGGTGCCGCCCTGACAATCTAAATTTATGGAGGTTCACATGAACTATCATCCTAAACACAAATCCAACTCACGCACCGCCGTCTGGATCGGTGCAGGCGTTCTCGCCGCCGTCGCCATCGGCGCACTCATTTTCATCATCGTTACGCTCCACTCTCCCACGACAAAGGAAGAAGCCCGCGCCAAAGCTGGAATCGTTTATGATTCTTCTGCCACTGAGGGCGGTTGGGATAACCTTTCGCCGGAGGAGATTGAAGCCCGTCTGACCGAAAAAGTAGCCGAGGGCATGATTAACATTTCGGCCAACACCGCCCCAATCTTTGAGGACGGTTCTTCGGAGGGAAACTTGATGCTCGTAAACGAGAGCATCAATAATTATCCACAAAAGGTCCAGATTGTCCGCAATGACACGGGCGAACAGATTTACGAATCCGGCGCTATCGCCGTCGGCAGCAAAATCGAACGCGCGAAGCTGGATGTTGTTCTCCCCGCTGGTACATACGAATGTACCGCGTATTTTCACAACTTGGACCCCGAAACCGGCGATATTATCGGCACGGCTGGGGCAATTATCACAATCACAATTCAACACTAATTTTAATCAAAGGAGTCATTACAATGAAGAACACTAAGAAAATCGTATCCCTCATCCTCGCGGTCTGCATGATCGCTTCTCTCGCAATTTCTGCATCCGCTGCCAACACGGTTGACGCATCGGGCGGCACGGGCACTTCGTCTGTTACCCTGTCCAGCACTGCTGACGGCAGTATCGGCGGCGACCCCGCAGCTACGAAGATGTCCGTGACCGTACCCACCGTCCTGCCCATCGCTGTTGGCACGGATGGCACTGTCAGCACCGCCACCGATGCGAAGATCGTCAACAACTCGTTCGGCGCTGTCAAGGTCAATTCCGTGAGCATCGAAGCCGCGCAGAATTGGCATCTGACCGCGTTCGGTGACAAGGCAACCCTCGCTCGCGAGAAAGTTGACTCCAACAAGTTCGGTTTCCAGCTTTCCGTTGGTGACGGCGTCGCTGCGGCAACGGACAACAAGGATGCCAGCAAGCAGGCTCTTCTGACGGATGCCATCGAGGGCTGCTATATGTCCGGCGTGGGCGATACCTCCGCAAACAGCGTTGGCATTGCCTATGATGCCATCGTTACCCCGGTCTCCGAAGCTGTGACGAACACCGCCATCGCGTCTGTTCTGTTCATCATCGCATGGGACGCAGTGCAGTAATTATCGCACAGGACAATATGGGGAAGGCTTTTGCCTTCCCCAACATCTTTTGAGACCTGCTAAGAAAAGTCAAGTAGAAATTTCAAGGTAGTTTGCTGTGCAAAAAAGCTGCACCAAACCAAGCCGCTTTGCGTCTCAAATTTGAAACGGCGGCCAGCCAATGCTTTATGGCGAGATCAGGCGGTGTGTTCCAGCGACTCCAGATAGGCTTTTACAGTGGCGTAATAGATCCGCAGAAACTTGTTGGCAGAAGCCATCATGTAGACACGGTAGGGCTTTCCCTCGGCGCGTTTCTTGTCCATGAACCGGAAGATCGGTTCATCCAGCGGCGCATTCTGCAAATAGACGCTCATGACAAGGAACAGCGTCCGCCGCAAGGAGGATGCGCCAATTTTGCTCATGGATTTGTGCTTGCCAGTCACGTCTCCAGAGTCATTCGGCGGAGCATCAAGGCCGGCGTAGGCAACGAGTGCTTTCTTGGAATAAAACCGGCGCACGTCGCCAATTTCGGCTATGAGCTGCGGGCCGAGCGTCGGCCCTACGCCAAACATACCCATGACGACGGGATATTCCGGCAGCTGTGCGGCTAAGGCGAGCATTTCATGTTTGAGTGCGGTGAGGGCGGCAGAAGTCGCTCTGAGTTGTGCAACAGCCTGTTCCACGAGCAGTTTTGTCGTTTCGGACTTCGGCATGACGCCAATGTACCCGCTTGCCTCGGCGTGAATGGTATGCGCTTTTTCCTCGCTGAAATTGTAGCCGTGCTTTCTGCACCAACGCTGATATTTGCTTGTGAACGCCTTTTGGGATTTCTCGCTGACGCAGCGGCAATGCCAGAATTCAGCAACAAAATCCACCCACTTTTCACTCCCGTCCCCACGGATCGGGCTTGAAAACAGGCGGTTGACGTTTGGAAACACCGTATCCAGCAATGAAATCAGGTTGTTCTTCAAAACCGTTTGCACCTTGGAATACTGCCGGTACTGGCGGTAGCAGTTCTTCAGCAGCAGCCGGGTATCGTCCTCTGGAACGTACCTCGGCAAAGTGAGCCAGCGGTCAAGGCCGTAGTTTGCCAGCTTTACGGCATCCTTTCGGTCGGTCTTGACGCGCCTCAAATCGTTGTTCCCGTAGACATGCACCAGCTTTGCATTGACGACGGAAACATATAGCCCTGCGTCGTGGAGCAGCTTTGCCACCGGCGCATGGTAGTTTCCCGTGGCCTCCATGACCACACGAGTCTCACCGTTCAGGCTTTTGAGCTGCCTTGCCAGTTCGCTCAGTTCACTGTCGGTGTGACGGACTTCAAAGGGCGAGATGACGACCTCGCCAAAGGGGCGCATGACGGCAACCGTGCTTCTTCCTTTGGAAATGTCAATGCCAACAGAGTTCATGTGCATTCCTCCAATCTGTGAATCGCAACCGGAATCCATCTTTTTCTCATTGCCGATTCAATCTATTGGGTGACACGAACTCCAAGGCTCAACCTGCTCAAATCGAACGCTGCAATAAGGGGATGGCTGACAGTCTCAGTATCGGACATGGAAGCCCAAGGAGGTATTGGTCAGCCAGTTGCTCCCCTTATTGTAGCTTAGGCAAGAGACGGAAAGAAGCCCAGCCGGATGCTGGGCTTCCAACCAAAAATTATTGTAATAGGAGGTATTCAACGTGAAGAAAAAACGAATCCTCGCACTATTCCTCGCGGCAGTATCGTGCTTGTCACTGGCAGTATCCGCGTCGGCGGCAGGCACGACTACCCGCAAAGCAACAGATTTCAAGGACTACGACCGTAGCGCATGGTATGCCGAAGCCGTGAGTGCAGCCGTAGATAACGGCTTGCTTTACGGCAAGAGCACAACCGTTATTGACCCGAACGGAGATATGACCCGTGCGGAAATGGCAGCGATCATCAACCGCTCGTTCGGTTGCTACAAAACGGCGGACATTTCGCAGTACAAGGACGTTGCAAAATCCAAGTGGTACTACAAAGATGTAGCCCTCGCTGTCCAGATGGGCACTTATAACGGGCGCAGTTCTTCCTCAATGGCACCAGATTCGCCCATCACGCGGCAAGAAGCCATGACCGTTGTGGCAAGAGCGCTGGAACTGGACTACGACGCATATGCCAAAACGGACTTGTCCAAATTTGCAGATGAAAAGAACATTTCCAGTTGGGCGCTGCCCTATGTCCGGGCAATGGTCGGCGCGGATTATATCCACGGCAGAACCAAAGGGCTGGAACCGCTGGATAATATCACCCGCGCAGAATTTGCGCAGATTTTCCATAACATCATCGGCACTTACATTGTGTCCAAGGGAACCTACGACAAGGACATTAAAGGCAGTGTCCTGATCCGCACCGACGATGTAGAGCTGAAAAACCTGACCGTAGACGGCGATCTCATCATCGGCTGCGGTGCGGCAGACGGTAAAATCGCGCTCGACAATGTAACCGTCAAAGGGCGTCTGCTCGTTTGGGGCGGCGGTACGAAAGCTGTGTACTGCAATAACGGAACGCAAATGCCGGAAGTCGTCGTAGCCCGCGTAGACGATGCCGTGAAAGTCATTTATGACAGAGATTCCACCCTTGCGGTCATTGACACGATCAAGGTTCGTATCACCGAACGTGCGAAGCAGCACAAGGAAACGGAAGTCATTTTTTACGACATTTCCGGACTGCGCGAAGCCCAGAAACAGCTCAACGCGATTGTCGCGGACAATCAGATTGCTCTTACTGCTCCTGCTCATCTATATGCTCTGGTCGGAGAATCCAGCGTGAAAGCCGAGTTTGTCAACAATAGCAAGAACGATACCTATAAGGTAGAAATTCGCCGAAACAAAGACAATACGCTCATTGCCGACGCTTTTGAGCTGGCTGCGGGCAAGAGCATTTCTACACTTACACTTCTCGAAGCGCCGGAGTTTGGCAACGTGCATTGCACGGTCACAATTACGGCTTATCGTGACGGCAAGCAGATCGGCACGCTGAACACAGAGCTGACCTTACACACGGCGTACCTCTGGCCGAAGGAGGTGCAGTGACATGGTGAAAACCTATCAGAAAGCGGCGGCGCTGCTTCTGGCGCTGGCACTCATTTTTGCATTTCCTGTCACAGCGTCGGCGGCAGAAACTACTGAGGCCCGTGTGCCCGTTACCTTGACCATTGTAAATACTGTATCGCCCATTTCTTGCACGGTTCCCGCTCGTTTGCCGGTTTCACTGGTCGACGGTTACGTCGTGACGGCCAATAATGCCATGATTACCAACACCGGTAAAACCGGCGCAATTCGCGTGACCAAGGTGGATGTACAGGCTGGCACGTTTGAAATCGGAAGCTACGACGATTTCTCGGCGAGTAAAAACAGCATTGCTTTGAACATCAACGGTTGCAGCACAAAAGGTGCAGGCAGCCTGACACTTGTGGATGGCGCATTTCCAGCGATTGCTGCGGAAAAGAACCTCGCCATCCGTTATAAGGCGAAGGTATCTGCCAACGAAGCCGTAACCAACGTCAATGCGGCAACTGTGATTTTCACGATTGCCGCTGTAACAGATAAGGAGGCTGCATAATGAAGAATTTTAAGAAATTCACCGCATTTGTGCTGACTCTGTGTATGCTGTTGTCCCTGTCTGTGGCCGCATTTGCCGCTGAACCGGAAACACACACGGTCTACGACAGCGCCCCTGACGAAGAAGTCGCAACACAGGCCGAAGCAGCCACCTCTGGTACGATCCCCGGCAGTAAGATCAAGTGGGAGCTGAATGAGCACAACTGGCTGATGATCTCCGGCTCCGGCGACTGTGAGCCGTTCACCAGCAAGGAAGATCAGCCGTGGGCGGCTGTGCGGGATCAGATCACGCAGGTCTGGTTTGACGATATGGAAAATCTCCAAATTTCCGACCTTGCGTACTGGTTTGAGGACTGCGTCAATCTGATCACGGCAGAGATCCCCGGCACCACACCGATCATCGGCAGACACGCCTTTTACAACTGCCCGAAGCTGTCCACGCTCACGATCTATTACGGAGAGGACATTCTGGAATCCATCGGCGAAGAAGCCTTCTGGCGGGAAAACGACAGCGGCGATACACTCTATATCGGCTATATCATCGGGTATCCCAAATCGTCGGTGCCGTTCTACGATTATGATTGGGCCGGCTCCAATCGGAACAACAAATACTTCTACGATTTGTACGGCGTATATTCCGATACCCCCGCAGCCGTTGGCATCATGAGTGTGCCGGGCATTTCCGTCACCTCGACTGGCTCGATTATCGGCAACTGCCCGTCGTGTGGGAAGTATTCATTCCAGGGAACATACGTCGAAGTCGCACATTCCTCGCGTGGTCATGCCAACTATAATGAATGCAATAGCTGCCATTACGTTCAATATTTAGGAACATACACTACCAAGAGCCACGGATCCGGTGCTTATGGGTCGGGCACCTGCCCGGATTGCGGCAGTCATACATGGGTACTGCAAAGTCAGCAGGCGGCTACCTGCACCAGCAATGGCTACAGAAGCTATTCTTGTGCCTGCGGTCAGACCAAGAACGAAACCATCTACGCAACCGGTCACAGCTATTCTTATGGAAGCTGGGAGCAGTATTCGTCCAGTCAGCACCGGCGCGAAGCCTATTGCCGGAACTGCGGCGATTCGGATTACGAATACGCCAGCCACAGCATGAGCTACGGATCATGGAGCAATCATTCCGATACGCAGCACAGCCGGACGGCAACGTGCCGCACCTGCGGATATTCCACGACCGATTATGGAAATCACAGCTACGCCACCGGTTCGTGGAGCAAGTACAGCGGTACCCAGCACCGCAGAAGCAAGACTTGTTCCGGCTGCGGCGCATCAAACTATGACTACGCCAATCACAGCTATTCCTATGGCTCGTGGGTGTCGGACAGCGAAACGCAGCATAAGCGCACCAAGACGTGCTCGGCCTGCGGCGATTCTGGCTATGAATACGCTGACCACACCGACGCGAACGGTGACGGCAAGTGCGACGATTGCGGCGCGACCGTCAGCCTGACAGTCAAGTGGGATGCGGGCACGAACGGCGGCACCATCGACGGCAAGACCAGCTTTTCCGAAACCGTGAAGCCGAACAGCAAGCCGACCGCGCCAGGCAGCGTTCCTGTCAAGACCGGCTACACTTTCAAGGGTTGGTTTACGGCCAAGACGGGCGGCAGCCTTTACAGTACGGTCACGATCACCAGCAGCACGACATTTTACGCGCAGTTCGCGGCCAACAAGTACACCGTAACATGGGATTTGGGCATCGGTCAGAGCGAAACGACCGAGCAGACTTACGGGGAAAAGCTGCTGCTGCCCAAGGACCCGGAACGCAAAAATGCAGAATTTTTAGGCT
>ERZ859738.1309-NODE-1309-length-11919-cov-4.598533_pt1 | contig 11919 bp, 9 predicted proteins | sample MGYA00510122_ERZ859738 | MGnify/ENA primary metagenome ERZ859738 (study PRJEB30046, sample SAMN00715139) | human gut metagenome | study: EMG produced TPA metagenomics assembly of the A metagenome-wide association study of gut microbiota in type 2...
AACGCGTAGGGGGCGATGCCTACATCGCCCCAAGGGTACCAACGAATTCGCCGGAGATTTCCGTAAAATCGGTTTGTACCGCCGGGTCGATGTGGGCATCGACCCCTACGAAACTGAAATTGTCCAAGGTGCGGCGCACCGAAAGGACAAGGTTTTCCGTGTCAGTGTTATCAGCAGCGGCGACCCGCTGGAGATTTATACGGAGAAGGACGGCGAGGTGATCTTTAAGAAATACTCGCCGATGGGCGATCTGGGGGAATTTGCGGGACAGATCTGTGAAGCGATTGGGAAGAACACCGGATATATCGCGGCGGTCTGCGACCGGGACGCGATCATTGCGGTGCATGGCGTGCAGAAGCGGGAGCTTCTGGACAAGCGCTGCTCGCAGGAGCTGGAGCAGCTCATGGAGCTGCGGCGCAGCTACCGCTATCAGGACGGCGATCTGCCCGTCCGGCCGACGGACGCATCCGACCGCTACCGCGTCGGCGCTGCGGCCCCCATTGTGACAGAGGGCGACTTAATGGGCTGCGTCCTGCTTCTGAGCGAGGACGGCGCGCCTGCGCTCGGCGAGGCGGAGCAGCGGCTCGTGCAGACCGTCGCGGGCTTTCTCGGACGGCAGATGGAGAGCTGAACAAGCAGGCAGGGATTCGGTTCCCTGCCTGTTTTTGCGGGTGGAGAAAAAACAGTAGCAAAGCGGTGGAAAATCTGTTATACTACTATGATATAAGGCGAAGTATAGGCCGAGAAAGGAACACCGAACATGGACTTTACCGGCTTTCTGGGAAATGACGCCGTCAAGGCGCGTCTGAGCGGCGCATTCGCCAGCGGACGCGTGGCGCACAGCTATCTGCTCTGCGGGCCTGCCGGTTCGGGCAAGCATACGCTCACGCGGATCTTATCGGCGGCAATGCAGTGCGAGGGGCGCAGCGGAAAGATCCCCTGCGGCGTCTGCTCCGGCTGCCGCAAGGCGCTTGAGGGTGTCCACCCGGATATCATCACCGTCGACGATCCCGACCACAAGGCCATGACCGTCGACCCCATCCGCGCAGCCAGAAGCGATATGTTCATCCGCCCGAACGAGGGAAAGCGCAAGATCTACATCATCCCGCGCGGGCAGGATATGAACGAATCCGCGCAGAACGCGCTGCTGAAGATTCTGGAGGAGCCGCCGGATTACGGCGTGTTCCTGATCCTGTCGACCAACGCGGAGCGGCTGCTGCCGACCATCCGCAGCCGCTGCGCGGAGCTGCAGCTCGGCCCGGTGGCGCAGGATGAGGCGCTGCCGTTTCTGCGGCAGAATGCGCCGGACAAGCCGGACGGCGTTCTGCGCGCGGCCTATCTGCGCGCGGGCGGCTTTCTGGGTCAGGCGCTGACGCTTTTGCAGGATGCGGAGGACGAGCCGTTCGTCCGGCAGTTTGCCGCGGCCTATGCCGTGCATGACCGGATGGCGCTGCTGCGCGTGCTGCTGCCCATGGAAAAGGCGAAGCGGGAGCAGCTGCTCCCCGCGCTGCAGCAGCTGCGCGCGTGCATCTGCGGTGCGCTGACGCAAAGAGGCGGACTGGACACCGCGTCGGAAAGCGCCGCGCAGATCGTCGCCAGCCGCTCCGGCTCAGAGCTTTTGCAGGCGTCCGACAGCATTCAGGCTGCCATTGACGCGCTGGCCGCCAATGCGTCGGCAGGCGCGGTCACCGGCTATCTTGCGATGAAGCTGCGCTGAGCGCCGAATCTGAAATTTTACCTTGCCGCAGGCTCTGCGGCAGATTGGAGAGAACCATGCAAGAACAGACCCCCGATACCGTTCTGGAGCAGCAGCCCGCCGCCGCAGAACCGGAAGCCGCAGCGCAGCAGCCTGCGGCGGATACACAGCAGCCCGCGGAAGCCGCCGCGCCTGCAAAGGAGGAAGCGCCCGCCCAGCCGGACGAGCCTGCCGCCGTTACCGTGGTGGACATCCGCTTCCGCAATAATGCAAAATCCTATTATTTCGACCCTGCCGGACTGACGCTGCAGGCCGGTGCGCACGTCATCATCGACACGGCGCGCGGAGACGAATTCGGCCTCTGCGCTGCCGGCAACCACCCGGTCAAGCCGCGTGAGCTGGTGCTGCCGCTGCGCAGGGTGCTGCGCGTAGCGACGCAGCAGGACGAGCGCGCGAACGCAGAGAACCAGGAAAAGGAAAAGAAGGCCTTTGAGATCTGCCAGCAGAAGATCGCCGCGCACGGGCTGGAAATGCAGCTTGTCTCGGCGGAATGCGCCTTTGACGGCAGCAAGCTTCTGTTTTTCTTCACGGCGGACGGCCGCGTCGATTTCCGCGAGCTGGTCAAGGATCTGGCCTCCGTCTTCCGCACGCGCATTGAGCTGCGGCAGATCGGCGTGCGCGACAAGGCCAAGATGGTCGGCGGACTCGGCGTATGCGGCAGGCCCTTCTGCTGCAAGGAATTCCTCGATGATTTCCAGCCCGTTTCCATCAAAATGGCCAAGACGCAGAACCTCAGCCTGAACCCGACGAAGATCTCCGGCACGTGCGGCAGGCTCATGTGCTGCCTGAAATACGAGCAGGAGGCCTATGAGGACCTCATCAAGACCGCGCCGAAGATGGAATCCTTTGTCGACACGCCCGACGGACGCGGGACGGTCGTCGAGGTCAATCTCCTGCGCCAGAGCGTCAGAGTCCGCATGGAAGACCACCCGGAGACGATCGGCAGCTATAAAAATACGGATATCTACATCCTGCGCAGCGGAAAGGCCCGCAAAAACGACCCGCCGATCCCGCGCGATTTTGCGCCCATTTCCTCCAAACCGCGTCCGGTGCAGAAGACGGAGGCGTTTTTCGAGGAGCTGCCGGAGGTCATCTATCCGGATGCCGTCGCCGTGATCGAGCCGGAAGCGCTGGACACAGCGGAGGCAGCCGGCGAAGAAGCCGGAAAGAGCGCGAATCGCCGCCGCCAGCAGGCAGGCCTGCGCCGGCGCGGCGGCCGCCGCACGAAGCCCGCAGGCGAACGCCCGCAGGAGACTGCCGCCCCGGAAAAACCCGCGCCCGCGCCAAAGGATCAGCCGCGCACCGACGCCCCCCGCAGGGACCGCCCCAAGAAGGAGCGCCCGCCCCAGCAGGACAAGCCCGACCGCAAGCCCGCCCCGCAGAAGCAGGAGCGTCCGGAAAAAGCGGAAGCAGCCGACGGCCAATCCAAGTCCCGCCGCCGCAGACGCCGCAGCGGAGGCCCCAGAAAGCCGTCGGGTGAGGGCCAGCCGCCGAAAGCCGAATAACAGACAAGCCCCCCCCCCCCCCCCCCCCTCTCGCAGGGACGAGCGGACGGCCGGGGGTATTTTGGTTCTGCAGAGCCGGTTCAGCCCTGAAACGGCTCTGCGTAGGATGCGTAATAGGATACTGGTTCTCCGCCGATCAGAAGGTGCGAGGTATCGCCCATCATCTGGCAGCGGAAGTATGCAATGCCGGGCTGGCGCTCCTCCGTGTTCAGAACCGTTACGGACGTCGGGGCGAGGAACGCCCCGTGCAGCACAGCAAACGGGCTGACGTTCCACAGGTGGGACAGCAGGACCGACGTGATGCCGAAGTGGCAGAAGCAGACGACGGTCTTTTCACAGGCTTCGCGGCAGGTATAATATCCGCCATGCCGGGTGTAGCCGTATGACGCGAGCAGCGCGTCCAGTCCGGCGGTCACGCGGTCGTATTCGGCCTTGACGTTCGTACCCTGTAAGAGCGGTGCGGCCTCCCAGCCGGTGGGCTGCAGCAGCTCCGACTGCACCGTCCAGTCGGCGGGCATCAGATCCCAGCAGAGGCGCGTTCCGCCGGCCCCGTCCGGCACCTTGCCCAGAAATTCATGCAGCCAATCCATGATCTCTGCCGTCTTTCCGTGCGCTTTGAGCGTAAAGGACGCAGTATCCCGCGCACGGCCAAGCGGGGAAACGTAGAAATCATCGACATGCCAGTCCTTTGTGCGGGCTGCCAACAGCTTTGCCTCGCGCCAGCCCTTTTCGGTGAGCGAATCGTGCTCGTAATCGGGTTCGCCGTGGCGGATGAAAATAAGACGCATAAAAAACTCCTTTGTTATCCCCACAGGGCGGTCAGCATTGGGATGACCTGCTTTTTCCGGGACACAACGCCCGGCAGGAAGCAGGTGTGATCCTTGAGCTGGACACCGAAGGCCTGCGTGATGATATCCTCGTCGCCGAGATACAGAAGGTGCGTGCCCTCCAGCAGCACGTCCGTCAGCATGAGGATCATGAGCGTATAGCCGCGCTCCTCCATCGTCTTCTGCATGACGGCCAGGAACTCGTCCTTGCGCTGCATCATGCGCTCGGAGTCGACGCAGGTGATCTGGCTGACGCCGAAATCGTGATCGGCGATATGGAAATCCTTGAAATCCGTGAACAGCAGCGCGTCGGCGGGCTTGTCGTCAGAGATGGACGCAGAGAAGATGGTCTTGCCCAGCTCGTCGAGCGAGATATTGGCGATGCGCGCCATGCGGTCGGCCATGCGGCGGTCGACGGCGGTGGATGTCGGGGATTTGAACATGACCGTGTCGGCGACGATGGCCGCCGCGATCAGACCGGCCAGCTTTGCGGGCGGCATGAGGCCGCGCTCCTGATACATTTCGGAGATGATCGTCGCAGTCGAGCCGACCGGCTCGTTCCGGAAGTAAATGGGGCCGCCGGTCTGGATATCGGCCAGCCGGTGGTGGTCGATGATCTCGACGATCTCCGCCTGTTCAAGACCCGGGACGGACTGCGCCGCCTCGTTATGATCGACCAGCACAACGCGCTTGCGGCGCGGTTTGATCAGATGATAGCGGGAGAGCGTGCCGACGACCTTGTCGTTTTCATCGAGGATCGGGTAGCTGCGGTGGCGGCTTTTGAGCACGACCTCGCGCACGTCGTCCACGAAATCGGTCAGGTGGAACGCCTCAAGATCCTCCGTGCGGCACACGCGCGCGACCTCAATGGCATAATAGACCATGCGGGCGGCCTTGTACGCGTCGAAGGGCGTGGCGATGATGCAGGTGTTTGTCTGCATCTGCCGCAGCTGCTCCGGCAGCTCGGCCTGGCACACGATCAGGCAGCTGACCTGCTGCTCGATGGCGCGGCGCGCCATTTCCGGCTGTTCGCCGACGATGACGATGGCGTCCGGGCCTTTAAAGAGCAGGTTTTCATTGTTCTGCGGCAGGGCGATGGACACCTCGCCGCTGATGGTGTCGGTCAGATAGCCGGACTCGTTCAGGATCTTTCCGTCCAGAACGCTCAGGAGATTAAAAACCGGGATCCTGTCGACGCGGGAATCGGAAAGCGTGCGCATATCATAGCTTGCGATCTCGCTGGGTGAGAGCATCCCGTACAGCTCGCCGTTTTCGTTCGTCACGGGGATAGCGGGGATGGATTTTGCCTTGTTGGTCTGCAGTGCCGCCCAGGCCCGGCTGACGGTGACCGCGCCGGACAGGGCCGGGGGCGTGTCATAGTCCAGATCGCGCACCTGCGTGCGCATGGTCTGGATGCGCACAGGCGGCTCGAAGCCGAAGCGGTCGAGCACGAGCCGCGTCTCATCGGAGATATGCCCCAGACGCGCGGGAACAAATTCCCGATCGCCCAGCGCGTTTCGCAGCGCGGCATAGGCCATGGCGGAAACAATGGAATCGGTATCGGGATTGCGGTGGCCGGTGACATAGATGGGTTCCATGAGAAGCCTCCTTATGCGCGGGGAAACTCGATCCCCTGATGATGCAGAATGAAGCGGACGGGATAATAGCGGTCCAGATAGTGCCTGCAATACCATTCATAGGTTGCATCCGGCAGGTGCACCAGCTCCGGCGCCTGCGTGCGGAAGAGCTTAAAGGTCGTCTCGTCGCCGGAAAGCAGCGCCGCGATCAGCTCCATCTCGCCCTCCTGCTCCAGCCGGTACAGGCATTTGTCCATAATGGCCGCGCACGCCTGCTCATCCTCGCCTGCCAGCAGCTCCATATTGCCGAGCCATGCAAGAAAATCGTCCAGCTTCAGCTCGGTGCGGGCCGCCGCGTGGGACAGCTTGGCAAATTCCGGCTCGGAGCGGCGCTTTAAAATGTCGATCAGATATGTCAGCAGAGCATCGTCCAGACACACGCTGTCGAGGAAAATTTCGAAGATATCGCGCGTTTCGGTCCTGACCGGCTCCTGCTGCGCTTCCTCCGCCGGCTCCTGCGGCTGGGAGGCTGCGGCAAGCTGCGCGATAGCCGTGTTCAGCTCAGCCGGGTCGAAGCTGTCATATTCCTCCTGCGGAATTTCCGTCCCGTCAGCCTCGGCGCAGGCTTTGACGAAGGCAGGAATGCCCAGCTTCGTGATCTCGGCCTGCAATTGCAGCGCCTTTTTCAGATCCTCCTGCTCCGTGAGCACAATGCCCGCAGGCGCCTTACGCGTGCCCTCGCAGATCTCGGATACGTATTGCAGATAGTAAGGAATGAGAGACATAAACGTCCTCCTGTTTTTTCTTTTAGTGTAGCACGGGGAACGGAAAATGTCAAAAGCTTGGTGCGCGCTTCTGAAAAACAGCAAAAGATTTTTGTTTCCATGAAATACACAGCAAAACAGGAACACCGTTCGGCTGCTGCAAATTTTTGTTTGATGTGCTGAATTATTTTGTGGATTGACAGATGTTTTTATCAGAATTATAATATGACGTGAACAGTCATTCACGTCATATTGAGGTGTTTTATGTATCGGAAGCTGGACGAAGCGGCGCTGGGCACGATTCTGGAGGCGGGCATTGCGGAATTTGCCCGCTGCGGCTTTCAGCCCGCGTCGGTCGCGTCGGTCGCGAAGAATGCGGGTGTAAGCGTCGGCGTGATTTATAAATACTTTGGAGACAAGGACGCGTTCTTCCTCGCCTGCGTGCGGCATTCGCTTGAGCTGCTCGACGCGACCTTGCAGGAGGCCGCCGCGGGCGGCGGGCCGCTGGAGGCGCGGATGCAGAGGCTCATTCTTGCACTCATCCGCCAGTCGCGCAGCCACGCGAGCTATAACGCGATGTACAACGAGATCACCTCCGGCAGCTGCCGGAAGTATGCCGGGGCGCTTGCCCGCGAGATCGAATCGCGCACGGCGGCGCTTTATACGCGCCTGTTTGACGGCGCGCAGCAGGGTGGCCAGCTTACAGAGCGGATCGAGCCGCAGCTGTTTGCGTTTTTCTTTGACAATCTGCTGATGATGCTGCAGTTTTCCTACAGCTGCGAATATTATCAGGAGCGGATGCGGATCTTCTGCGGCGAGGCAGCTTTGGAGGATACAAAAATGGCCGACAGGCTGACGCGCTTTTTGCTGGGCGCGATGAAAGGAGACGTATGCAGTATCTCATCGCTTACGACTTCGGAACGACCGGAGTCAAGACCTGCCTGTTCGGAGCCGAACAGGATATCCGGCTGATTGCGAGCGCATACGCGGGCTATGGGCTTTACATTCTGCCGGACGGCGGCGCGGAGCAGGACGCGGACGAATGGTGGGACGCCATGTGCCGCACGACGAAGGCCGTGTTCGAAAAGACCGACGTAACGCCTGCACAGGTGACCGGCATTTCGTTCTGCTCCCAGATGCAGGGTATGGTGCTCGTGGACGAGTATGGCCGCGCGCTGCGCCGCCCGATGAGCTATATGGATCAGCGGGCTTCGGCAGAATTCAAAGCCTGCCAGACGCACGGGCCGTGCGTTTCCGGCGTGAACATCGGGATGCTGCTGCGCTCTTTGCGCGCGACGCACGCCGCGTCCACAAGCGTCAAGGACCCGCTCTGGAAATACAAATGGGTGCAGGCGCACGAGCCGGAGATCTTCCAAAAAGCCCACAAATGGCTGGACGTGAAGGAATCTCTGATCGCGCGGGCGACCGGCGAATTTGTCATGACGCGCGATTCGGCCTATTCGACGTTCCTTTACGACACGCGGCCCGGTCATGAGGGCTGGAACGAAGGGCTTTGCCGGATGTACGGCGTCGAGACGCGCCATCTGGCGAAGATCATTGAATGCACCGACGTGGCGGGGCTTCTGACGGAGCAGGCTGCGCGGGAGCTGGGCCTCTGTCCCGGCACAAGGGTCTACGGAGGCGGCGGGGACGCGACGCTCATCGGCGTGGGCGCGGGCTGCACTGCCGTCGGCAGCACGCATATCTATTCCGGCACGTCCGGCTGGGTCGGAACGGTGATGGACCATCAGGCGGTTGATCTTTCGGCGATGATTGCGGGCATTGTCGGCGCGGAAAAGGAAAAATACAATTATTTCGCCGAAATGGAGACGGCAGGCAAGTGCTTCGAATGGGTCAAGGATCATCTGGTGCTCGACGAGGTCAATATCTATCTGTCCAAGACCGACGTGGCCGAGAGCCAGGAAAGCGTCTACGAGAGTTTGTATGATTATATGTCTGACACCGTTGCGCGGGTCGCGCCTGGCTCCGGCGGCGTGATCTTTACGCCGTGGCTGCACGGCAACCGCTGTCCGTTTGAGGACCCGGCGGCAGCCGGGATATTCTTCAACATTCAGCTGGAGACGGGCAAGGCGCAGATGCTGCGGGCGGTTCTGGAGGGCATCTGCTTCCACCAGCGCTGGATGCTCGAATGCGAGGAACGGAAAACAAAGACGGCCCCGGTCATCCGGTTCGTCGGCGGCGGGGCGCTTTCAAAGGTGACGTGTCAGATGCTGGCCGACATTACAGGCCGGACGGTCGAGACAGTTGAAAACACGAAGGACGTCGGGGCTATCGGCGCGGCGATGATGGTGGCGGTCGGAAGCGGGCTGTTTCCGGATCTGGCGCAGGCTGCTTCGCACGTGAAGGTCAACGGGCGCTACACGCCGAACACGGCCTTAAAGCCGGTTTACGACCGCAATTACCGCGTATTCCGGCAGCTGCACGCGTCGAATAAGAAGAATTTTGCACTGCTGAACAGACTGAAGGAGGGATAAGCAATGGACGATCAGGCTTTACGGACGTGTATCTGTGAAACGGGCCGCGAGCTGCTGGAAAACGGGCTTGTCGCCCGGACGTGGGGCAATGTTTCGGCCCGCGCGGACGGCGGACATTATCTCGTCACGCCCAGCGGCATGGACTACAGCAGCATCGCGCCGGAGGATATCGCGCTGTGCGATCTGGCGACCGGCAAATGGACCGGCCCGCGCAGGCCGTCCGGCGAACGGGCGGTGCACGCGCTCGCCTATTCGATGTTTGAGGACGTCAATTTTGTCATTCACACGCACCAGACCTACGCCTCGGCGCTGGGCCTGTGCGGATACAAGCCCGGCTGCTTTACCGGCGAGGAGCGGCAGCAGCTCGGCGGCGTGACCGTGGCAGGCTACGGCCTGCCGGGCACAAAGACGCTGCAAAGCGCGATGCGCGAGGCCATGTCGCGCGGGGCCAGAACGATTTTCATGGCGCACCACGGCGTTCTGATCTGCGCGCGCAGCCACGACGAAGCGCTTCACCGCGCGCAGCTGCTCGAACGGCTCTGCCGCCGCTGCTGGCAGGGCGTACTGGAGGAAGCCGCGCCGGTCATGGAACAGAAGCGGCTGGATTCCGTGCTTGCCAAGGTTCGCCACGCACATCCGCTGGCCTGTGCCGCGCGGACGGACGCACTTCTGACTATGGCGGCGCTGAATCGGCCCATCCGCGCCCAGCTGGACGACATGGCGCAGATGATCGGCCCGGTGATCCCGGTCACGCAGAGCGCTGCGGCGGGTGAGATTTCCGCCGCGCTGGATAAGCGCTGCGCGGTGCTGGTCCCGGGCGTGGGCGCGGTCGTCTGCGGGAAGGACGAGGACGATACGCAGGCGCTGGCCATCCTTGCGGACAAGGCTGCCGTCTGTGCGCTGCATACGGCGGCGCTCGGACAGCGTGCACAGCTGTCCCGCGCGGATATCGCTCTGCAGCATCTGGTCTATCAGCAGAAATACGCAAAGCAGAAGGAGGCAGGAAAATGACCGGAGAAAAAAAGAATGAAATTTGGCGGGTTGTCAAATTTGTGCTGTTTTCGGCCTCGGCAGGTATCATCCAGATCGGATTGTTTACGCTGCTCAATGAGCTGTGTAAATGGAGCTACTGGCCGTGCTATCTGATCGCGCTGGTGGCGTCTGTGGTGTGGAACTTCACGCTCAACCGGAAATTCACGTTCAAAAGCGCCAACAACGTACCGAAGGCCATGGCGCTGGTTTTGTGCTATTACGCCGTGTTCACGCCGCTGTCGACCATCTTCGGCAACTGGCTGGTCGAAAGCTGCGGCTGGAACGAATATCTGGTCACCGTTATGAATATGCTTTTGAATTTTGTCACGGAATACCTGTTTGACACGTTCGTCGTGTTCCGGGGCAGCATGGACACCAATGACCTTGCGAAAAAGGAGGAACAGAAATGAACAACTGCGGCATCAGCCGTTGGGACGATCCCAACGAGATCAATGCGAGGCTCAAGGCGCTGACCAGTCAGCCCATCTGGGAGGTCACGGACGAGTATTACAACAATGTGATCCTGAACTATTTTGACGAGAAGTGTAAAGCGTCCAAAGCCGTGTACGAGGAGTCCAAGGAGTATATCCCCGGCGGTGTCCAGCACAATCTGGCCTTTAACAAGCCGTTTCCCATGTGCATGGCGCGGGCCGACGGCGCGTACCTCTACGACAAGGACGGCAACCAGTACATTGACTTCCTGCAGGCCGGCGGCCCGACAATTCTCGGCAGCAACTATCCCGTCATCCGGGAAAAGGTCATCGAGCTGCTGAATGAATGCGGCCCGGTGACGGGTCTGCTCCACGAATCCGAGCTGATGATCGCAAAAGAGATCAACCGGCATATGCCGAACGTCGAGATGTTCCGTATGCTCGGCAGCGGCACGGAGTCCGTCATGGCGGCGCTTCGCATCGCGCGCATTGCCACGGGCAAAAAGCGCATCATCAAGGTCGGCGGCGCGTACCACGGCTGGTCCGACCAGATGGTCTACGGTCTGAAAATCCCCGGCAGCCGGGCACTTCTGGAATCGCACGGCATCCCCGGCGGCTGCTATGAGGCGACGGACGAGGTGCGGCCGAACGATCTGACCATGCTGGAGGATATGCTCAAGCGCAACGTCCTGCTCGGCGGCACGGCGGGCATCATTGTCGAGCCGCTCGGCCCCGAGAGCGGCACGCGGCCCGTTGCGCACGATTATAACGCAGGCGTGCGGACGCTGTGCGATAAATACGGCGCGCTGATGATCTTCGATGAGGTCGTCACGGGCTTCCGCGTCGCGCTTTCGGGCGCGCAGGGCTATTTCGGCGTCGTGCCGGATCTGACGGTCTTCGGCAAGATCGTCGCAGGCGGGTACCCGTCGGCGGGCGGCGTCGGCGGCAAGAAGGAATACGCGCAGCTCATGGCGGCCGGTCTTGCCACAGGCAAGCACCGGGCGTATGTCGGCGGCACACTGGCGGCCAATCCTCTGTCCTGCCTCGCCGGGTACACGGCCATCCGTGAGATTGAGCGCACGAACGCCTGCGAGATCGCGGGAAAAATGGGCGACCGCCTGTGTGACGGCCTCAAGGGGCTGCTTGACCGGTACGGCCTGCCGTTTGTGGCCTATAACCAGGGCTCCATCGTGCATCTCGAGTGCACGGGCGCGATGAGCTTTGATTTCTCGTCCATGACGTTTGCAAAGTCCGCGGTCGGTCTGCTCAAGCACAAGGATATGATGTATGTCCGCAAGGATTCGATGGAGCGCATGGGCGCGGCCTATATGGCAAACGGCATCGTCACGCTGGCCGGCAGCCGCCTGTACACCTCCATGGCCGACACGCCGGAGATCATCGACGAGGCGCTGAACCGCTTCGAAGAGGTCTTCAGGCACGTCAGAAAGACCAACAAGGGCCTGCTGCCCTGACCTCCAAATATGCGAAAATCCGCCTCCTGCTGTTACGGCAGGGGGGGGGGGCGGGGGGGG
>ERZ859738.1315-NODE-1315-length-11883-cov-1.759638_pt1 | contig 11883 bp, 9 predicted proteins | sample MGYA00510122_ERZ859738 | MGnify/ENA primary metagenome ERZ859738 (study PRJEB30046, sample SAMN00715139) | human gut metagenome | study: EMG produced TPA metagenomics assembly of the A metagenome-wide association study of gut microbiota in type 2...
ATTTGGGCGATAATCGCCGTTGTCTTTAAGGACCTTAAGCAAAGCCTCCTCAAAGAAAAGCGAACACGCAACGTGATCCGTGTGGCAATCATAATCAACGCAAAAGATATCTGTCGGCTTGAACTCTTCGATAATCTCTTTCATGTCGCGGACAACATTCTCACGCTTATACTCTGCGCCGTTATTGTATGCAGGATGATCGGGTAAAGCGTATGTCATTGTTTTTCCGGAAGCTGAATTTACTGTTTTTCCCCCATGTGAGGTATAAATGTGTCCGTCCTCCGGATTCCAACGGTCGCCATAGCCCATAAAAATAATATTTTCTGCGGATATTCCGTAGAATTCAGCCACCTTCAAGCTCTCGTTCAGCCTTGTTTCTGCACTAACTTCAAAATCTCCGTTAGTGTAAAAACAAATTCTTATATCACTTTTGTATCTGACATATTCTTCGAGCATACCGCCCATCAGGTTTATATCATCGTCCTGATGAGGAACAATAAGAAGCACGGATTTATCGGCATATATTTCTGCCTTATCGTCTGTTTCGTTTAATATTATTTCGCATTTTTTAAATCTTCGGCGTATTCCATCAACAGTCAAAAATATAAATATCGCCGCAATCGGAACAATAATTAAATACGATTTTGTTTTTATGAATGTTGCAATAATCGGAGACATAAAAAACGGGACGAGTATAAGCTCAAGCTGATTTTCATAGCTTTCGGCATGGATAAAAAACATGATGGCCGCAGCAAGTTCAACAGCAAGAAGACAGACTGCCCACAAAGAGAACAATCCGTTAAAAACGACAAGAGAAATAACAATTGCCGCAATTTCCGCCGCAATTATAACCGCAAAAGTAATTTTATTTTTCTTCATCTTTTCACCGCCCGCCTTTTATATGATAGTTTAATTATACAATATAAATTCAGGATGTCAACTTTATTGACATTGCCGATAATAAATGTTATCATAAATAAAAAGCATATCGGAGGGAAGTTCGGTGCAAATCCGTCGCAACAGCCATTACCGTGATTGAAGCAATTCATAAGTCGGAATACCCGTACGCTTTAATAAAAATCTTTGGGCAGGAAAGTAACGTTAAGCTGTATTCGTTTTAAAAAGAAAACGAATACGGTCTATATGCTTTTGCCGCCCGGAAAGGACGGTTTTTTATTTATGTCTGAAAAGACAAAGGAAGAGTATCTTGATTTACTCAGAGCTGTTGCGAGCAAAGAAAAGCGCTTCCCGAAAAAGAGTGATTTTTCCGATGACGATGTTAACCGAATAAAAGGCTTTTTCGGGCCTTGGCCGTGGGCACTCGAAGCAGCGGGACTTAAAGAATCAAAGCAAGAGGAGCGCAAACAGCGCAACTATGAAAAAAGGCAGCGCTCAAAAGCGCGCAGAAAAGGAGAATCAAACAATGCTTAAAAAGGCACTTTCAATTTTTATTGCAATTATCATGGCACTTTCATGCATTTCGGTAACAGCGTTTGCCGAGGGTGCGGTTGATGCAAAGGTCAAGGAATACCTTGTAGCACCCGGCCAGTACACAAACAATCCGTACTACGGAGCAAATATTGAAAACACACTTTCAGGCAAAGCCTACACAGCCTCGCTCGGCAACTTCGGCGGTTATGTTATCTATGAATTCAATAAGAATATAGAAAACAGTGACAGGCATCGTTTCGGCATTGATTTTATGATTTCGCAAACTGCTTTCAGGCCCGCCGCAACAACTCAGGAACCGGGACAGGTCTGGGTTTCTCAGGACGGCTCAACATGGTATGCTCTCGCAGGCAGCGAGCACTACGAGGATGAGACAAACTGGAACTACAGCGTTAAGTATCAAAAAACCGAAACAAACACCTCGACCTATGTTGACAACCTTGGTGAAAGCGGCAACGTTTGCACACGATCCCCCTATCCCCTCAAGGCAAGCTATCCGACGGTTAATTTTGACGAAAACAGCCTTACGCTTTCAGGCATTCTGCTCAGAAAGAACCTCACTCCGTCAACAGCAAACGGCATTATTACCTCATTCGGATATGTTGATGCTTTGAGCTGGAAAATGAGTGACATTCCCGTTAATCCATACGTTGAAAATCCGCAGCAGAATGCTAAGGACGGTCAGTTTGATATCTCATGGGCGGTTGACGAGAGCGGTATGCCCGTTCACCTTGACTGGGTCAAGTACGTTAAGGTTCAGACCGCAACCTTCATTGACGGCGGCGTTTTCGGCGAAAAGTCAACAGAAATCAACGGTGTTAACCTCGCTTGCGATGAAGATTTTACAAATGACAAGTCTGACGTCGCGATCACCGTAAACGGCAAAAAGGTTGAATTTGATTCAAATAACTTTGCAAAGCTTGATAATCTCGGCAAAGGTGTTGACATTAAAGTAACTGCCGAGAACTCAAATGTTTATATCAACAATGAGAGAACGGACACAAAAATGTTTGCCGAGGCTCCCGCAAAGGGTCTTGTCCGAGTAATTGTTCAAACAGGCGACGGTGAAGCTCAAATCTTCATGCTCGACGTCAGCTCCGCCCTCCCCGAGAGTGAGTTTAAACTCTCCTACTCAACTCTTGAAATTCAAAAATACGAGTCGGCTCAGCTCAAAGCAAATCTCAAGGGAGTAACATGGACTTCATCAAACGAAGACGTTGCATACGTTGACAGTGACGGCAAGGTTTATACAATCAACGAGGGCACGGCAACAATAACCGCAACCTCTCCCAAGGGTCAGACCGCAGAATGTGTTGTAACGGTTCTTCCTAAGGAAAGCACAGAGACAGTCAGCGTAACGTTCAGCGTTTCCGACGGCACGATTATCATGGCTCCCGAGACTCTTGAGGTTGAAGCAGGCATCGCAAGGGCTTACGGCTACCAGGTAGCCTCATTTGACCACAATGGTCAAAAGGTCGAAGGCGCAACGGTTATGGATGCAATAGTAGCCGCTCATAAGGCATATTACGGTGACGAATTTACAAGAAGCACCGCCAAAAACTACCTTGTTATGAACAGCAGCTTTATCATGAAGTCATTTGGCAGAAACACTTCGGCTTGCGGATTTACAGTCAACGGAACAATGCCCAACGACGGCATCATCAATCCCTCCTACGGCACTCCGACAGGCTACGCTTGCGACACCGCAGCAATCGTTGACGGCGACAGCGTTTCATATTATTTCTATCAGGATACAAGATACTACAGTGATATGTATGCCGAGTTTAACTCTGACAGCTATACTGTTTCGGCAGGAAGTAAGCTCAAGGTAAACATCAAGGGGTACTCGCTCATGGAGCACGGTCTCAACGATATTGATACGGTCAGAGCAAATTACATGACCAATCTCAAGAACGTTGACATCTATCTATATGAAAACGGAGAGCTTAAAAAGCTTGCAACGACAAACAAAAAAGGAAATGCAAAAATCCAGTTCAGCGAGGAAGGCGAATATACCCTCGTTGCCGTCAGAAGCTCCGACAGTGAGGAGGCTCCGACGGTTGTCGCCTATTCAAATGTGACCGTAACATCAAAGAAGGATATTTTCATAATTCGTATGTTTAATGCCATTTATAATTTCATTGTAAAAATCTTTAACAAAATTTTTGATGGGATGTGCTGATAAATGAAGCTTAAAAGAATTCTTTGTACCGTTCTTTGTGCGCTGCTTCTCGTTTCTCCCGTTCAGGTATTTGCGTCAACATTATATGTTTCCGATTCCCAGATCGTTTCATGCAAAACTCCCGTATCCGCTGCGGACACGGAGCTTGCATGGTCCGTCAAGCTCGGCTCATCATATAAAGACGCGCCGAGCCCTCAGGTCGTTGTCGGCGATACCCTCATAGTTATGAGCAACAAGAAGCTTCTGAAGCTCAATGTCAAGAACGGCAAAACGGTCAAATCTACCGACATGGTCGATATGCCGAGCTACAGCTATACACCACCTGTTTATGCAAACGGTGTTATCTACTGCCCTCTCGACAACGCAAAAATTCAAGCATTTGACTATAAAACAATGAAATCACTGTGGGTCTATTCCGATCCGCTCGGCGGTCAATCGCTGACCCCGATAACTTACAGCGACGGTTGTATTTACACGGGATTCTGGAACGACGAGGACAGAAAAGCAAATTATGTTTGCATAAACGTTACCGATGAAAACAAAAAAGAAACCCATGAAGCAAAGAAGGCAACATGGACTTACACAAGCCTCGGCGGCTTCTATTGGGCAGGTTGTGCCGCAGTCGGTGACAATGTTGTTTTCGGCTGCGACGACGGAACGATTTACGCCAACAAAAATTCAAAGGCGGTTTCCATCAATAAAAAGACCGGAAAGCTTGTAGATACTCTCCCGATAGTCGGTGACCAACGTTCATCCATGACTTATCAAAACGGAACGCTTTATTTCACTACCAAGGCAGGATATCTGTACAGTGTGAAGCTTAACGCAAACGGAACTTTTAACGATTCCTCGGTTAAGCGTCTCTCGCTCGGTGGAGCCTCGACTTCAACGCCGCTCATCTATAACGGCAGGCTTTATCTCGGCGTTCAGGGCAAAGGCTTCGGAGCGGGATATTTCAAGGTAATTGACGCTAACAGGCTGGCCGTTATCTATTCGGCGCAAACAAAAGGCTATCCGCAGGGTAAATTTCTTTTAAGTGACGCTTATCTCAAGGATACGGGCAAGGTAAATATTTATATCACTTATAACTGTGCCCCCGGCGGAGTGACCGTGTTCAAGGATTCCACCGGTCAGACCGTAGCGGATATGCAGGAGCTTTACACTCCTACAGGGGAAAAAAGCAACCATTGTATCAGCTCAATTGTTGCCGGCGAAAACGGAACGATCTTCTATAAGAACGACTCAGGCTATATCTTCGCTCTTCGCAACAAAACGGAAAAAATCTCATTTTTCAAAAGAATAATCAATGCTATTGTCAGCTTGTTCAAAAAGCTTTTCGGTTAAATTATGAGCTCAGGATTTAAAGGATATCACCCTCTTGTTAATGTATTATTTTTCATAAGCATTATTGCGTTCGGCATGCTGCTCAGGCACCCCGGTTATCTTGTTATATCCTTTATTTCCTCAACGGCTTACTATCTGAAGCTTTCGGGGAAGGACGGAAGAAAAACTGTCTTTCGTTTTCTTCTCCCGATGCTTCTTTTTGTTGTTATCATCAATTCCTTTTTCAATCACTACGGAGTTACAACTCTTTTTATTTTGCCCTCCGGCAACAATTTTACATTTGAAGCCCTCGTCATGGGCATCGTTTCTGGAATTACAGTCGTTTCCACGCGAGAAGTAAATACGTTCGAACGAGCATGCCTTATTCTCCTTCGGCTCCATAATCTGCGAGGTATGCCAGTCACCTTGCTTGTTGATGATCAGCGCCTCTCCCCTTTTCAGTTCATGCACATCTTCGGCAGGATTTTACCAAAGGGTGCACTTGTTGTTTCAATGATACTTCGATTTGTTCCTCTCTATCGCCGACGCTATAAAGAAATATCGCAAGCAAGAAAATGTATGGGACTAAACGGAACGGACAGCTTCATCTGCAAGATGAAAAACACTTTCAAAAATATCGGAATACTTGTTTCGTGGAGTTTTGAGAATGCAATCGAAACTGCCGACTCCATGAAAGCGAGAGGCTACGGTCTCAAAGGCAGAACCTATTACTCAAGATTTCAATGGCAAACGGGCGACACACTTGCGCTTATTTTGCTTGTGCTGTTCGACGCTTTAATTATATTCGGTCTTGTCAGCAATTCGGCTTACTGCATTTACAATCCCTATGTGATAATAAATCAACCGTCCGAAATCGGCACGACCTACATCATAAACGAACTGAATTTGACAATAAATCCGTTCAGTTTTCTATCAATAGTTTCACTCATTGCTTTCACTTTACTTTGCTTTTTACCGCTAACAATTGATTTAAAGGAGGATATCAAATGGCACAGATTACAATCGAAAATTTAAGCTTCCGATATTCTCTCGGCAATAAAAACAGTCTTGAGAAAATCAACCTTAGAATCAATGAGGGCGAGTTTATAATTCTCTGCGGAAAAAGCGGCTGTGGAAAAACGACCCTGCTTCGTCAACTCAAGCCCGCAATTGCACCAAAGGGTGAGCGCGATGGCGAAATATATTTTAACAGCACGAAGCTTGACGAAACAGACCTCAGAACTCAGTCTGAAAAGATCGGCTTTGTTATGCAAAATCCAGAGAGTCAAATTGTCACGGACAAGGTGTGGCACGAGCTTGCATTTGCTCTTGAAAACCTCGGAATGGAAACGGCGGAAATCCGTCTGAGAGTTGCCGAGATGGCTTCATACTTCGGCATCGACGATTGGTTCGATAAAAAAACAGCCGAGCTTTCCGGCGGTCAGAAACAAATATTAAATCTTGCCGCCGTGATGGCAATGCACCCCGACATTTTGATTCTTGACGAGCCGACCTCACGTCTTGACCCGATCGCCGGCGAGCGCTTCCTTGAAACCGTCAATAAAATCAATAAAGATCTCGGCGTTACTGTAATCCTGACCGAGCACAGACTTGAAAATATTTTTTCTTTTGCCGACAGAATTGTTGTAATGGATAACGGAAAAATCATTGCCGACGGTGAGCCGAAAAAAATCGGAGAAATCGCAAGCAATTTACCCGAGTTCGTTAATCTGAGCTTGCCTGCGGCCATGAAGATTTTTGCTTCCACAAATGAAAAAGGTGACGCTCCCGTTTGTGTGCGTGACGGAAGAAATTGGCTCGGAAGTCAAAATATTTTTTGCAAAAAAGTTGAAAGAAAAAGTATAGTTTTCAGTGAAAAAAATGCAATAGAATTAAAAAATATTTCGTTTAAATACGAAAAAGATTCCGATGATATTTTACACTCAATGAACCTGAAAATTCCGCAGGGCTGCATATTCGCTTTGCTCGGCGGAAACGGAGCGGGCAAATCAACTCTTTTTAAAATTATTCTCGGAATTGAAAAGCCCTACAGCGGTAAAATAAAAATCCACGGCAATGTTGCCGCCATGCCGCAGGAGGTTCAAACTCTCTTTGCTTCAAGAACAGTACAAGATGAGCTCAGAGAGATGTCGCAGGACAGCGAAAGAATAATAAAAGCTGCCGAGCTTACGCAAATTGAAAATCTTCTTAAAAATCACCCGTTTGACCTCAGCGGCGGCGAGCAGCAGCGTGTTGCCGTTGCAAAGCTTTTACTTTGTGAGCGTGACATTTATTTCTTTGACGAGCCTACCAAGGGTATGGACGCAGAATTTAAAAAGATTTTTTCAAATATATTATCCGAGCTGAAAGCAAAAAATAAAACTGTTGTTATTATTTCGCATGACATAGATTTTTGCGCCGAAAATGCAGAGCTTTGTGCAATGCTTTTCGACAGGAATATTTCCGCATTCAACACAACCGATAAATTTTTTGACGGCAACCGTTTTTACACAACTGCGGCTAACAAAATTTCAAAAGGATTTATCGACGGAGCAATAACGGAAAAGGACGTGATTGAATGTATAAAAAAATAATCACTCTTTTTGTCTTCATCCTCGGAATCCCCGCTATAATTTTCGGATGTTCCAAGCTGATAATCTCAAAACAGTATTACGTTGCGAGCGCGTTGATAATCGCACTTGCGCTTGCCGCTCTTTTTTTGAGCCTTGAAAAGAAAAGGATGCAGACGAGGGAGCTTGTCGCAATTGCCTGTGTTGTTGCTCTGGCGGTTGTCGGACGCGCGGCGCTTTTTATGCTTCCTCAGGTAAAGCTAACCTGTGCAATCGTAATCCTTGCGGCGATATCGTTCGGTCCATATGTCGGATTTTTATGCGGCTCGCTTTCGATGCTCGTTTCAAACATATTTTTCGGTCAGGGCGCGCACACGCCTTTTCAGATGTTCGGCATGGGGCTTGTAGCATTTCTCTGCGGACTGATTTTTTATAAAAAAAGCTATGGCAGAAGCCGCCCGGCGGTTGCAATTGTCGGCGGCATATTGTGCTTTGCCGTTTACGGCTTTATTGTCGATTCAAGCTCCGCTCTTTTTTTCTCCGCCGCACCGACAGTTAAAACCATGCTCCCTGTTTATATCTCGGGTATGAGCTTCAACGCAATTCATGCCGTAACAACGCTCATTGCGCTTTTTGTTGCAACGCCTTATATTCAGGATACATTCGACCGAATAGCAAAAAAATACGGACTTTTCGACACATGACCAATCGTCGATTACTTTAAAGGATTGATTTACCGATATGAAAAAATATGCTTCTCTTCTGCTTATTTCTGTTTTAATTCTCTTGTCGGGCTGCGGAATTACCGTGACTAAGGTCGAGAACACAACAGCCGATGAGCAAAACATAATTACCGACGAAAGCTCAATATCTTCAACGGATTCCGTTATAACCTCAACGACGGGTTATACCGCAACTGTATCGAACACAACAACCGCAAAAATTACAACAACGGCACACACGTCCAAGCCCTCCAAGGTCACCCCGACAAAGAAGCAGGAAAAAACCGTAACGTGCACAATCGAAATCGAATGTAAAACGATACTCAACAATCTCGGTAATCTTCGCCCCGAAAAGAAAGCGTTTTTGCCGAAGGACGGATACATTCTTAAAGAAACGACCGTTTCCGTCGCCGAGGGCAGCACGGTTTTTGACGTGCTGAGGTTCGTTTGCAAGCAGAACACCTGCCCCGAGAAATGCACCTACTGCCGTAAATCGGGAATTCAGCTTGAATATGTTTACACCCCCGGTTATGACAGCGAATATATCAGGGGAATTCATCAGCTCTACGAAAAGGACTGCGGTACTCAATCCGGATGGATGTATTCGGTCAACGGAGTTTTTCCGAATTACGGAGTAAATAAATATACCGTTAAAAACGGTGACGAAATAAAGCTGCGCTACACCTGCAACGGTCTCGGAGAGGACCTCGGTGCAAGCTTCACGAGTTGACGAACTAAGAAAAATAGATTATTATTAAGGTTGTATTTTATCCCTTCCGCCGCAAGCGCAATCAAAGCCAAAAATGCCAAACAATCTTACCGAGTGAGGTCAACATGATTACATACACAAGAATAACATTTGAAGAAGCAAAAAATATGCTCGACGAAGGCGGCTGTATAATGTTCGACGTGCGTACCGATGAAGAATTCTTCACGGGACATGCCGAGGGAGCGGTCAACTTTGACGTTGACACGATCAATGCCGAAACCGCCGCCGAGCTTATTCCGAATAAGGACACTCCGATTATTGTCTATTGCAAAACGGGCGAGCGTGCCAAGCTTGCCGCCGAAGCACTGTGCGAGCTCGGCTACACAAACGTTTACGACGTCGGCAGTCTCGTCGAATGGCCGTACGGCTTGTCATTTGAATAAGCACATAAAAAGCTTCCTTTTTTTCAAGGAAGCTTTTTTCATATCCGTATGGTTCGTCGAATTCTGATACAGAAAACGTTTTATTTGCAAAAGGCGGCAACCCTATTTTGACATTATCTCAAGTGCCTTATTTATAACCGCCAACTGATCCTCGCCCGGCATAACCTTAACGGCTATGTGCGGCTTGCCTGCGGCGGAAACCGTTATCCTGCCTCGCATATATTTTGCAAGATTCGATATCTTTTCCATATCAAGCGTTTCTATAAACAGCTTGACGTTGCTGCCTGTTCGCCCTATCTCATAAACGCCCTGCTGTAACGCAGTATTTCTGAGAAGCGAAACAGTGATAAGACCCTGAACGCACTGCGGCGGTTCACCGAAGCGGTCTATAAGCTCGTCGAGAACATCATCGGCATCATCATGGTTCTTGATGTCCGCAATCCTGCGATACATCGCAAGCTTCTGCGCAACATCCTCAATGTAATCGGCAGGAATATGTGCGTCGATCGGCAAATCAATAAGACATTCTTTTTCGGGAACAGCAGAAATCTCGCCTTTCTCCTCACGAACGGCTTGATCAAGCATTTTTAAATACATATCATAGCCGACCGATTCCATATGGCCGTGCTGCTGTGCACCGAGAATATTTCCTGCACCTCTGATTTCAAGGTCACGCATCGCGATATGGAAGCCCGAACCGAACTCGGTATATTCACGAATTGCCGTCAGTCGCTTTGCGGCAACCTCCGTCAGCTCCTTGCCGCGTCTGAACGTGAAATAAGCGCTTGCACGTCTTGACGAACGGCCGACACGTCCCCTTCAACTTATCTGATGAAGCTGGGCAAGACCGAGCCTGTCTGCATCCTCGATTATCAACGTGTTGACATTAGGCACATCAACACCGGTTTCAATAATCGTCGTACAAACAAGTACATCAATATCACCCTCAAGCAGGTCACGCCAAATGTTGCTCAGCTTATCCTCGGTCATCTGTCCGTGAGCAACGGCAACATTTGTATCCGGGAGAAAATCTCTGAGCTTTGACGCCATTCTTTCAATCGTTTCCGTTCTGTTATGCAGGTAATAAACCTGTCCTCCGCGGCGCAGCTCAGATTGAATCGCCTGAATTATAACATCAAAATTATACTCTATAACATAAGTCTGGACAGGGTGCCTGTCGTGCGGAGCTTCCTCAAGAATCGACATATCCCTGATTCCCGTCATTGCCATGTTGAGAGTCCTCGGAATGGGCGTTGCGCTGAGTGTCAATACATCAACATTCGGATATTGCTCTTTAAGCTTTTCTTTCTGCGCAACACCGAAGCGCTGTTCCTCATCGACAATTATCAGTCCGAGGTCACGGAATTCAATATCCTTTGAAATCAGCCTGTGAGTTCCGACAATAATATCAACATATCCCCTTTTGAGATCCTGCTTGATTTTTTTTTGCTGATTAGTCGGAACAAAACGAGAAATCATCTGTGCTTCAACAGGGAAGCCGTCAAAACGCTTGCAAATCGTCTGGTAATGCTGGAGCGCAAGAATCGTTGTAGGCACAAGAATCGCACACTGTTTACCGTCGGCAACGCACTTAAACGCAGCACGCAGCGCAACCTCTGTCTTACCGAAGCCGACATCGCCGCATAGGAGTCTGTCCATCGGGTACGGCTTCTCCATGTCGTTCTTTATCTCCTGAATACAGCGGAGCTGATCATCCGTTTCTTCATATTCAAAACGGCGCTCAAAATCGTTCTGCATATCAATATCGGGAGAAAAAGCAAAACCCTTTATCTGTGTTCTCTTGGTATACAGGTCAATAAGCTCCTGAGCGATATCCTTAACCGCCGAGCGTACGCGGGATCTTGTTTTCTGCCATTCCTTGCCGCCGAGCTTGTTTAATTTGACCGTGCCGTTCTCACTTTTTGAACCGATGTATCTCGAAACCTGATCAAGCTGAGTAACGGGCACATAAAGAATGTCGCCCTTGTCGTATTTTATTTTGATATAATCCTTAATATTTCCGTCGGCTTCAAGGCTTGTGATACCCTCAAAAATGCCGATACCGTGAGCGGTATGAACAATATAATCGCCCTTGTGAAGATCCTCAAGCGAATTGAACACCGCCGCCTTGTTGACTTTTTTGTTAGCCTTTCTGACAGGCAGAGCTGTTCTGCTTCCGTAGGTTATAACTGTCAGCCCGGCATCGGGATATTCAAAGCCTGCTGAAAATCCGCCGGGTAAAACAATGACTTTGTTCGGGATCAGCTCCTCTGGCGGGTTTGGCATATATGTTGCAGAAAAGCCTTCACCCTGCAAATCCGATGCCAATGCCTGAGCTGATTTATCCGTTCCCGCTATAACAAAAACCGAGTGTCCTTTCTTTTGATACATTGGCTTAATATCGTCAATAAGCACGCTCATTGAACCGTTCCACGGCGAAAACTGACGTGCATTGAACGTTACAAGTCCCTTGACAGGCGTATCA
>ERZ859738.1319-NODE-1319-length-11869-cov-4.771881_pt1 | contig 11869 bp, 9 predicted proteins | sample MGYA00510122_ERZ859738 | MGnify/ENA primary metagenome ERZ859738 (study PRJEB30046, sample SAMN00715139) | human gut metagenome | study: EMG produced TPA metagenomics assembly of the A metagenome-wide association study of gut microbiota in type 2...
CGGGGGAGGGCCCCCCGCCTTTTTTGGGATGGGGGGGGGGAAGCTTTTCGTTATTCGATCGTAAATTCTGCGTACAGCGTGTATTCTGTTCCGTCCGGCAGGATCACGGGCTGGGCAAGGCGGTATTTACCTGCGTCCAGTTCGCCGTAGAGCGTCTGCCAGTCGTAGTGCAGCGTGCAGACAGACGATTCCGGCGCGGCTTCGTCCGTCTGGTTCTGTGCCTTAAAAAGGTTCGATGTCAGCATCTTCCATTCGCTGTCTGCCTGCGTCTCCAGCCAGTACGCGCTGCGAAGGGCAAGCACAGCGCCGTCTTCGTTTGTCAGCGTGAAATCTGCCGACGTGCGTGTAACGCTCTCCGACACGACCGCGAAGCAGTCCGCGCCCGGAAGCGTTCTGGTTTTCTGCTCGGCAGGCTCCGCCGGAGCTGCTTCCGGCATGGCCTCGGCGGGCGCTTCCGCCGTTTCCAGCGTCATTTCCTCCTCTGCAGGCGCTTCCGGCGCCGCGGTATCCGCCGTCGGAGCAGATGCCGTCTCCGGCGCGGACGAGCCTGCGTGGAACATCGGCACGACAAATGCCGCCGCGCCGATCACCAGCGCGCAGCAGGCCGCAAGCGCAGCCCATTTGACCCACACGCGCGGCGCTTTTTTGACCGGCGCATCGGCGCGGGCGATCAGATCGTCGCCGACGTCCCCGATTGCGCGGAACAGCTTTTCACTTTGCTCTTTCATACAATGATCCCCTCTCCGGCCAGATACCGGCGCAGCTTTTCCCGCGTCCGGAACAGGATGGATTTTGCGGTGTTCTCCCGGAGCGCGTACCGCGCGGCGATATCCTGCACGGAATCGACGTACCAGTACCGCCGCAGGAAAATGCTGCACTCGCGCTCCGGAAGCGTCCGGAGAAAGCGGTCGATGGCCTCGGCCAGCTCCCGCGCTTCGAGCGCCTGCTCGACCCGGCCTGGAGCCGGGACGCACTCGGACAGCTCATCCAGCGCCAGCGGCAGCGATCCGCCGCCGCGCTTTTCCGCATTCTGCCTGCGGCAGCGGTCAAAGGACAGGTTGCGCGTGATCCTGCCGAGAAACGACGACAGGATCGACGGCCTCTGCGGCGGCATGGCGTTCCACGCGTGCAGCCATGTGTCGCTGACGCATTCCTCGCTGTCCTCGCGGTTTTTCAGAATGTTATGGGCAATGGAGCGGCAATAGCCGCCGTATTTCGCATCCGTCTCGCTGAGCGCACGCTCTTCACGCGCCCAATACAGATCGATAATTGCGGAATCCTCCATCTGTGTGCTCCTTTCTCTGTCTGTAAAGACGCAAACGCGTCCCGTTGGTTTCAGGATACAGTATAGCATTGCCAAAAAATTTTTTAAATGGTATACTGAAAAAAATGATATGTAAAGGAGGCTTCTTATGGAACTTCGTGTTCTGGCCGTCGGCGACGTGGTCGGAGACGGCGGGCTGCAGTGTCTGGAACAGCATCTGCGAAGCCTGAAAAAGCTGTACCGCATTGATTTCTGCGTCGTCAACGGCGAAAACGCCAGCGGAACCGGCCTGACGCCAAAGCAGGCGGACCGGATGCTGGACGCGGGTGCGGATGTGCTGACCCTCGGGAACCACTCGTTTGACCGGCGCGAGATCTGCGCGTATCTGGACGACTGCCCCTATATCCTGCGGCCCGCCAATCTGCATCCGAGCCTGCCGGGACGGGGCTTCGGCGTGTTTGAGACGAAGATCGGGCAGGTGGGCGTTGTGAACCTGCTGGGCCGCTGCAATCTCGACTTCCGGCCCGACAATCCCTTCCGCGTGATCGATAAGATTTTGAAGGAGCTGGACGGGCTGCCGGTGCTTCTGGATTTCCACGCCGAGGCGACGAGCGAAAAGCTCGCCATGGCGTATTATCTTGACGGAAAAATTTCCGCCCAGTGGGGCACGCACACGCACGTGCAGACCGCAGACGAGCAGCTCCTGCCGAAGGGCACCGGGTATCTCACTGACCTCGGCATGACCGGCCCCGTGCATTCCGTCATCGGCGTAAAGCCGGAGCAGTCCATCGCAAATTTCCGCGGCGAGCTTACCTCGCGGTATGAGACTGCGCCGGGGCCGTGTATGCTTGCAGGCGCGGTGTTTACCATCGACGCGAAGACAGGCCGCTGCACGGCGGCAGAAAGGGTGGCGCTCCGTGATTAAATTTCTGCATACCGCCGATCTGCATCTGGACGCGCCGTTTGCCGCCCTCAGCCCCGAACAGGCTGCTGCGCGGCGGCAGGAGCAGCGCGAGCTTCTGACCGAGCTTGCCGAGGCAGCCAACACGCACGACTGCGATCTTGTCCTGCTGGCGGGCGATCTGTTTGACAGCGCGGGCGCGTCGGACGAGACGCTGCTGGCGCTCCGGCGGGCGCTGGCTTCCATCCGCGCGCCGGTCTTCATCAGCCCCGGCAACCACGACTGTCTGCTGCCCGGCAGCGCGTATCTGACGGAGCGCTGGCCGGAAAACGTGCATATTTTCAAAACGGATGCAATCGAGGCGGTCGAGCTGCCGGAGAAACAGCTGCGCGTCTACGGCGCGGGCTTCACCGCGCGGCACGAAAGACCGCTGCTGGAGGGCTTCCGCGCGAAAGCCGACGGCTGGACGAACCTCATGGTCCTCCACGGGGACGCGACGCAGGCGGCCTCGCCCTATAATCCCATCACGCCCGAGCAGCTGGCGGCCTCCGGCCTTGCCTATCTCGCGCTCGGCCATATCCATCAGGCAAGCGGGCTGCTGCGGTGCGGGAGCACGTGCTACGCCTGGCCCGGCTGCGCGATGGGGCGCGGCTTTGACGAGCTTGGGCAGAAGGGCGCGTATCTCGGGGAAGTTTCCGATTCCGGCGTCCGGCTGGACTTTTTGCCGCTGCATGGCAGGAGCTATGAAATTCTCCGCGTCGAAGCAGGGGACGACGCGCTTGCCGCCGTCACGGCGGCGCTGCCGGAGGACACGCAGAACGATATTTACCGCGTGATCCTGACCGGCGAGGCAGAGCCGGTCGAAACGGCAGCGCTGCAAGCGGCGCTGGCTCCGCGCTTTTACGCGCTGACCGTCCGCGATGAGACGCGGCCCCGCCGGGCCCTCTGGGAGGGGGCGGAGGAGGATACGCTGCGCGGCCTGTTTTTGCAGGCGCTCAAGGCGCAGTATGACGCGGCCCAGACGGAAGCGGACAGACGCAGAATCGCGCTGGCCGCGCGCTGCGGCTGCGCGGCGATGGACGGAAGGGAGGCGGCGGAATGAAGCTTCTGCGCATGACCGCAACATTCGGCAGGCTCGAGCAGGAGACGCTCTCGCTCACCGAGGGCCTGAACGTCCTGCAAATGCCGAACGAGGCCGGAAAGAGCACCTGGGCGGAATTTTTGCTGGCCATGCTCTATGGCGTCGATACCTCTGAACGCGAAAAAACGGGCGTGCTGCCCGTCAAGACAAAATACCAGCCGTGGAGCGGCAAGCCGATGGAGGGCGTGATCGAGCTTGAGCACGCCGGGCGGCGCATCACGCTCACGCGCACCTCGACGGCCCGTGCACCGCTCGGCGTATTTTCCGCCGTCTATACCGATTCCGGCCTGCCGGTCGAGGGCATGACGGGCGCGAACTGCGGCGAAACGCTTCTGGGCGTTCCGAAGCGTGTGTATCAGCGCAGCGCCTTTGTCCGGCAGGCCGGACTCGGCCTGCCGCCGGACGACGAGCTGGAAGCGCGGCTGTCCGCCCTTGTCACGACCGGGGACGAGGCCGTCAGCTTTGCCGCAGCCGACAAGCGGCTGCTTGCCTGGCAGAACCGCGTCCGGCACAACAAGACCGGCCTCATCCCTGACGCCGAGCGGGAGCTTGCCGCCGTAGACAGCGCGTTGACCGCGCTGGCGGGGGAGCATGAAAAAAATCTGGCGCTGCGCGCGCAGCTGCAGTCGCTGCAAGCGCAGCAGACTGCCTGCGAAGAGGACCTGCGGGCGCTGCAGGCGGCGCAGGCCCAACGAAAAAAGGCGCAGCTCTATGACGCGAAGCGCGCCGCGATGCAGGCGGCAAACCGGGAAAACGCCGCGTCCGCCGTATGCGCGCGGCTCCCGCGCGAAGACGCGCTGCTGACGCTTTCGCAGGAGGCGGCTTCTCTGCTTTCTCTGCCGGAGCTGGAAGCGGCCGCAGCCGCTCCCGCGCGTCCCGATTGCCCGCAGGCGTTTTCCGGTGTGGACGAGGAGCGGCTTCTCGACAAGGCGCAGCGCGATATGCGCGAATTTGACCGGCTGACGGCGAAAAAGCACCGGCCATCTGTGCCGTTCTGGGTGCTTGCGGCGCTTTTCGCCGGGCTTGGCGCGGCAGGCTGGTTCGTCCGGCACGAGCCGCTCATCCCCGCCGCGTTCGCGCTGGCGGCGCTGGCTTACGCTGTGATCGCGCTCGTAAACGCGGCGCATGACCGGCGGCGCGAGGCGGAGCTTTCCGAGGCGCAGGCGCTGCTGACGCTCTATGAAAACCACAGCCGCGACGAGTTTTACGCCTATGCCGTTCAGTACCGCGACGCGCTGCGCGCGTGGCAGGCAGCGTGCGAGGCTGCATCGGCGCAGAACGCGGCCCGCGACGCGGAAAGCCGTCTGCGCGCCGAACGCACGGCGGCGCTGCTCGGCAGCGTCCGGATGTTCGCGGAGGCCGGAACGGTCCGGGAGGCGCAAAATGCGATCGCCTCCGCGCTGGCCGCTTACCGCGCCTGGCACGAGGCGGAGCAGACCGCGCAGCAGGCGAAAACGCGCTATGACGCGCTTGCGCAGGCCCTCGGCGAGATCCCAGAGCTGCCCGCGCCCGTGCGCGACGTCTCCGGCCTGACGACCGAACAGGCGCAGGCCGCGCTTGCACGGACGCAGGCGCTTGCCGCAGCCGTGCAGTCGCAGCTCGACCAGAGCCGTGGCCGGTTGGAGCAGTTCGGCTCCGAGGCGGAGCTGTCGGCGAAAAAGCAGGCGCTGGCGCAGAGGCTCGACACGCTGAACGAGCGCCGCGAGGCGCTTACGCTTGCCAGGCAGACGCTGGCGCAGGCCAACGCAGCGCTGGCAGAGCGCTTCTCCCCGCGTCTGGTGCGCGAGGCGTCGGAAATTTTCTCCGAGCTGACCGGCGGACGCTATGCCCGCGTGCAGATCAGCCGGCAGATGGAGCTGGAGGCGGGACAGCCGGACGCGGCCATGCGCCGTTCGCTCTTCCTGAGCGGCGGCACGGCGGACGAGCTGTATCTGTCCGTCCGGCTGGCCGTCTGCCGCCTGCTGCTGCCGGAGGATGCCCCGCTCCTGCTGGATGACGCGCTCGTCATGTTCGACGATGACCGCCTGCGTCTGGCCCTGCGCCTTTTGCAGCGCGAGGCCGCAAACCGGCAGATCCTCCTGTTCACTTGCCAGCACCGGGAGCAGAAAGCGCTGACCACAGATCTTTAAACACGACGCAAAACGCCCCCCGCGCCCCCCCCCCCCGGGCGCGGCGGGGCGTGGCGGCTCCGGGCGATTGTGTATCAGAACAGATTGTCCGCTGCTTACATCAGCGGCTCGAGGGACAGGACCGGGTGGTTCTTTTCCTGCAGGAACTCGAGCAGCGCGTCGCAGTCGGTGCAGATCGTCTCGTCGGCGATCATGTCGGTGAAGTTGTCGATGCCGTAAAGCTCCTTGGCGGTCTTGTTCAGGCGTTCGCCGACATCATCCTTCAGCTCCTTCGGCATCCAGACGATGCGCTCAATGCCGCCCTCGGCGTGGATGAACTTCTTGGAGGAGATGAAGTGGCGGCCATGGCCCATGTAGCCCGGCGTCTGCACGCCGCCGCCGGTGCAGGAGGCCAGTTCGCCGAAGGTCATACCGGCGGGGGTCATGCCGGCGTACTCACGGTTGACGACGATAAAGCCGTTGGACATCGGCTCGATGCCGGAGATGCACTCGAAGCAGCCGCAGGAGGTCATCGGGTCCTCCATGATGGAGTACAGCGTGACTTCTTCAACTGCGCCGTGGGTCGCGTCCTTGATTGCGTCGTTGACGGTGGTGTAGCGGCCCGTGCGCTCGTCGAGGCAGCCCTCCTTCATGATGGGCTGGGACGGGCCGTTCGGGTTCAGCTCATAGGTCGCCTTCGCGTCGAGCCAGGAAACGGCGCCGCACAGGCCAAGACGCTCCGGCGTGACCACGCAGCAGTGCGCCGGTGCGAAGGACTGACAGAGGATGCAGGTAAAGAAGCGGTCGACGGATTCGTCGGTCATGGAGGCCAGACGGTCGTCGCGCATATTGTAGCGCGGGATGGCGACATCGTTCAGGAACGCGGTGGCCTTGACCGGATCGGTAATCAGGTGTACCTCGCACTTGTCAACAACAGCGTCAAATTCATCTGTGATCATGTGGTACAGGACCTCGGCAAAGTGCGTCAGGCGCAGGCCCTTGTCATAGGCGTCCTTAGAGATACGGATACGGAACTGGTTGCGCTGGCCGGTGTGCATGACGCCTTCCATGTAGTTGAACCAGGCGTGGATCTTGCGCTCGATAACAGACTCGAAATCGGCCTGCATCTTCTTGCCCGCGACATAGACGCAGGTGGCAAGCGCGTATTCCAGATCGCCGGAGTCGATATCCGGGCCGTCGATGACGAGCTTGTGATCCTCGACCTCGTCCATGTTCTTCATGAGAACAAGCTCGCAGGTGGTGTTCTTTGCGGACCAGAACTCGACCTTCATGTCGGCCTTGCGGATGATCTCGCCCTCGAATGCGGCTGCGAATGCAACGGGGATGGGCAGCTCCTTGGACTTGATCTTGATGCCGCGCAGCTCCAGAGACTTCTTGACCGTCTCATTATGGTCGGTGCAGGACTCCAGCGCACCCGGAACCTGATTTTCGCCGAGGTCGATATCGACCACGACCGGGAAGCCCAGCGCGATCGCGCCTGCGCCCGCGGAAACGACAACATTGTCGATCGCACCGAAGGTATTGACGAACGCGGGAACGCGCTCCTTGGTGTACTTGAGCAGGCCCGCCAGATCGCCCGGCTGCACGTTGCCGAAGATCAGCGCGGCACGGATGGCGACGGTGACGACATGGATGACGGCGGTCACATCATGGCCCAGCGGGATGACGCGGAGCTCAAGGCCCATCTTGACGCCCGCTTCCGCGCACTGTTCAATGACTTCGCCGACCATGAAGGTCATGATGCCCTTGGCCTGATAGTCCTTGACGACCTTTGCAACGTCCTCGCCGTTTTCGGCCTTGCCCAGCACGACGGCCACACCGGGGATATCGCCCGTGACCAGCGGCACGCCGAGGGAACGGATGATGGGATCGGGCACGAAGCCGATGCCGGGAACCGCGGCCTGCTCATAGGCATCCTTCGGCTCGGCGAACTTCAGACCCTCAAGGATCTCGGCGCCGACAGCGGTGGCCAGACCGGCGTTGAGCGCCTGGCCCAGATCCTCCTGATCGGTGATGAGGCTCTTGAGCACGCCCACGCAGGCGGGCAGATCGCCCAGCGTCTTGACCTTGACGCCGGTGGCGGCGTAGATGGTGGGGAAGAAATACGCGGTGTCAGGGAAGGCAATGGGATGGTCTGCGCCATATTTTGCAATGGCGTCGTTGACTGCACCCTCGGTCAGGCCAGCCACGGCGTGCGAGCCGCCATAGATGAGATCGGTTAATACGCTCATAAATACCTCCTGCAAATTCTGTTGAATTTTGAATTATATAGGGGAAATGCGGCGGTTCCCTGCCGGTGTTTCGCAGCAGGGAACCGTGGAAAGACAAATTACGCGTCCAGATAGGAGTCGGAGTACAGCTCGTTGTTCTTGAAGATGTCGCAGGACTTGATCGTCTCCATCAGGCGCAGGTCGTTCGGGTTGACGATGGCGGAGGTCAGACCCTGCATCATGGCCATGGCGACGAGCGCAGAGTCCATGATCGGGCGGACGTTCTTCGGCGCGCCGTTGGAGTTGTTGGACAGGCCGCCGGTGGACTTCAGGCCTTCGTCAGAGAACAGCTTGATGGCGTTCAGAACGTCCATCTGCTTGTCCTGCATGCCCTTGACGACGAGGAACAGCGGGTCGAACCACAGATCGGTCGCTTCCATGCCGAGGGACAGACCGCGCTCGAGCATATGATGGCAGTGCATCATGCGCTCTTCGTTGTCCTTTGCGATGCCGTCGGCAGAGCACAGCGCGATGCAGATGGCGTCGTTGGCCGCAGCCAGATCGATATAGGAGATACGGGAGCCAGCGTCAGCGGAGTTGACGATGGGCTTGCCGTTCGTGCGGTTGTAGACCTTGATGCCGGCCTCGATGGCGCGCTTGTTGGCGGTATCGAGTGCCAGAGGCACGTTGTTGAAGTTCTCCTGCAGCAGCTTGACTGCCCAGGTCATAAGCTCGGGGCCGTTGGACTCGGCCGGGCCGATGTTGACGTCCAGATACGTTGCGCCGGCCTTGATCTGCTCGGCAGCACGCTTCAGGATGGGCTCGGGGTTCATGGTGTTCATGGCCTCGCGGATGACCGGGGAGATGCAGTGGATACGTTCGCCGATGGTGACGAACTTCGGGGACTCCGGATCACGCTGCTTGTAGCTCACACCCATGTCGACGACCTCGATGGCCGGGATGGACGCAGCGATCTTCTCGAAATCGAGCGGCGCGTTGGCGTCGGCAGCTTCCTTCTTCTCCGCGGCGGGAGCCTTGGAGGCAGCGGCAGCCTCGGCAGCCTTGATGTGTTCGCCGTCGCGCAGGTACTTGACCAGCTCGACCGCCTCACGGGTGCCGACAACGACGTTCCACTCAGGCAGCTTGTCCTGAATTTCGCCCTTCATGACGGCGACCTTGCCCGGAATGATGAGGGTGCGGTTGTTGATCTTGGAGGCGATATCGAATTCGTCAAAGAACTTCTTGACGGACGTGGAGGAGAACTTGCCCGCGGCCCATGCCGTCAGGACGGACATGCCGGATGCGTCGGTGATGAGCAGGTTCACGGGAATCTTGGAGCGCTCGAGTTCGCCGGAGACCAGGAAGTAGGTCAGCGCGAAGTCGACCGTCAGCGCGCAGGGATCGTCGGGGCCGGCGCCGTTGATGGGGTAGATGCCGGGGGCGACCTTCATCGGCTTCTGCGGGTCGGTGAAGATGTTCTGGCGCAGGCCGTAGAGCGGCAGCGCCTCGGCGTAGCCGACCTTGTCCATGACGATGATGGAGCCGTACTTGACGACGAACATGGCGGCCAGAGCCGTCTCAAGATGCTCGTCATGGTTGCACAGAACGCCCAGATTGACAATGGAGGGATAGCCGAACGTGCGGTCGCCGTCCTTGATGGCGGTGCGGCGGACGAGCACAGCGTTTGCGAACGTCTCCTTGATGGTGGGAGCGGTCACGTCGAGAATGAGGTTCTTGTTGCCGGCCTTTTCGAGTGCGGCAACGGTATCGTGCAGCTCGGACAGATCCGTGCCGCTGACGCCCAGAACGAGGCCCGCCGCCTTGGCGATCTCGTTCATGTCGTTGAAGTTGTCCTTGTTTGCGCCGTTCAGGATGGGCTTGCTGTCCTTGATGGCCTCGACGGCAGCCTTCGCCGTCTCGACGTCCTTGGTGTCGATGATGACGGTGCGGTCGGGCAGAGCGGCTGCCTTTTTGCACAGTTCGACAAACTTCGCGCAGTCGCCCGCGTCGTGAACGAAGACGCACTCGACCATTTCGCGTTCGCCGATACGCTCGTAATCGACCTTCTTGATGCCCTCAAGACGAGCCTCAACAGTCGCATCGTCCATGCAGGTGCACAGCGTGGCTGCAAACAGGTTGCGGTTGACGAGGGTCTTCTCGTGACGCATCATAACGGTCTCGCCGCCGAGCTTGTGCGCGCCGACCGTGATGGTCTGCATGGGAGGCGCGGTGGCCTCGGACAGAAGGGCGATCGCCTCTTCGGACATATACGGGCACTTGGTGATGGGAACAGCGCCCTGTGCGACCTTCATGCAGAATGCCATGCAGGTGGGGCTGCCGCATTCCTTACAGTTTTTCTTCGGAGATAATTTGAAAATGTCAAGACCTTTAACTGCCATAGTATGGTTCCCCCTCTCTGCTTACATCAGCGCGTCGATCATCTTGGCGATGGTCTTTACTGCTTCCGGATGGCGCAGAATGACTGCGTCGGAGCCGCCTGCCAGAACGGCGGCAGCGGTCGTGATCTCCATCTCGATGCCGCGCTCTTCCTGGCTGCCCCATTCGGGCATGTCTTCCTCAGACATAACGGCTTCCTTGACACCCCAGGTATCTGCGGAGACAGGGGTCATGATGGGCATTTCGAGCATGGCGTCCGCCTGCTTGAGCGCAGCGTCCTTCACACGGTCGAGCGTGGAGGCGACGTACTCATAGCCGTAGCCCGCGGCAGCGGAGCCGACGTTCATGACGATGGACTGCGCATTGAAGCCCATCTGGGTGATGACGGTGTTGAGCTGCTTGGCGAGGTTGATGTCGACGGCAGATTCCGCGCCGACCTTCTGGCCGTAGGCCATACCGGCGGAGGCGACGACGGTCTTGTAGTCCTCGTCACGCGCGGACAGAACCAGAATGTTCTTCCCGGCCAGCGCTTCGGAGATCTTGTTGAACAGTTCGGTGTCCTTTTCGATGTTCTTGCAGCCCATGATGACGAGCGGCAGGGTCGTCGCGTCGGCGACGTCCTTGGCAAGCTGGACGCACTCTTCCACGGACTTGTTCAGACCGTTGGGATCTGCGCCCTCGAGGTGCAGGCAGATGAAAGAAGCGCCCTCGAGCGTTTCTGCACGCTTGGCCATTTCGGCCACGGTGGTGCAGCCGGCGTAGAAGGCCTTCTCGCCGGGCATGGTGTATTCCGCCATGCCGAGGTCGGTCAGCTCAACGCCGATCTTCGGTGCGTTCTTGATCTCAGCGTCAAACGTGTGGAACGGAAGCACGTTCTGACCGCCGATGGCCGTGGCCTTGTCGCCAACGCCCAGCACAACTTCATTGATGTGCGCATTGAACGCCTGTTTCTTGGGAACGAAAGGCATAGTTGTGAATCCCCCTATAAAAATATTGTCTTTTGCTTACAGCTTTAAGTCCCGCATGACGGCGGCGAGCGCCTTCTTGACGGGCGTATCGTCCGGCACCTGCGAGCTGGGCTTTCCTTCGCAGTCGTACTCGTAAACAGTCTCATCCTGCGGAAGAACGCCTGCCAGCTGGAGGCCGTACTTGTTTATCTCTTCCATGACGCCGGGGTTCAGAACCCCGTTCGGCGCACGGTTGACGATCAGCTTCATTTCGCCGGGCTTCAGATCCATCTCGCGGATCATCTCGGCGATGCGGCCCACGGCCTGAATGCCGCGGCGGGAGCAGTCGGAAATGAGGAGCATGGTGTCGACGTGCGGAAGCGTCCCGCGGCTGATATGCTCCAGACCAGCCTCGTTGTCTACCACCATGTAGCGGTAATTGCCGACGTATTTGTCGATCTGTGTTTTTAAAACGCCGTTGACGAAGCAGTAGCAGCCCTTGCCCTGCGTCCGGCCCATGACGAGCATATCATAGTCGTCCTCCTCAATGAGCGCGGAGTTGAACTTCATCTCGGCATAGTCGGCCTTGGTCATGTTGGCGGGCACGGTGCCCGTCTGCTCGGCGTGGGCCATTTCCTCGCGGATATCGCCCAGCGTCGTCTCGACCTCGACGCCCAGAACCTCGTTGAGATTCGAGTTTGCGTCTGCGTCTACGACCAGAATGGGGCCTTTTTTCTGCTTGCACAGATAGTCAATGATCATGCCGCAGGTCGTCGTCTTGCCGACGCCGCCCTTTCCGGCAACTGCAATGATATGGGTTTTGGCCATAGAAAATCGCTCCTTGGAACGTGTTTCCGGCAGGGGGGGCAAATGCCCCCCG
>ERZ859738.1329-NODE-1329-length-11821-cov-1.735934_pt1 | contig 11821 bp, 9 predicted proteins | sample MGYA00510122_ERZ859738 | MGnify/ENA primary metagenome ERZ859738 (study PRJEB30046, sample SAMN00715139) | human gut metagenome | study: EMG produced TPA metagenomics assembly of the A metagenome-wide association study of gut microbiota in type 2...
CTCCCTGACTCGCCCACCGGCGTCGAACGCCTCGCCGGCTACAAAGACGCGCTGGCTGGCCACGGCATCGTCCTGAACGAGGCGCTTATCGCCGAAGGGCGCTGGACGCCGGAAACCGGGGCGGCGGGGGTGGAGAGCCTGCGTCAGCGCGGGGTTACCTACAGCGCGCTGGTGGCGAGCAATGACGATATGGCCATCGGGGCGATGAAGCAGCTTCACCAGCTGGGCGTTAAGGTGCCGGAACAGGTCTCGGTGGTGGGGTTTGACGATATTGCTCTTGCGCCGTATATGGTGCCGTCGCTCGCCAGCGTCCGGGTGCCGGTGACGGAGATGATTAAAGAGAGCATCAATCGGCTGATCTTTATGCTGGATGGCGGGGAATTCAACTTTCAGCAAAGCTTTCCCGGAGCGCTGATTGAACGCGAGTCGCTGGTGGCGGGCCCCTGTGCCTGACGTCGTCAGCTGTCATCGTCACTACTGACGATGACAGCAAAGCCCAGCTATAATAGTCTTTATAATCAATATATTAAAAACTTGGAACGTATTATGCATACTCCGGCGCGTAACCTTCTTACTGCTGGAGAAATGGATGAACCGTTTCATTATCGCCGATGCGAGCAAATGTATCGGCTGTCGCACTTGCGAAGTGGCCTGCGTGGTATCCCATCAGGAACATCAGGACTGCGCCTCCCTGACGCCTCACACCTTTCAGCCGCGTATTCACGTGATCAAAGGGGTCAATGTTTCCACGGCGACCGCCTGCCGTCAGTGTGAAGACGCCCCCTGCGCCAATGTCTGCCCGAACGGCGCCATCAGCCGCGATAAAGGCTTTGTCCATGTGATGCAGGAGCGTTGCATCGGCTGCAAAACCTGCGTCGTCGCCTGCCCGTACGGGGCGATGGAGGTGGTGGTGCGCCCGGTGATCCGCCATAGCGGCGCCGGACTGAACGTCGTGGCGGAAAAAGCCGAAGCCAACAAGTGCGATCTCTGCTTCCACCGCGAGAGCGGCCCGGCCTGCATGGAAGTGTGCCCGACGCATGCCCTCGTGTGCGTTGACCGCAACAAACTTGAGCAGATGAATATCGAGAAACGTCGCCGTACGGCGCTGGCCTGGTAAGTCAAGGCATGAACGGGGTGCAAATCCGCATTCGCGGTAAAGTGCAGGGGGTCGGTTTCCGCCCCTTTGTCTGGCAGCTGGCCCGGGCGCAGGCCCGCTGCGGCGATGTCTGTAACGACGGCGACGGCGTACTGGTGCGGCTGGTCGGGGGCGACGACGGTTTTACTGCCGCTCTGGCTGACCACTGCCCGCCGCTGGCGCGGATCGACAGCACCGCCTGCATTCCCTATCGCTGGGCGGCCACGCCGCAGGATTTCACCATCCGCGAGAGTGGGGCGGGACGGATGCGGACTCAGATTGTGCCCGATGCCGCGACCTGCCCGGCGTGCCTCGCGGAGATGAACGATCCCCGGGGGCGTCGCTACCGCTACCCCTTTATCAACTGCACCCACTGCGGCCCGCGGTTGACCATTATTCGCGCCATGCCCTACGACCGGCCCTTCACCGCAATGGCGCCGTTCCCGCTCTGTTCCCCTTGTGAGGCGGAATTCCGCGATCCTGCCGATCGCCGTTTTCACGCCCAGCCGGTGGAACAGGAAAATGCCAGTACCCGCTGGCGGGTCGATCCCCGCTTCGTCGGCCCCAGCTATGTGCTGGGCGACCTGGCCACCCATCCGCTGTTTCTGGTCGAAACCATGGCCCCGCAGCTGAAGATCACCCGGCTGATGTGCGCCAGACAAAGCTTCGTCAAAAGCCGCGCGCCGCTGGAAGATAACGCCCATGTACTGATGGAGTATGACAACGGGGCCATCGGCTCACTGTGGAGCTCCGCCGTCAACTGCGGTTCGATGCACGGGCAAAAGGTGCGAATCATCGGTGAAAAAGCCAGTCTCGAATGGTGGGATGAACAGCCCAACCAGCTACGCTACGAAATCCAGGGCGAACCCGTGCGCATCCTCGAGCGCGGTATGGACTATCTCGATCCGCTGGCGCGTCAGGATGATCGCATCGGCGGCGGCCATCCCGAGGGACTGTTTGAGGCATGGTCGAATCTCTATCGCCGCTTCGCCATCGCCATGGATGCCGCCGACCGTCGCGACGAAGCGCTGCAGGCCGGCTTCTGGTCCCCGGACGCCCGCGCCGGGGCGTTCGGCGTCCGCTGGGTGGAAAACTGCGTGCGTTCTGCCGACAACGGCGCCTGCTGGGTCGACTTCCGCTAACTCGCCGGCTCAGGGCGTTCGTCCTGAGCCTTTACAGCTATTTTTCTGTCCGCGCCAGCTGGGTTTTATCCGCCTCATGGGCGCGGTCCGCCAGCTCCTGGAACGCTCCGGCGCCATAGTATTGCGCGGGAACCGGCAGCGCCTGCATATCGTGCCCTGGATAGATCTGCAGTTCCCCGAGGTCGCGTAAGCGGAATCCCCCGACCTGCTCCGGCATGGTCAGGCGATACGGCGGCATGGTTTCGAATGGGACCGGCGTCGGCAGCCGGTTTTCCTGTAGATCGTAGTTACGCTTCAGTACCAGAAACTTATCCGGCACCCGCCGGTGACTGTTCCACCAGTCGCCGTCGATCTGCTGAAACATCGCTTCCGTCTCACCGCGCGTCGCCACCAGCAGCCGGGTCAGCACTTGTTTCAGCGCCGCATCCATGGCCTGGTTATAATCCTCCAGCGAACCGCCGTGGCCGCTGAGGATGACATTAATCGCCAGCCTCGCGCCCAGTAAATTGGAGTAGAGATCCTCGGGCGAAAAAGCGGAAATCTCTTCGGAAAACCCGGGGACCGACTGGAAGCCATACCACTGGGCGATCTCATGCCACTGGGCGATTTCGAAGGCCAGATGCCCGGCGAGCCAGGCCGCCAGCTGATAGCGCTGCCTGACGCCCGCCGGCGGCGTAAAGGCATTCAGCTGCACGCGGCGCACGCCCAGTTCTTCACTGTAGAAGATCCGCCCCGCCTGGCCCAGCGTCGGCGCAATACGATTGAACAGATAAAAGGTGTTGTCCGCCGTATCGCGCACATGGGCGATATCAATAAACCCGCCGCGGCGGGTATAGATAAGCCCGTTCTGCTCCTCGCTGAGCCCCAGCAGATTTTTCACCGCACCGAACGCGCTGTCGTTGTAATGGTGCTTACCCAGCGTACCCAGAGTCAACACATTACCGATCTGGTACATCGGGATCGGAATGCCCGCCGCGCGCACGTGCAGGTCGTAACCAAAAGCGCAGCACGGTCGCAGCGACTCCGGCGGCGGCAGCTCACCGAGGGTGGGCGCCGTATGGAGCGCCGTCACGGCGGGTAGCACCGGATCCTGCGCCAGCGCCGGCAGCGCCAGCGCCAGCGCCAGCGCGAATAATAGCCAGAAGGCTTTACGCATCAACAGCCTCTCCACAGCAATAAAAGTGCGCGCATCTTACCGGCAGATAGCGCCTGCGGTTTTAGTTAAAAACGGTATTCAGCGCCGACAACGAAACTATTGCGCGCGTAAAAGCCGCTCTTCCGTTCGTCGCGGCCCGGTGGTTAGTAGTTCTTGCGCGGAAAAGCGCTGGCTATCCCCCATTACCATCATCCTGCGGCAAGGTGGCGCGGTGATTGTATTCAAAAGGTGAATGTCGTATAACATAGCGCTACCGAGGGGTGTCCCGTGAGGGCTGAGATGGCGCAAGCCGAACCCTTTGAACCTGATCTGGGTCATGCCAGCGAAGGGACGGGTCGGCAATTTTGCCAGCATTACCGCCATTGCCTGTTCACACCCCTGCACGCCCGGATCTCCCCTGAATAAATGGAGGTTCTGTGATCGTTCCCGCTTTTAGCCAAGGTCTTTACGGCCGTTTACGCCAGCTGGCCGCCGCTGACTGGCAGCGCTATGTGGCGCATCCTTTCGTCCAGCAGCTTGCCTCTGGGACGCTGGCGGAAAACGCCTTTCGTCGCTATCTGACCCAGGATTATCTGTTTCTGATTCACTTTGCCCGCAGCTACGCGCTGCTGGTGAGTAAACTGCGCACGCTGCCGGAGATGCGGGGGGCGGCCGCGGCAATGAACGCCATCCTCAACGAACTGCCGCTGCACGTCGGCTACTGTGCCCAGTGGGGGATTAGCGAACCGGAGATGGCCGCCCAACCTGAAGCCCCCGAAACCCTCAACTATACCCGCTATGTCCTGGATATTGGCCACTCGGGTGACGCGCTGGATCTGCTGGTCGCCCTGATGCCCTGCGTCGCGGGCTACGCCGAAATCGGTCTCGGCCTGCTGCAGCATCCCGCCACCCGACTGGACGATAACCCCTACGCCTCATGGATCCGCAACTATGGCGATGAAGGCGCCGCGCTGGCGCTGTTGGAAACGGTGTGGCAGCAGCGCGGGAGCGAGGCGCGAATCACTGAGCTGAGCGAGATTTTCACCACCGCCACCCGCCTTGAGGCGCAGTTCTGGCAGATGGGCCTCAACGCCGCGGCGGAGACCCGGGCGTGACGGCGCCGGGTATCGAGGTCCGTGGCCTGAGCCTGCATGTCGGCGACCGTCGGCTGTTCGACAACCTGTCGTTTACGGTCCCCGGCGGGCAGTGGGTGTCGCTGCTCGGCGCCAGCGGCGCCGGCAAAACCAGCCTGCTGCGGGGAATGGCCGGTCTGGCGCCCGCCACCCGCGGAGAAGTGGTCGCCAGCGATGGGCAACCGATTCAGGGCCGTCTGGCGTGGATGGGGCAGAAAGATCTGCTCTACCCCTGGCTGAGCGTTCGGGACAACGTCGCCCTCGGCGCGCGGCTGCGCGGTGAAAAAGTCGATCGTGACCGGGTCGCCGCTCTGCTTGAACAGGTTGAGCTTTCATCCTGCGCCGACGCCCGCCCGGCGACTCTCTCCGGCGGCATGCGTCAGCGCGCCGCGCTGGCGCGCACGCTGTATGAGGATCGCCCCATCGTGCTGATGGATGAGCCTTTCTCGGCGCTGGATACCCTCACCCGTACGCGGATTCAGACCCTGGCGGCCACCCTGCTGGCCGGTCGCACGGTGGTGCTTATCACCCACGATCCGCAGGAGGCCTGCCGGTTGAGCCACCGCCTGCTGGTCCTCTCGGCGGCCGACGGCGACATTGATGATAGCCATCACCTCGCCGGCACACCTCCGCGCGCGCCGGACGCGCCCGATCTCTTGAACAGCCAGGCCGCCCTGCTGCAGCAGCTGATGAGGGCCCAACCATGACTGGACGTCTCTGGCGCGGCGGCATGGTATTCGGCGGGCTGATGCTCCTCTGGGGTCTGGCCAGCCGCAGCGGCATTCCCCATTTTCTTTTACCGTCCCCGCTGGCGGTCGCCGAGGCGCTATGGGTTAATCGCGCCTATCTCGGCTGGCATACGCTTATCACGCTCAGTGAGATCCTGAGCGGCCTGGCGCTGGGCGTAACGCTCGGCGTCACCCTGGCGCTGGGCATGATCCTCTCCCCCCGTCTGCAGCGCTGGCTGATGCCGCTGGTGCTCACCAGTCAGGCGATCCCGGTCTTTGCCCTCGCCCCGCTGCTGGTGCTGTGGCTGGGCTTTGGCATGAGCGCCAAAGTGGCGATGGCGGTGCTGGTGATTTTCTTTCCGGTGACTTCCGCCTTCTTTGATGGCTTGCGACGGGTCAACCAGGAGTATCTCGAGCTGGCGCGCAGCATGAATGCCTCCTTCGGCGCTCAACTGCGACATGTCCGCCTGATGGCCGCCCTGCCGGCGCTGGGCTCTGGCCTGCGCATGGCGGCTGCGGTGGCGCCCATTGGCGCGATCATCGGCGAATGGGTCGGCTCCGCCGAGGGGCTGGGCTACGTCATGCTCAACGCCAATGCGCGACTGCAAACCGATATCTGCTTCGCCGCGCTGTTTATTTTAGTACTACTGACCCTCCTGCTGTGGCTGGCGGTAGATACCCTGCTACACCGGCTGATCGACTGGTCGCCGGAATAAGAATGACGTAATAAAGGAAAACAGATGAAAAAGTCGCTATTCGCCGGGGCAACCTTGACCGCCCTTTTCAGCGGCCACGCGCTGGCCAATGAACCGCTGACGCTGGTGCTGGACTGGTACATTAATCCCGACCATGCGCCGATTATGGTGGCCGAGCAGATCGGCGCCTTTAAGGCCCAGGGGCTGGACGTCAGGATTGTCTCCCCTTCCGATCCCGCGCTGCCTCCGCGCATGGTGGCCGCCCGTCAAGCGGATCTGGCCATCACCTACCAGCCGCAGGTGCACTTCTTTGCTGACGAAGGGTTACCGCTGGTGCGTGTAGGGACTCTGATTAATTCGCCGCTGAATACGGTTATCGCCCTGGATAAGCAGATCAAAACCCCGGCAGATCTGCAAGGCAAGAAGGTGGGCTACTCGGTCAGCGGCATTGAGCAGGCCACCCTGGCGACCATGGCGCAACATGCAGGGATCGATCCGGCCAGCATCAAACTGGTGAACGTCAATTTCCAGCTGACCAGCGCCCTGCTGGCCGGCCAGGTGGACGCGGGTATCGGCGGGGGTCCCCTTAAAGAAAACGCAGGGGGTGGGCCGGGTGATGCCTGTGGCTCTGCAAGGCCGCCTTTACCTACCATGCCGGCCTATGACGAGCTGGTGATTGTCGCCCATCGCGACGCAATTCATGAGGCGAAGATCCGTAAATTCCTCACCGCCCTGCAGGCGGGAGTGGGCTATCTGCGCGCCCATCCGCAGAAGAGCTGGGAGGCGTTCGCCGCCGCCCACCCGGAGCTTAGGACCGAACTCAACCACCAGGCGTGGTTGCAAACCGTGCCCCTGTTCGCCACCGATCCGGCAGCGCTGGATAAAGCGCGCTACGAGACTTACGAACAGTTTTTATATAACAATAAGTTGGTGAAAAAAGTTACACCTTTAACAAATTATGCGGTGCAACTGCATTGAGTCTTGCTATCGCTGACGGAAGGCATTCCGTCAGCGCTTTAACGTAGCGGCAATAAAAATATAGAGACTTTCTCACTAATAATTACACTTTAAAGGGTTATAGTGACAGAGCGTTGTTCTATTATAATTCAGCAAGTTACGTTAATTTTGCCCCTGGTAAGAATAACGTCAAAATAGCGCAATCAATAAAACGTTGAATGCGGATTTAAAAAGCCATATATTGTGCGCGCTTTATGAATGCCAATTCAATTTCTTACACCAATTATTCAACCAGCGTTCAACCGCAATGCTGGTTGTGGGAGTGATATGATGACGGATAAAGTCCGTATTGATACTTTACGTGCCGATTTATTAGACGCAAACAACGAAACCTTTTTGGCCCGTCAGGCCGAATTCGAATCGAATGTCAGGAGTTACCCGCGTAAGCTGCCGCTGGCTATCACTAAAGCCGAAGGCGTGTGGCTGACGGATGCGGATAACAAACAGTACCTGGACTGCCTCGCGGGCGCCGGTACTCTCGCTCTGGGCCACAACCACCCTGATGTATTGCAGAGCATCCAAAGTGTCATTACCAGCGGCTTGCCGTTACATACTCTCGATCTTACCACCCCGTTAAAAGATCGCTTCTCCGAATACCTGCTCTCTTGCCTGCCGGGCGAAGGGAAAGAATATTGCCTGCAGTTCACCGGCCCGTCCGGCGCTGACGCCGTGGAAGCCGCGCTGAAGCTGGCGAAAAAATACACCGGTCGTACCGCGGTGATCAGCTTCTCCGGCGGGTATCACGGGATGACCCACGGCGCGCTGTCCGTCACCGGCAACCTGTCGCCGAAAGCGGCGGTTAACGGCATGATGCCGGAAGTCCAGTTCATGCCTTACCCGCACCTGTATCGTTGCCCGCTGGGCATCGGCGGCGAAGCCGGCGTGAAAGCCCTGACCTACTACTTCGAAAACCTGATCAACGACGTGGAGAGCGGCGTCCGTAAACCGGCGGCGGTGATCCTTGAAGCCGGGCAGGGCGAGGGCGGTGTGACCCCGGCGCCGGTCGAGTGGCTGCAGCGCATCCGCAAAGTGACCGAAGAGCACGGCATTCTGCTGATCGTCGATGAAGTGCAGGCCGGCTTTGCCCGTACCGGTAAATTCTTCGCCTTCGAGCACGCCGGTATTCAGCCGGACATCATCGTGATGTCGAAAGCGGTGCAGGGAGGTATGCCGCTGGCGGTGCTGGGCATTAAAAAGCAGTTCGACGCCTGGGAACCGGGTCACCACACCGGCACCTTCCGCGGCAACCAGCTGGCGATGGCCACCGGCCTGACCACCCTGCGTCATCTGCGCGACAACAAGATCGCCGACAAAGTCGCCGCCCAGGGCGAGTGGCTGAAAGGTAAACTGGCCGAGCTGCAGAAACGCTACCCGGTGATTGGCCACGTTCGCGGTCTCGGTCTGATGATCGGTATCGAAATCGTCAAGCCGAACGAAGCGCAGGATCACATGGGCTGCTACCCGGCTGACGGCGAACTCTCTGCCCTGCTGCAGAAGAAATGCTTCGAAGCGGGCCTGATCCTCGAGCGTGGCGGTCGTCACGGCTGCGTGCTGCGCCTGCTGCCGTCCCTGCTGATCAGCGACGCGGAGCTGGACGTGTTCCTCGACAAATTTGAACAGGCCCTGCTGGCCGCCGGCGTAAAACCGGTCTGAGTGGAGTAAGTGACCGCCATGTCCACATTGAATCCGATTCTTGCTGGTTCAGCGCAGAGCGTTGAAGCCTATCAGCAGGTTATCGAGCAGACCAGCCAGGCCGTTGTGCAGTGGCTGAAGCAACCTGAGATGTATCAGGGGAAAAGCGTTGACGAGCTGCGTGAGCGTATCTCCCTAGAATTTAACGAACAGGGTTTGGGTAACCAGGCGGCGATTGATCGTGCGATCGAGTACTTCCTGAAAGACAGCCTGTCGGTGCATCACCCGCAGTGCGTGGCGCACCTGCACTGCCCGAGCCTGGTAATTAGCCAGGCGGCGGAAGTGTTGATCAACGCCACCAACCAGAGCATGGACTCCTGGGATCAGAGCCCGTCGGCAACCATTATCGAGATGAAGCTGATCGAATGGCTGCGCGCCCGGGTCGGTTTTCCGGCGGGCGACGCCGGCGTCTTCACCAGCGGCGGCACCCAGAGCAACCTGATGGGCCTGATGCTGGCGCGCGACGCCTTCTTCGCCCGTCAGGGGCACTCCATCCAGCAGGATGGGCTGCCGGGGGATATCCGCAAGTACAAAGTCTTGTGCTCGGAAAACGCCCACTTCTCGGTGCAGAAGAACATGGCGCTGATGGGCCTCGGCTACCGCTCGGTAACGCTGGTGAAAACCGACGAATTCGCGCGGATGGACGTGTCCGACCTGCAGGCGAAGATTGCGCAAGCGCAGGCTAACGGCGAGCAGATCATGGCGATCGTCGCCACCGCCGGCACCACCGACGCGGGCGCTATCGACCCGCTGCGCGACATCGCCGGTATCGCTGCGGAACATCAGATCTGGCTGCACGTTGACGCAGCCTGGGGCGGCGCCCTGCTGCTGTCTGAGCAGTATCGCGACTACCTTGACGGTCTGGAGCTGGTGGATTCCGTTACCCTGGACTTCCACAAGCAGTTCTTCCAGACCATCAGCTGCGGCGCCTTCCTGCTGAAGGACGCGCGCCATTACGAGCTGATGCGTTATCAGGCGGCCTATCTGAACTCCGAGTTCGATGAAGAACACGGCGTACCGAACCTGGTGTCTAAGTCGCTGCAGACCACCCGTCGCTTCGATGCGCTGAAGCTGTGGATGGGTCTGGAAGCGCTGGGCCAGAAACAGTATGCGGCGATCATCGATCACGGCGTCACGATGGCGAAAAACGTGGCGGAGTACGTGAAGTCGCAGCCGACGCTGGAGCTGGTGATGCAGCCGCAGCTGGCGAGCGTGCTGTTCCGTTCCCGTCCGGCGCAGATGGCCGGAAGCGACGCGGCGGCTATCGCGCTGCTCAACCAGCGCGTCGGCGACGCCCTGCTGGCCTCCGGCCGCGCTAACGTCGGCGTAACCGAGCACAACGGCGTTACCTGCCTGAAGCTGACCCTGCTGAACCCGGTGGTGACGCTGGATGACGTGAAGGTTCTGCTGAACCTGGTGGAGCGCACCGCTCAGGAACTGCTGGCGCAATAACCTGCCTTAGCGAGGCGGCGCCTGCCGCCCCGCTGCCAGCCTTGCCTGCAATAAGCCGATAATGTCCTTATCGGCTTTTTTTATTTCTTTCCGCACCGCTAATGCTCTCTTCGCAGGGCCCGTTGACCCCTGCCTCTCGCGATGCCACAGTACTATCCCGAAAATAACAACGTTCAGGATAAACGTCCTGAAAATGGGGATAATGATGGAGAAACGCTTACCAGGGCTGGATCTCGACGCCCTGCGCAGCTTTGTGACCGGCATGGAGTGCGGCAGTTTCGCCCAGGCAGCGCTGCGCCTGTCGCGTTCCACCTCCGCGGTCAGCGCCCAGCTTAAAAAGCTGGAGAGCCAGTGCGGTGCGGCGCTGGTGACCAAACAGGGGCGGCATCTGGTGCTCACCGCGGAAGGCGAAAAGCTGATGAGCTACGCCAGACGCCTGCTGGCGCTCAATGATGAAACCCTGCGCGCGCTGCAGGGTGAGCGGCTCACCGGCGAGATCCACCTTGGTATGCAGGAAGATTTTGGCGAATCGCTGATGCCGGGGATCCTCGGGCAATTTAAACGGCATCATCCGCAGGTGCGGATAGTCGCCAGGGTGGATCGCAATGGTCCGCTGCGCCAGGCGCTGGCGGAAGAGGCGCTGGATCTGGCGCTGCTGTGGCAAACCGAAGATCAGGGTTCCGGGCTGGGCCTCTGCCCGCTGGCGTGGATTGCGCATCCTGACCTGGATATTCGCGCTCTGCTGGTCTCCGGCGAGCCGCTGCCGCTGGTGATGTTCGACAGCCCGTGCCTGATGCGCTCCCGCGCCATTGCCTGTCTCGATGCCGCGGGGATCCCCTGGCAGGTGGTGTTCGTCAGCCACAGCCTGAGCGGCATCTGGGCGGCGGTGCAGGCCGGGCTGGGCCTGACGATACGCACCCGCATCGGCATGCCAGGCAACCTGCGCCCTGCAGGAGGACTGCTGCCAGCGCCAGGAAGTCTGGCCGTCAGCCTGCGACAAACCCCGCGTGAGGAATCGCATTCCGCCGCCGTGGCGCTGCTCGGCGAACTGATGACCGAGGCCCTGCAGGGATGGCTCGACAGGTGACACTGTCACGCCATCCCTGCGCGCTCCTGTAGGCCGGGCAAGCGCAGCGCCGCCCGGCATCGGGTATGGGGCTGGAGAGATCCGTCCGCCAGACGCCTGCGCCGCGGGTCAAGCTTTGCTCTCCTGCAGCAGCTGCTGGATCACCTGCTCCTGGCGGGCATAATCCCCTTCGCCGAAGGCGGTATAACGCAGCTGCCCGCGAGCGTCGAAAATGTAATGCGCCGGCCAGTACTGATTGCCGAAGGCGTTCCAGATGGCGTACTCATTATCCGCCACCACCGGGTAGGTTATCCGCCAGTCCTTCACCGCCTGGCGCAGCAGGGGCAACGAACGCTCCCAGGGATATTCCGGGGTATGAACGCCAATCACCACCAGGCCCGCCGCGCGGTATTTGTTCGCCCAGTCGCGCACGTAAGGCAGGGTATGCTGACAGTTGATACACTCCCGGGTCCAGAAATCCACCAGCACCACTTTGCCCTTCAGACGCTCCGGAGTTAACGCCGGGCTGTTGATCCATGCGCTGCCCCCCGCCAGAGAGGGCATCGCGCTGCTGGGCTGCGGCGCGGCGATCGGCTGGAGGCAGGTCTTTTGCTCCGGCTGCGGCA
>ERZ859738.1330-NODE-1330-length-11804-cov-2.863733_pt1 | contig 11804 bp, 9 predicted proteins | sample MGYA00510122_ERZ859738 | MGnify/ENA primary metagenome ERZ859738 (study PRJEB30046, sample SAMN00715139) | human gut metagenome | study: EMG produced TPA metagenomics assembly of the A metagenome-wide association study of gut microbiota in type 2...
TCGTGGGGGGGGGGGGGGGGGGGGGGGGGGGGGGAGGCGTTGAATGAATTAGCTGAACAGAGAGTAGAAGATCGCGGAGATGGCAATCAGGCCCATAATCACCACGAAGACGTTGCTGATATGGCCGCTGTATTTACGCATCGCCGGGACTTTCTGAATCGCGTACATCGGCATCAGGAACAGGATCATCGCGATAATCGGGCCGCCAAGGGTCTCGATCATACCGAGGATGCTCGGGTTCAGGGTTGCCACAATCCAGGTGGTGATCAGCATGAACAGCGCGGTCAGCTTGTTCAGTTTGTTGATTTCAATCGATTTGCCTTTACTGCGCAGGGATTTAATCACCATGCCGTTAAAGCCTTCGCGAGCGCCCAGATAGTGGCCAAGGAAGGATTTGGTGATGGCGATCATCGCGATGATCGGTGCCATCCAGGCAATGATTGGCGCGTTAAAGTGGTTCGCCAGGTAAGACAGAATCGAGATGTTCTGCTCTTTCGCCGCCGCCAGGTCTGCCGGAGAGAGGCTCAGAACGCAGCTGAAGACGAAGAACATCACGGTCAGCACCATCATGATGTGGGCGCGCGCGAGGATACTGGAGCATTTCTTCTCAGCGCCTTCGCCGTACTCTTCACGTTTGGCTACCGCGAAGGAAGAGATGATCGGCGAGTGGTTGAAGGAGAAGACCATCACCGGGATCGCCAGCCACAGGGTCATCAGCAGGCCGTTGCCGGTAACGGAAGCGCCGCTCAGGGAGAGCGTCTCCAGCGCCGCGCCGTTCCACTGCGGGATCAGATACAGAGCCAGCACCATCAGCGCGATAACGAACGGGAACACCAGCACGCTCATCGCTTTCACAATCATCTGCTCGCCGAAACGCACAATGGTCATCATGCCGACAATCAGGATCAGCGACAGAATGGCGCGCGGCGGCGGCGTCATGTGCAGCTGGTGCGCCATGAAGGTTTCGACGGTGTTAGTGATCGCCACGCTATAAACCAGCAGGATCGGGTAGATAGCGAAGAAATAAAGCAGGGTAATCAGCTTACCTGCGCCTACGCCGAAGTGTTCTTCCACTACTTCGGTGATGTCTTCGCCCGGGTTTTTCCCGGACAGCACGAAGCGGGTCATGCCGCGGTGGGCGAAGAAAGTCATCGGGAAGGCCAGAATCGCCATGATGATCAGGGGGATCATGCCGCCAACGCCGGCGTTGATCGGCAGGAACAAGACGCCCGCGCCAATCGCCGTGCCGTACAGGCCCAGCATCCACATGGTGTCGGTTTTACGCCATCCGCTGCGGGTTTCGCCCGAAACGATGGTGCTGGTTTGAGTGGTTTCCATCTGTATCTCCTGGAGGAATCAACAAAATCTAATGAATAAATACAATTGCGTAACATGAAATTCGTTTAATTACGGTTTTTTTAGAAATTTTCTCCGTAATAATTGGGCCGGAAAGATACATTTATATGGTTTATGCATCAGTGATCGCGATCTCAAATGCAATAATCCACTTTCAATGTGCGTATTTTTAGTCCAACAGCCTGTTTCTGGTGATCAGCCAGCGATTTGTGGCGCGAAGGCTACCATTTGCAGCATATGAGATAAAAGCGGAGCGGCGTAATAACGAGGGATTTACTGTAAAAAAGAGAACTAGTCGACGTTTTTGCGCTTAAAACCATTTTTTGCAGTGATAATTGTCGCAGTTTTTACCAACGCAAACGTTTGGCTATGTAGAAATAATTCAGGTGATTGATTAGTAACAGAAAGGTTTTTAGCGCGTTCTGGAAGTCAGAGGAAGAGAGCCCGCCGGGGGCAGGCGTCAGGCGATGCCCCGGCGGGAGAGTGGGAAATCAGGCGATGATTTCGTAGCAAGGAATATAGGCGGTGCCGCCCGGAAGCTTCATGCGGTGCTGGGCGACGAAGCCCTGCAGCAGATCGTCCATACGGCGCATCATCTCCGGATCGCCGTGCAGTTTGTAAGGACCGTACTGCTCAATGGCCTGGATGCCCACCTCTTTGACGTTCCCCGCGACAATCCCGGAGAAGGCACGACGCAGGTCGGCGGCCAGCACTTCCACCGGCTGATCCGGGGAGAGTTTGAGGTTGGCCATGTTCTCGTGGGTCGGATCAAACGGCATCTGCAGGTCCGGCGAGATGCGAATCGACCAGTTAAAGCTATAGGCGTCATCGGTCTCGCGACGGCTCTCTTTCACCAGCGGCATCGCTTTTTTCATCTGCCGCGCCACTTCCGCGGGGTCGTCAATGATGATCCGGTAGTGGCGACGGGCCGATTCGCCCAGGGTATGGGTGATAAACTCGTCCAGTACGCGGAAGTAGTCGGCGCTCTCCTTCGGCCCGGTGAGGATCAGCGGCAGCACCTGCGCTTTGTTGTCGGGGTGCATCAGAATACCCAGCAGGTAGAGCAGCTCTTCGGCAGTGCCGACGCCGCCTGGGAAAATAATGATCCCGTGGGCGATACGTACGAAGGCCTCCAGACGCTTTTCGATATCCGGCATGATGATCAGTTCATTGACCAGCGGGTTCGGTGGTTCCGCAGCGATAATGGATGGTTCGGTCATGCCGATAAAGCGGCTGTCTTTGTAGCGCTGCTGCGCATGGCCGACGGCGGCGCCTTTCATCGGCGCCTCCATTGCGCCAGGCCCGCAGCCGGTGCAGATATTCAGTTCCCGCAGGCCCAGCTGCGTACCGACGCGGCGGGCGTAGAGATATTCGTTTTCGTTGATGGAGTGGCCGCCCCAGCAGACGATCATGTTCGGCGCCTCGCCGACGTGCAGCGCGCGGGCGTTGCGCAGGATCGAGAACACCAGGTTAGTGATATGAACCGAACTTTCGAGATCGAGGTTCGGGAAGCGAACGGTATTGTGGATCTGGCCGTAAACAAACAGGATATCGCGCAGCACGGCGAACAGGTTGGCCTGCAGGGAGCGGATAATCCGCCCGTCAACGAAGGCGTCTTCCGGCGGGTTGATCAGTTCCAGCTTCACGCCGCGTTCGCGCCGCAGCACGTTAATCTCGAAATTTTCGAAACGGGACAGGAGCTCCTTGCTGTTATCGGTCAGGCTCCCCGAGTTGAGCACAGCAAGCGAGCAGTTGCGAAAGAGTTGGTACAGGTCGCTGCTGGCGGTGCGCTTAAGCATATCCACTTCCAGCTGCGACAGCATATCCATTGAACCAAGCGGGCTAACATGTGTAATCAAGTGAACTCCTTACAGGACGCTTATGGTCTTCCTGTGATTACAATAGCCCTGCGAACGGCGTTTCCACAACCTTGCGCGCGCCTAAACGCACGCAAATTGTGAAATTGTTTATTATTGACGGGCGAGGCGGCCGGTGGCGGGGGAAAAGTCGCCATTGCTGCGCCAGGGGTTGATATCCAGACCGCCGCGTCGCGTATAGCGGGCGTAAACGGAAAGCGATTCCGGCTGGCAGAAACGGAGAATATCGTTAAAGATACGTTCGACGCACTGCTCATGGAATTCGTTATGGTGGCGGAACGAAACCAGATAGCGCAGGAGCTGCTCGCGGTCGATTTTCGCCCCCCGATACTGGATCTGCACCGAGCCCCAGTCCGGCTGATGAGTGATAAGGCAATTAGACTTCAGCAGGTGGCTGACCAGCGTCTCCTCCACGATTTTGCCGCTGGCGGCGCCCTGCAGGTAATCGGCGCTGAACTGATAGTTATCGATCTCGATATCCTGATCGTCGATGCAGGTGCCGTGCAGGCGGGCAATCGGCTGGCCTTCCAGTTCATCCAGGCGGTAGAGCGATACCTTCACCTTCCCCTGCGCGCAGGCGCTGAGATCGCGAGTCAGCGTCTCTGCAACGTCCTGCCAGCTAGCGAAACGGGTCTGGTTAAAGCTGTTGAGATAGAGCTTAAAGCTTTTCGACTCCACCAGATTGAGGCTGGTATCGGGCAGCTCGACGTGGCCGACAGCTACCTGCGGCAGACCTTTGCCGTTCAGCCAGGAGAGTTCGTACAGCGTCCAGATATCGGCGCCGTGAAACGGCAGATTATCGGCATGCAGGCCCAGCGGGTCGCGGTTTAAACTGCGCGGCACGCCCTGCAGCAGCGAGGCGTCATAGGTATCGCGGTAATCGGTTGATTTACCGAGCGTCAGGCCGGCCAGCGCCTGATGATTATCGTAAGAAGACATGTTTCACCATAGTAAAGCGGGTACACTATTGCTCCAGTGTATCCTGTCTAACGTGAAGAGAGAAACCGGTGGACCATCAGACAGCAGAAGCGCTACGCGCTTTTACCCAACGATATTGCGCCGTCTGGCAGCAGCAGCGCCACAGCCTGCCGCGCAGTGAAGAGCTTTACGGCGTCCCGTCGCCTTGCGTTGTCGACACCCAGGGCGAGGCCGTTTTCTGGCAGCCGCAGCCGTTTTCGCTGGCGCAAAATATCAGCGCGGTTGAACGCGCCCTCGACATTGTGGTACAACAGCCGCTTCATTCTTATTATACCACTCAGTTTGCCGGCGATATGTCCGGCCGGTTTGCCGGCGAAACCTTGACGCTGCTGCAGACCTGGAGTGAAGAGGATTTCCAGCGGGTGCAGGAAAATTTAATCGGGCACCTGGTGGTGCAGAAGCGGTTGAAGCTGTCGCCGACGCTGTTTATCGCCACCCTCGAGAGTGAACTGGATGTGATTTCCGTCTGTAATCTCAGCGGCGAGGTAGTCAAAGAGACCCTCGGCACCGCCAAACGCATTACGCTTTCTCCCTCACTTGCGGGTTTCCTCAACCACCTTGAGCCAGTTCTGTAATCCAGTCTGCCAGATCGTTTGTGAGAGATCTCTTACAAAACCTGTAAGAGATCGTCATCATTTAAGGTAAATTTAATCCATACTTTTTTATATAAGTTGTTGGTATTAAATCAGATCTTAATTTTTTCGTCCTTTTGAGTGGGGACTAATCTTAAGAGATTGTCTCAAGAAGGGTTGTAAGAAGGGGCAGAATCAGTGATCCTATGTCTGTCGACAGGACGTCGCGAAATGAAGCGAACATCAGGATGATGGCGCTTCTGCAGGACCCGCCAGGACGGCGTTGCAGGGACAGGCTTCAGGATGAAGCAAGGATAACGCAGGATCGCGTAATGGACACCTCCAGGATGGAGAACGAGAGCCGCTCAGGATGGACGGTGGATCAGGAAGATCGGGACAAACTTATGGATAAGTCATTTCGCATCGGGGTGGTGTGAAAGCAGGATGCACGTGTTTATGGATGAACATGGTCAGGAGACCTCAGGAAAAGTTTTCAAGGACGAGCAGGGAGCACCAATGTAGCGGGACTGCTGCAAAACGAACCGGGAGCACTGTTTATACAGTGCTCCCTTTTTTTATTTCTCCTGCGGATTTGCTATCCTGCGCCCGGTTTTTAACTCATCGAGGTTTCCCCATGACTCTTCACGATAGCGTGCGCGATCGCCTGCGCGCCATTGAAGCCCTGCTGCGCGAAACGGAGCACTGGCAGGAGACGGCGCCGGACAGCAGCGCCTTCGCCAGCGATAAGCCGTTTTGCCTGGATACCCTGGAGCCGCTGGAGTGGCTGCAGTGGGTCCTGATCCCGCGTATGCCCCGGCTGCGGGAGGGGGGCCAGCCGCTGCCGCAAAATTTTGCCGTTGCGCCTTATTACGAGATGGCTCTGGATCAGGCCCACCCGGTCCGCGAATCCATGCTGGCGGAACTTCTGCTGTTAGACGCGCTGTTTGCCGGTGAGCAGGCCTGATGCTGGAGATTATCTACCAGGACGACTGGCTGGTGGCGGTCAACAAACCCTCGGGCTGGCTGGTGCACCGCAGCTGGCTCGATCGCGACGAGAAAGTGGTGGTGATGCAGACCGTGCGCGACCAGATCGGTCAGCACGTTTTTACCGCTCATCGTCTCGACCGGCCCACCTCCGGCGTGCTGCTGATGGGATTGTCGAGCGAGGCGGGCCGGCTGCTGGCGCAACAGTTCGAGCAGCACCAGATCCGGAAGCGCTACCATGCGATCGTCCGCGGCTGGCTGATGGAAGAGGCGCTGCTGGATTACCCGCTGGTGGAGGAGCTGGATAGAATCGCCGATAAGTTCGCCCGCGAAGATAAAGGGCCGCAGCCAGCGGTAACCCACTACCGCGGTCTGGCGACAGTGGAGATGCCAGTGGCGACTGGGCGCTATCCCACCTCGCGCTATGGGCTGGTGGAACTGGAGCCGAAAACCGGCCGCAAGCACCAGCTGCGCCGTCATCTGGCCCACCTCCGTCATCCGATCCTCGGCGACAGCAAGCACGGCGATCTGCGGCAAAACCGCAGCGCCGCGGAACATTTCGGCTGTCACCGCTTGATGCTGCGCGCCAGCGAGCTGTCGTTAACCCATCCTTTTACCGGCGAGCCGCTGACCCTGCGCGCCGGTTTTGACGACGTCTGGATGCGCGCGCTGTCGCAGTTTGGCTGGCGCGGGCTTCTCCCGCTAAATGAAAGGGTTGAGTTTGCCGACGACAGCGGTCAGGATGAAGAGAATAAGGTCAATCCAGGGAGATAATAGCATGGCGGAAGTCGGAATTTTTGTCGGCACCATGTACGGCAACTCGCTGCTGGTCGCGGAAGAAGCGGAAGCGATCCTCAGCGGACTGGGACACAAGGCTACCGTGTATGAGGATCCGCAGGTCAACGACTGGGAATCCTACACGGGTAAGTATGTGCTGGTGGTCACCTCCACCACCGGGCAGGGCGATCTGCCGGACAGCATCGTCCCGCTGTATGAGGGCATCAAAGATATGTATCAGCCTCACCTGCGGTACGGCATTATCGCGCTCGGCGACAGCACCTATGCCAACTTTTGCGGCGGCGGCCTGAAGTTCGATCAGCTGCTGCAGGAGCAGGGCGCGAAGCGCATCGGCGAGATGCTGAAGATTGACGCCAGCGAAGACCCGGAGCCGGAGAGCGTCTCCAATCCGTGGGTTGAGCAGTGGGCCACCCTGCTCGCATAAAAGCGCTGCCCTCTCCCTACGCAGAGGGCGCTCTTTCAATACGTCGTGGCCAGATACGCGGACGTCAAAATAGTAGCGCTTTCCAGGCGCCACGCCTTTAGGCAAACGCCACAATATCCTTAACAATATCATGGCTTAAGCCAGCCAGTTTCACCGGGTCAAGTGAGGTATTTCACACTCCGGCCCTTTTTGCTGCGCTATGCGGCGCCAGCGGCGCTGGCTTTTCATTTCCGTGAACTTCCCCCCATTCTTTCAGGCATTCGCCACAAACCACCTGCAATAGCGGCGTAAAAGCTGTGTGGATGCACGGTGAGCCGCGGTGTGCCTCTTCATATACTGCTCCAGCCAGTGATAAATGCAGTGCCAGATATAACGACAACTATCAAAACACGACCACGTCATTCTGATTACCCTACAGGTTGTGCTGTTCAGAATGAACGTAGCTAAACGCTATGATTCAGGAGTACAACAATGAGTTCATTAAGTCAGGCGGCGACGGCGGCTGAAAAGCGCACCAACGCCCGCTACTGGATAGTGGTGATGCTGTTTATCGTCACCTCTTTTAACTATGGCGACCGGGCGACGGTGTCGATCGCCGGTTCGGAAATGGCCAGGGATATCGGCCTTGATCCGGTGGGGATGGGGTATGTGTTCTCCGCCTTCTCATGGGCTTATGTCATCGGCCAGATCCCGGGCGGCTGGCTGCTCGACCGCTTCGGCTCGAAGCGCGTCTATTTCTGGTCGATCTTCATCTGGTCGATGTTTACCCTGCTGCAGGGCTTCGTCGATATCTTCAGCGGCTTTGGCATTATCGTTGCGCTGTTTACCCTGCGCTTCCTCGTCGGCCTTGCCGAGTCGCCGTCATTCCCCGGCAACAGCCGGATCGTCGCCGCCTGGTTCCCGGCGCAGGAGAGGGGGACAGCGGTATCGATTTTTAACTCCGCCCAGTACTTTGCCACCGTTATTTTCGCGCCGATCATGGGCTGGCTGACGCATGAGGTGGGTTGGTCGCATGTGTTCTTCTTTATGGGCGGGCTGGGGATTGTGATCAGCTTTGTGTGGCTGAAAGTGATCCACGATCCGAACAACCACCCGGGCGTGAACCAGAAAGAGCTGGACTATATCGCCGAAGGCGGGGCGCTGATCAACATGGATCAGAAGAGCAGCGCGCAGAAAGTGCCGTTTAGCGTCAAAATGGGGCAGATCAAGCAACTGATCGGCTCGCGGATGATGATCGGCATCTATATCGGTCAGTACTGCATCAACGCCTTAACCTACTTCTTTATCACCTGGTTCCCGGTTTATCTGGTGCAGGCGCGCGGCATGTCGATCCTCAAAGCCGGCTTTGTCGCCTCCATTCCGGCGGTGGGCGGCTTTGTCGGCGGGGGGCTGGGCGGGGTGATCTCCGACTGGTTAATGCGCCGCACCGGCTCGCTGAACATTGCGCGCAAAACGCCGATTGTGCTGGGGATGCTGCTCTCCATGACCATGCTGATGTGTAACTATGTCAACGTGGAGTGGATGGTGATCGGCTTTATGGCAATGGCCTTCTTCGGCAAAGGGATCGGCGCCCTCGGCTGGGCGGTGATGGCGGATACCGCGCCGAAAGAGATTAGCGGTCTCTCCGGCGGTCTGTTCAATATGTTCGGCAATATCTCCGGCATCGTCACCCCGATCGCCATCGGCTATATCGTCGGCACCACCGGCTCGTTCAACGGCGCGCTGATCTACGTCGGTATCCATGCCCTGGTGGCGGTGCTGAGCTATCTGGTGCTGGTGGGCGATATCAAACGTATCGAACTGAAACCTGTAGCGGGACGTTAATCATGACTACTCAATCCAGCCCGATTATCACAGAGATGAAGGTCATTCCGGTGGCCGGGCACGACAGCATGCTGCTGAACATCGGCGGAGCGCATAACGCCTGGTTTACCCGCAATATCGTGGTGTTAACCGATAACGCCGGCCATACCGGCGTCGGCGAAGCGCCCGGCGGAGAGGTCATCTACCAGACGCTGCTGGCGGCGATCCCGCAGGTGGTGGGCCAGGAGGTCGCCCGACTCAATCGCGTGGTGCAGCAGGTGCACAAAGGCAATCAGGCGGCGGATTTCGACACCTTCGGCAAAGGGGCGTGGACCTTCGAACTGAAGGTTAACGCGGTGGCGGCGCTGGAAGCGGCGCTGCTCGACCTGCTCGGCCAGGTGCTTAATGTGCCGGTCTGCGAGCTGCTGGGCCCGGGTAAGCAGCGTGATGCCGTCACCGTGCTGGGCTACCTGTTCTATATCGGCGATCGGCAGAAAACCGACCTTGGCTATCTGGACCATACGCCGGGCGATCACGAATGGTACCGCCTGCGCCACCAGCAGGCGTTGAGCAGCGAGGCGGTAGTGCGTCTGGCGGAAGCCGCCCAGGATCGCTACGGTTTCAAAGACTTTAAGCTCAAAGGCGGCGTGCTGCCCGGCGAGCAGGAGATTGACACCGCGCGGGCGCTGAAAAAGCGTTTCCCGGATGCGCGCATCACCGTCGACCCTAACGGCGCCTGGCTGCTGGATGAGGCCATCGCGCTGTGTAAAGGGCTGCAGGATGTTCTGACCTACGCCGAAGATCCGTGCGGCGCCGAACAGGGTTTCTCCGGCCGGGAGGTGATGGCCGAGTTCCGCCGCGCCACCGGGCTGCCGGTCGCCACCAATATGATAGCCACTAACTGGCGCGAAATGGGCCATGCGGTGATGCTCAACGCCGTCGATATCCCGCTGGCGGACCCGCACTTCTGGACGCTCTCCGGCGCGGTGCGGGTGGCGCAGCTGTGCGACGACTGGGGGCTCACCTGGGGCTGCCATTCCAACAACCACTTTGATATTTCCCTGGCGATGTTTACCCACGTCGGCGCCGCCGCGCCGGGCAACCCCACCGCCATCGATACCCACTGGATCTGGCAGGAGGGCGACGCGCGCCTGACCAAAAATCCGCTGCAGATTATTAACGGCAGCATTGCCGTGCCAGACGCGCCGGGACTCGGCGTGGAACTTGACTGGGAGCAGGTGCGCAGAGCCCATGAGGCCTATAAAGCGCTGCCGGGCGGCGCGCGCAACGACGCGGGCCCGATGCAGTACCTGATCCCCGGCTGGACATTCGACCGCAAACGTCCCGTTTTCGGCCGCCACTAATTAAAAAGGATGATGCTATGACGACTTTCTCTTCAACGCCCGTTGTCACCACCATGCAGGTGATCCCGGTTGCCGGCCATGACAGCATGCTGATGAACCTGAGCGGCGCCCACGCCCCGTACTTCACCCGCAATATCGTAATTATCAAAGATAACGCCGGCCATACCGGCGTCGGTGAAATCCCGGGCGGTGAAAAGATTCGCCAGACCCTGGAGGATGCCATTCCGCTGGTGGTGGGCAAAACGCTGGGCGAGTATAAAAACGTGCTGGGCGCGGTGCGCAATCAGTTTGCCGACCGCGACGCCGGGGGCCGCGGCCTGCAGACCTTTGACCTGCGCACCACCATTCACGTGGTGACCGGCATCGAAGCGGCACTGCTGGATCTGCTGGGCCAGCACCTTGGGGTCAACGTCGCCTCGCTGCTAGGCGATGGCCAGCAGCGCAGCGAAGTCGAAATGCTGGGCTATCTGTTCTTTGTCGGTAATCGCCATGCGACGCCGCTGGCCTATCAGAGCCAGCCGGATGAGCAGTGCGAGTGGTATCGCCTGCGCCATGAAGAGGCGATGACGCCGGATGCGGTGGTCCGCCTGGCGGAAGCGGCGTATGAAAAATATGGTTTCAACGACTTTAAGCTGAAGGGCGGCGTGCTGGCCGGTTTTGAAGAAGCCGAAGCGATCAGCGCCCTGGCGAAGCGCTTCCCGAATGCTCGCGTCACTCTCGACCCGAATGGCGCCTGGCTGCTTGAGGAGGCCATTCAGATTGGTAAACAGCTGAAGGGCGTGCTGGCCTATGCGGAAGATCCGTGCGGCGCCGAACAGGGCTTCTCCGGCCGCGAAGTGATGGCCGAGTTCCGCCGCGCGACGGGCCTGCCGACCGCCACCAATATGATCGCCACCGACTGGCGGCAGATGGGCCATACCTTGTCCCTGCAGTCAGTGGATATCCCGCTGGCGGACCCGCACTTCTGGACCATGCAGGGGTCGGTGCGCGTAGCGCAGATGTGCCATGAGTTCGGCCTGACCTGGGGTTCGCACTCTAATAATCACTTCGACGTGTCGCTGGCGATGTTCACCCACGTCGCGGCAGCGGCGCCGGGCAAGATCACCGCTATCGATACCCACTGGATCTGGCAGGAGGGCAACCAGCGTCTGACCAAACAACCTTTTGAAATCAAAGGCGGCATGGTGCAGGTACCGAGTACCCCGGGCCTGGGGGTTGAGCTGGATATGGACCGCGTGATGCAGGCAAATGAGCTATATAAGAAACATGGTCTTGGCGCCCGCGACGATGCGATGGCGATGCAGTATCTGATCCCGGGCTGGACCTTTGACAACAAGCGTCCATGCATGGTGCGCTAAAAGTCCGCCGGCCTCTGCGGGGGCCGGCATTGCGCGACAGCGCCAGGGGTTGGCTCAGAGTAAGGACAGCAGATGAAAATAGTGATCGCACCGGATTCCTGGAAGGAGAGCCTGAGCGCGCTGGAAGTGGCCAGTGCGATAGAGCAAGGCTTTCGCGAGATTTATCCTGACGCCGAGTACGTCAAGCTGCCGGTTGCCGATGGTGGGGAAGGGACGGTGGAAGCCATGGTGGCGGCGACCGGGGGGGGGTGGGGTGCGCTGGAGGGGCCCCGGGCCGGCGGGGGGGCCTG
>ERZ859738.1332-NODE-1332-length-11794-cov-2.388875_pt1 | contig 11794 bp, 9 predicted proteins | sample MGYA00510122_ERZ859738 | MGnify/ENA primary metagenome ERZ859738 (study PRJEB30046, sample SAMN00715139) | human gut metagenome | study: EMG produced TPA metagenomics assembly of the A metagenome-wide association study of gut microbiota in type 2...
TGCCCCATATGCTTTTTGGGGAAAAGCCGGTGCAGCATCCTCTGGGGACGGTAATAGGAGGCTTCTTTTTTGGACTTGCAGCCGGATGGTGTAATGAGAACACATCGGGGGGCGCGTTTTTACTGACGTTGTTCTTCACCATCGTAGTGGTATGGATTCAGAAGAATAAAAAATTCCAGCCCTTTATGGCGGCATCCCTCCTTGGAGTATTTACCGGTGTTATGGGCATGGCCCTGTGTCCGGGAGTACGTTACCGTATTGACCAGACAGAAGGTGAGAACTTTACAGGATTCATTGGATTGATTTCCAGATTATATAAAATTACCGTGACGGTTAAGGGATTGTTTACGGAACTGGTGATTTTACTGGTCATTGCGCTGGTGATCTGGATGCTGCAGAAAAGACGGGATGACTGGAAAGAGATCTGTGGAAATTACAGTGTTTTGTTTGCTGTTGCAGCACTTGCAACGAGCTATGCATTGATTCTGATTCCTCCGACAACAGCAAGGGCACATTATGGTGCCGGTATTTTTCTGGTGATTGCCTGTATTCAGGCAATTGTACAGCTTGACAGAAAGGATCTGTTTGTTAAGACATTACAGTATAGTCTGGCAGTGATTTTATGCCTGTGGTTTTTAACTACTTATTCTGAAAATATGGTTAATTTATGGAGAATTAACCGGGAGGATCAGGAGAGGATTGAACTCATTCTTGAAGCAAAACAGCAGTATGGGGAAGATGCAGAGGTGATCGTTCCGAAGCTGCGGCCCCGGTTCGAGAATCCGTACAGCACGGCGCATGATTCGGATCTGACAGAGGATAAGGATCATTGGATTAATATGTTTTATGAGTCCTATTATGGTGTGAAGTCGGTTATTGCAATCCCGAGAGAAGAGTGGGAAGAACAGTTTGGGAAGGAAAACGGATGATAAAGAATAAAAAGACAAGGATATGGTATGGACTTTACTTTCTGGCAGCAGCGTTTACCATTATGCTGCTTGCTACCCGGTCATCCTTTCTGTATCCGTGTAATAACTGGGATGATGCAAACAGTTATTTTTCAGTGGGCAAGGCATTGTTCCATGGGAAAATGCCTTACCGCGATGTGTTTGATCAAAAGGGAATGTATTTGTATTTCTTTTATGGATTGTGTTATTTCGTATCGCATACAACATTTCTGGGTGTATTCCTGATGGAGGTGTTATTTGCATTTGCAGATCTTTGTGGGATATTCTCTGTTTTATGCCTGTATATCAGGAAGAGTACAGCTCTTGTTCTGACACCGGCTGTGCTTGCGGTCTGTTTCTGCTCTTACAGCTTTTATTACGGCGGATCGGCAGAGGAGTTATGTTTTCCGTTCCTGATATGGGGCTTGTTTCTGGGTTTGCGATATTTTAAGCAGGATTATCCTGAACGGGAAATGCCTGTGAAAATGCTGCTTTTTGCCGGCGGACTGGCGGGGATGGTAGCTAATATCAAGTTTACCGTACTGGGTTTTTTCTTTGCATGGATGATGATGGTAGCATTTTCCTATCTGGCCCGGAAAAAGTTTACCGGTGCTGTGAAAGCCTGTCTGTGGTTTCTGCTTGGAATGCTGATACCGTTTGTTCCGTGGATTCTGTATTTTGCTGTGAGAAAAGGGTTATATTACTGGTATTGGGGTTATGTGTATATTAATGTTTTTTCCTACAGCAATCTCAATGCAGAGGGACCTTCTTTCGGAGAAAGAATTTATACGCTGGCTAAGATTCTGTACTATGTGATATGGAAGAATCTTATTTATTATGTATTCCTCATTCCGGGATTCTTTTTCGGAACATTTTGTGTCGGAAAGAAGATTCTTTCCCATTTGTTTGTTCCGGCACTTGCCTTTTTTCTGTTCCTTGGAATTTATATTGGAGGATCAGAGCTGCCTTATTATGCACTTCCGCTTGCGGTATTCACTGTTTTAGGCTTTGCACTGATTGGCTGGATTTTTGAAGTATTGGAAAAGCATTTCATAAAGCCTGAAAAAAAGAGCATACCGGTCTGGATCCCTGCTATTGGATCTTTGGCTGTGAGCGTGGTTGTGGTAGGACTTGTTTCCATGAATGTCTTTTTTATGAAGGTGAAGAGGGAAGATATTTTCCTGTATCAGTTCCGGGATATCGTCATGCAGACGGAGAACCCGACGCTGTTGAATGTGGGATGTCTGGATGCCGGATTGTATACGGTGTGTGATATTGTTCCGACCTGTCAGTGGTTTCAGACACAGACCATACATATGGATGAGGTATATGAGGAACAGAAGCGTTACATTAAAGAAGGACAGACCGACTATGTGATTGCAAGAGATGGCTATCCTGAGAAAATTAATGACCGGTATGAATTGGCAGCGGAAGCCACTTTTGAAGAAAACGGTTACAACCATAACTGGTATCTGTTTCGGCTGAAGGACCTTAATAAAACATCCTGAAGGAGTAATTTAAGTGAAGAAAAAGATAGGAATTGCCTTGTTTTGGCTGGTAATAGCAGCAGGATTTGTATTCCTGTTTTCATATAGTACTTCTCCGCTCTATCCGACATACTACGGAAATGATTCGGCACAGTTTCAGACGATTGGGAAATGCTGGCTGAAGGGTGCCATTCCTTATCGTGATTTATTCGACCACAAGGGACCGTGGATCTTTTTTATTAATATGCTGGGATATTTGCTGACCGGCACGAAGTACGGCATATTTCTGATTCAGATTGTGTGCATGTGGATTTCACTGTACTTTCTGTATAAAACAGCGAAGTATGGATTACATAGGATGGGATATGCACTGGGGACTGTTCTGGTCTCCATGTTTTTCCTTTTTCTGAATTATGGAGAGGCGAATCTGACGGAAGAATATTGCCTTCCGTTTATCTGTGCGTCTGCTTATTATATCTATGTTTATTTTAATGAGGAGTATCATCAGCATTCTCCCAGGGCGGCGTTCCTGTATGGGATGGCATTCTGTGTATGCTTTTATACCAGGGTGACAAACTGTGTGCTGGTAGCTGCCGGGGTACTGGCAATTACCGTTTCTTTGATCCGGTATCGGGAATTTAAGAATCTGTGGCAGAATATCCTTGGATTTCTGGGAGGAGCATTAACCGTATTTCTTCCGTTTGCAGTGTATTTTGCAACACAGGGCGCGTTAGGGGATATGCTGTATGGAACATTGTTATATAATCTGGTATATTCAAAGAAAATCACGCCGTGGTATATGCAAGCTAATAAAGATACCTATTTGCTTTTTATTTATATTTATTTTGGTGCATATAGTATACTGCTTACAGCAATATGGTCTGCATTGCGCAAAAAATGGGGATTAACAGGTTGGTTTCTTATTGCCGGTATAATAGAAATGTATTTATACGTCAACTCAACTTTATTTTATCATTATCCCATGGTAGTACTTCCCCAATTCATATTTTTGGTGATAGAAATATTCCCTTTAGCAACTTCTCTTAAATGCGTTAAAATAAAAAAAATGTCTATTGTAATATTATTGTTATTTATAAGTTATGGTATCCTTTATTTTAAGGGGTGGCTGGGGAATATACAAAAGTACAGGCAATCTTTTGATGAGGGATATTATCAAATTCTTACTTATGTGCCGGATGATGAAAAGGGATTGCTTATGGCATATGGCGATGTCAGAATTAAGCAGATTTATTTGGAATATAATATTATTCCTCTATATGCACATTTTTCCATTCAGGAATGGCATGCAAGTTTCAATGATAAAACCAAGAAGCAAATACATGACGAATTCGCAGCCTGTAAAGCAAAATGGATACTGGCGGAGCAGCCTTATGATGGAATTGCAGATATACTGAGTGAACATTATACATTGGTTGTGGCAGAAAGCGGATATGAACTTTACCGTCTTAGGGATGAAGGGGAGGAAGAATGATCATACTGAAAATGATTGGTCTGGTATTCTGGCTGATGGTGATCCCTGTGGGATTGGGGCTTCTGTTCCGGAAAGCACCTGAGAGGGAGCATCTGCCGGAGAGGTTACAGACGACAGGCGTGACGTTATTAATTGGATATTTATTATTGTTTGCTCTTTTGGAGATGGTCGGAATTCCGATAATGCTGCTATCCGTTTATCATGGCTATTCCAGAATGGTGATTTTGTATGCAGCTCTGCAGATCTTAGGGGCAGGAGCCGGTTATGGGTTCTGGATATACCGGGGGAAGAAGACACGGAAAACGAACCTGTCCGGTGCCTTAAAGGAAACAGATCATTTCTTATGGCTTCGAAAGGCTCCATATGATAGCTGGGAAGGAAGGCTTCTTCTTGTACTGTTCCTGCTTCTTGTCGGATTCCAGCTTTACATGGCGTTTACAAGGGCTTCATTTGACGGAGATGACGCTTATTATGTGGTACAGGCGCTGACCGCACAGCAGACCGATACGCTGTACCGGATCGATCCGAACCGCGGAGTAAGTATGCCGTTGGATGCCCGGCATGCGCTGGCACTGTTTCCCATCTGGGAGGCCTTTGTCGGAACCATGTGTGGCATTCATGCGACTGTTATGGCACACAGCGTGGCTCCCCTGTTTCTGATTCCACTGACATATCTGATCTATTATGAGATCGGGCGTGAACTGTTCTGCAATAAAAAGCGTCTGCTTCCGATGTTTATGGCATTGATGGCATTCTGGCAGATGTTCGGGAATGTGTCGATTTACACAACGGAGACCTTTTTCCTGACGCGTACCTGGCAGGGGAAGTCCTTTGCAGGTAACTTCATTATTCCCGCGGTGTTTTGGATCTTTCTTTGCCTTTTCCGTGAAGAGGAGCGTGAAAATCAGCAGAAGCTGGATTTGGGCGCAGAAGCTGATGTGGAAGGAAAAAACAGGAAGATTCAAAGAGAGAATAGTGGCAGTTTGTGGATTCTGCTTACATTGCTTAATCTGGCAGCAGGAGCAAGCAGCTCCCTTGCAGTATTACTAAGCTGCGCATTAACGATGGGACTTGGGATGCTGCTGACCATCCGGAGCCGCAGATTCCGGAATCTGATCTATGCTGGACTAAGCTGTGTGCTTGGTGGAATTTATGTCATATTGTATATGATGTTGTAAGTGGGTAATGCTTTGGAACTCCATTCATAAAGTTTCTGATTCGCAGATTAAGTTATATGTATGTAGTCACTTAGCTATATAAAATTGCTGTTTTGTATGAAAATGAATATTTATAGAAAGCAATTTTGCATGGATCTGAATAGTTGCGAGCTATGACAGCAATGACTGGATGTAAACATATGATCCGGGTTTGATTGGATTTATATCAGCTGGTTAGATGTATAGAAATGGAAAGGGTTTGCGCACATGTTTGGAATTTTTATGGAAAGCCTTGTGATTTTCAAATTGTATACAGGACTTCGGGGATTGTTTGTGCTTTCCCTGCTTGCGTGGATTTATCTGCTGTTTTGTGAAAAGGACAAGACCATCCGGGCTTTATTTGTTTACGCACCGATTTTGATTCTGATTGTATTCCTGTTTCCTTTGAGCCGGAAGCTCTTCGTGGCAGCAGGCCTGGATGGGGAGACGTATTACCGCGTGATCTGGACGATCCCAATGGGAATGGTAGCGGTTTATGGAGGGTGTTCCCTGTTTGCACGTTTCCGGAAGCTTGGAACAGTGGTGATCGGGGCGTGCATTATTCTGCTTGGCACATACGTTTATCGTGGAACCTATATCTCAAAAGCAGAGAATCTGTATCACATTCCGGATTCCGTAGTTCATGTATGCGATTATATTGGAAATAAAGATGCAGACGATATGGTCACTGCGTTGTTTCCAGATGAAATGATTCATTTCGTGCGTCAGTACGATGCCACAATCCGTATGCCCTATGGAAGGGATATGCTGGTGGAACGGTGGGGCTATTATCAGCCGGTGCATGACATTATTAAGAATAACGAAGTGCTTCCGATGGAAGAGCTTTTGACGGAAACACGTAAGGAATACTGTCAGTATCTGGTTTTCCGGGAGGATCAGCAGATGGACCGGGTGCCGGAAGCCTGTGGACTGATTTGCAGAGTCAGGCTGGATGGCTATGTAATCTATGAAGATCCGGAAGTGACAGAGATTGTTACGGAGTGGAAAAATACATATGGTGTTTAATTCATTTTCCTTTTTATTTGCATATTTACCGATTGTGCTCTTTCTGTTTTGGGTGAGCAGAAGATACCTGGGAAAGCAGTGGGCAGATGTCTGTCTGATTGTGGCTTCTCTCGTTTTCTATGGGTGGAATTATCCAAAGTGTCTTCCGGTTCTGCTTGGAAGCCTCATCGTCAACTACGTATGGGGCTGTTTCCTGTGCAGGGATCTGGCGAAGAAGCCGAAGGCAGCAAGGGGAAAGGCAGTAGAAAAAAACGCAGAAAGGACCGTAGAAAAAACCGGTTCGGTGCCGGATGATTTCAACAGAAGGAGAAAATGCATGTTGGGAGCCGGAATTGTACTGAATGTGGCAGTACTGGGCTTCTTTAAATATGCACGGCTGCTTCCTGCACTTCGGGGAACGGAGCTGGATGCACCGGGAATCAGCTTCTTTACGTTTACGCAGATTGCATTTCTGGTGGAAACCTATCGGGGGGATATTGTGCCGATGGGAATGAGTGAGTATGGGTTATATGTAAGCTTTTTCCCTAAGCTGATGCAGGGACCAATCATGCTGCCGGAGGATTTTCAGGCACAGAGGAGTGATGAAAAGTCCACAGAGCAGCGAAGTAATAAAAAATTGACAGAAGGAGAGAAAAAGCGGACACGGGCAGTTTTTGAAAATTTAGCGTTATGCTCTACACAAACAAAGGACGAATGGTGGGAGAAGCTTCTACGCAATGTGATTCTGATTTCCCTTGGATTATTTAAAAAGGTGATTCTGGCAGATACCCTGGGACAGGCTGTTGCGGCAGGATTTGAAAATGTGGCGGCACTTCGATCGGTGGACGCATGGGCTGTAATGCTGTCCTACACCCTGCAGTTATATTTTGATTTCAGCGGTTACTGTGACATTGCCATGGGCGTTGCGGCATTCTTCGGCTATGACCTGCTGTTGAACTTTGATTCGCCGTATAAAGCAGTGAATATTATGGATTTTTGGAAGCGCTGGCATAAGACATTGACGGATTTCCTGACAAAATATGTGTATATTCCGCTTGGTGGAAACAGGAAGGGTGCTTTCAGGATGTATGTGAATTCCCTGATTGTCTTTTTAGTAAGCGGGATCTGGCATGGCGCCGGCTGGCAGTTCGTTGTCTGGGGCATGATGCATGGCACACTTTACGTCATTACCCGTGCTGTTTCAGGCTACAGCAGGAGAAAAGAGGCACAGGTGACTGGTGGTAGAACCGTCAGAGAAGGCTGTACCAATACCAATAACCATGGATTACTTCGGAGACTGTCTCATGGAGTACGCGTGCTTCTGACCTTCCTCTATGTCAATATTGCATGGGTATTCTTCCGGGCATCCTCAGTTAAGGAAGGGGTTCAGTTCCTTCGCAGGCTCCTGATGGGCGGAACCGGAAAGGTGAGCCGTTCGATTGCAGAGGCCTTTAATCTGGATGAATTCTGGTATGTGATTAAAGTACTTCATCTGGATCGGCTGCCGGACAGCTATTTTTATGTGATGGTGCTGTTTCTCATAGTGTGCCTGCTGTTCATCTGGGTTTCCCCCAATGCCGTGCAGATTGCAAAGAAGTGCAGATTGAACGCCGCAGTGGTTCTGCTTGCGGCAGTGTTGTTTGTGTGGAGTGTGATTTCCTTCTCGGGAGTCAGCACGTTTTTATACTTCAACTTTTAGGAGGCGGTCATACGAAAAGGTACAGGAAATTATTGCTCTTATTTATTATGTTCGTGTTTACAGCATTTGTGCTGGTGATCGCACTTGTTGTTTATGTGGATCCCTTTTTCCATTATCATAAGCCGTTAAAAAATTTCAATTATGTAGTGGATAATCAGCTGACGCAGAATCCGGGAATGGCAGAGCACCTGGAATATGACAGTGTGATTTTAGGCTCCTCCATGACAGTCAACTTTGAAACCGACTGGTTTGAGGAACTGATGGGACTGAAAACAGCGAAGCTCAGTTACAGCGGGGCATTTCCGAAGGATCAGTCCAACATTATGAAGCTGATTTTTGACAGTAGGTGGAACGGAGAGAAACGGGAGGTTAAGAGGGTATTTTTAGGCGTGGATGTGATTACCTATACCGGGGATGTGGAACAGACCAAGTATCCGATTCCAGAATACCTTTATGATAATAATCTGCTGAACGATATACAATATGTTCTGAATAAAGATGTGCTTCTGCAGTATGTGCTTCGTCCCCTGGCAGACCCTGAACCGACGAACTGGTCTCATATCTATGCAAGCTGGTGGACGGAAGAGTACTACAATGAGGACTGGGTGCTGCAAAATTATGAGCAGCCCAAGAAGGTGAAAACGGAAACTCCAAAGGACGAGTATGTGTCACCGGTGGAAGCCAATCTTTCTGCCAATATCTGCCCTTATATTGAGGCAAATCCGGATACGGAGTTTGTGCTCTTTTTCCCACCGTACAGTATTTTGTACTGGAATGATGTATTGGAAGAGAATCATCTGGAAGCAACTCTCGAGGAGTACCGTTATATTACCGAAAGACTGAATGCTTATGATAATGTGACGGTGTACTTTTTCCCGGCATGTGAGGAGATTATCTGTGATCTGAACCATTATGCGGATTACAGTCATTATCATCCGAGGTTCAACCGTTTTATGACGGAATGCTTTGCGTCTGGCAGCTACCGTGTGAGTAAGGAAAAAGAAATGGCCGGACAGACTGCATTGCAGAATACAGAAGAGAACCTGCAGAAAGCAGATGTGCAGCCGGAAGAAAAAACAATTGATGAATATCTCGAAGAGATGCGCCGGATCGTTGATCACTATGATTTTGACACATTGCATGAAAAAATTGCGGTGTGGAATCCGTAAAATACTAAAATCAAAAGGATGAGAACAGGTTATGAAAAAGAAAATGCAATGGAAAGATTTTCTGCTGCTTCAGGTTGTATTTCTAATCTACAGCTTCACCAGTCTGACGCAGAAGCTGGCTTCTTCTTTTTTACCGAAGGATGCCGGAGCGACAGAAGAACTGGTTCGGCAGCTCCTTAACTGGAAGCTGATTTTGTCGGCGGGGCTTGTGGTACTGCTGCTTGGGGTATATGCATTGCTATGGCAGCAGGTGATTAAGCGGTTTGAGTTGTCTGTTGCCTATGCGAATAAGGCCATTACCCTTTTGTGGGCATTGGTGTGGGGAATTTTTATTTTTCATGAAGAGATTACACCCGGAAAGGTGATTGGAATTTTACTTGTCATGGCTGGGATTTACGTGCTGAACACGGGAGAACGTCCGAAAATGGAGGATCACCAGGTCGTAGAGCATCAGGAAACCGAAGAACAGCTGGAAACAGCAGATCACCAGAAAACAGCAGAACATCAGGGAACAGCAGGAAAGGAGAGCGCAGAATGAATATTTATCTGATTATATTGATTGTTTCTGTAATGATAGCTTCTTTTGCACAGGTTTTATTGAAAAAAAGTGCGGAGAAGACCTATGCTTCTCCGCTCCGTGAATATTTGAACCTGTATGTCATTTGCGGTTATGGTCTCATGTTTCTTTCCATGTTTATGACCATTGCCTCCTACAGCGGGCTGGATTTTACCAATGTCCCTGTGATTGAATCACTGGGCTATGTAATGGTAATGTTCCTCAGCTATTTCTTCTTTAAAGAAAAAATAACGAAGCGTAAGCTGTTTGGAATGGTCATTATTCTTGCGGGGATTTTTATTTATCACCGTTGACCTGTTGGGCAAGCAGTGTGGTGACGGGAAGATGATCCGGGTTATTTGCCTGTAACTCTTTATACCACTTGCTGTACTTGTACATGCGGTAATTGGTCTTTAATTTACACAACTGGCTTTCGTCAGCACAGGATTTTAGAAATGAGGCACGCTGTTCCAGGTTCAGATCGATATAATCCAGATAAGAAATACGAAGCTCGGCAAGCGGTTCCGTACACCGGGGACAGATTAACTTATGGCCGTTGAGCATATAAATGCGGTTACAGTTCTTGCAGTAATGAATATACATCATATGGCAGGACTCCTTTCTGTTCAAATGAGTGGGTTGCGGTAAGGGATTAAGTAGAGTTTATCTGAATTTGTATTTTACCGTCAATATTTTCTGCAAAAATTCACATATTTTACAGGTAAATTTGACATAAACTTTACATTTGCGGCTCAAACTTTACGAATCTTTCGTTACTGCTCGCTCGTACCTCGTTCCAGTAACAAATTATTACAAAAGAATTAAAAAAGGAATTAAATGGATTTGTACATACTGTAAATTAATGGTATAATATACCATAGCGCTTCAGATGTCAAGACGAATATCTGGATTTTTTAAAGAAGAATTTATCGAAATTTAGCGAAAATCAGTAAAATAATACAAGGCAGGTTTGAATGAAGAGTTTATTTAAAAAGAAAGCAAAGAAAGAACGCCAGCGTACGACACGTAAGGGTTGGGATGATTACCGCGAGGATGCGTATTACGAGGATTCCGACGAATATTATGGGGATTACGAAGGTTCCGATGAATACAAAGATGCTGAAGAAGCCGGATATGATGGGGAAGAGGATTCGGATGAATATTACGGCGATGAAGAGATAGACGACGGGGAGTACTACGGGGAGGAATCTGAAGGATACGAAGACGAAGAAGAGCCGGAAGAATACTACGAAGATGTCGAAGAAGCCGGATATGATGAGGAAGAGGATTCTGATGAATATTACGGCGATGAAGAGGTAGACGAAGACGGGGAATACTACGGGGAAGAGCCTGAAGGATACGAAGAAGAAGAGCCGGAAGAATACTACGAAGATGCTGAAGAAGCCGGATATGATGAGGAAGAGGATTCGGATGAATATTACGGCGATGAAGAGGTAGACGAAGACGGGGAATACTATGGGACAGATGAATACGATCCGGAAGAGAAAGAATCGTATGAAGATGACGAAAAGTATTATGAAGACGACGAGTATTACGAAGATGACGACGAGTATTACGAAGACGACGAAGAGTATTACGAAGACTACGATGAGGAAGATTATGACGAGGACGATGAATACGAGGATGATCGTCATTCCTATGTAGCCTCCCACCGCAGACGCGCTCACGGAATGAAGGGAGCCGTACAGTGGTTTATGAATCTGGGAACCACGGATCATGTGATCATGTTCACAGGGCTTATTGTGGTGATCCTGCTTGTGGTAACCGGTACACTTTATTTTAATGCCAGAGGAAGGCAGGAGCAGATTGAAACCTTTGCACAGGTAGGTGAAGGTCTTGAGGATATTCCGGTCATTGGCGAAAGTGGATTAGTGGCAATTGCTGATGCAGAGGCAGCCAGATTGATGGCGGCTATGGAGCAGGAACAGCTCATGGAAGAAAAGCAGCAGGAAGAAGATGCTAAAGCAGCCGAAGAAGAAGTACATATTTTCATGAACATTACCTCCATTCAGAGAGATATGAAGATCAAGTTTTCGAACGAAGCAACCGGAAAGCTGTTTTCAGGTGTGGAATTTGAAGTGAACATCAAGAATTCTTCGGGTGGGGAGCTGAATAAAAAGGATGATGACAAGGATGGTGTGATCTATCTTACCGGTATGAAATCCGGTAAATATACTGTCACACTGGTTTCTCCGCTGCAGTATGAAGATTATGTGTTGTCT
>ERZ859738.1342-NODE-1342-length-11693-cov-3.057054_pt1 | contig 11693 bp, 11 predicted proteins | sample MGYA00510122_ERZ859738 | MGnify/ENA primary metagenome ERZ859738 (study PRJEB30046, sample SAMN00715139) | human gut metagenome | study: EMG produced TPA metagenomics assembly of the A metagenome-wide association study of gut microbiota in type 2...
GCTGCCCTTCTCGCCGCCTCAGCAGAGCGCCCCCCCCCCCCCCCCCAGCCACATCGCGGAAGCCAGCGTCGTCAGCGCGAGGAATAATAATCGTCGTGTTGGGGTGCTGAACATTACATGATCTCCTCGAGCGCGGTATGGCGGGCCGCTCCCTGCAGGTAGTGCCGCATCGCCGAGCGCATCTTCATCCAGTCAGCCACCCGGTGTGACAATAACCAGGCCGTCGGGCCAATCAGCTCCAGTACCGCCAGGATCCCGCCGAAACTGAGTAATAATAGGGACAGCATGTCCAGTGAATCCTGAATTAACCACCCAAATCCCCTGGCTGGTTTGTATGGGTTATTTAGCGACATGCCGAGTATGAGGAGGTACATCACCAGCACCATGCCATAAAACAGGTTATAGACTAGCGACATTTGCCGGTCACCGGGATAACAGGGATGATTTTTCAGAAAAGCGCACCCGTCGCTGACGTTGTATAACGCCTGGACGTCGTTATCTTTCCGTTGGTAGACGACGACTATCCGATCGCCGATAGCGAGAAAGGGCGGTTGACGGCGGTAAAAAAAGGGATGCAGGCCGAAGTTGGCGAAGCCGTTCTGCCAGAAGAAGGCCAGCGGCGCCGTGTCGCATTGTATCCCAACGCCATGGTATTCCCGCGTTGGGTTCCCCGCGAACCATTTCTTAAAAATGATATTGCTAATTTTTCCCGTCCGGACGGCATAGCGTTCCGGCAGGGCTTGCGTAAAAGGCTTCGCCGACTGGCGGAGGGTTTGCGCCGTAGTCGGTAGCGGCTGGCAAAAGGAAAAGTCGCGGCGGCGGGCCTGCGCCATCTTCGCCAACAGATCGCGCATGGCGGGGTGCATTTTTAGCGCCCGGTGGAACAGTAGCTCGCAGAGGCCGGTTAACAACGCGATGAAGGCCAGTATCGCGATAATGCCGAAGCCGAACCTTCCCCATTCTGAGGTGCTCATCATGAGCGGGATAAGAGCGACGATGAGCGTCAGCAGGCTGATAATCAGCAGCGGCCGGGCCCAGCGCTTTACCCGTTGACTGGGCTCAAGGAGCGTTTCGCCATCGCTGAGCCAGTGGATCCAGTAACTGCCGTTGTCCAGGCGGCGGACGCCAAGGTGCAGAGGCTGATTGATCGTCAGGCGGTCAAAAAGCGAGGGGTCGTTAAAATAGCGTTTATCGGTATAAAAGACATGGTCGCCGGCGATAAGACGCAGATACCCCTGTTTTTCACAGGCGGCGGTCGTGAAGCCAGAAAAGTTAAGGGTGAAATAGCGAACGCTTTTCACGGGACACCCTCCATGGTGTTATCGCGGCTATCCGTGCCGCAATCAGGCAGGGGATGACCCTGCCTGAGACAGAATTACTTCTGCTTAGCGCGCTCGAAAGAGGCAACGATTTCGGCTTTCGCCGCTTCCGCGTTGTCCCAACCGTCGACTTTAACCCACTTGCCTTTTTCCAGATCTTTGTAGTGCTCAAAGAAATGAGTGATCTGGGCTTTCAGCAGTTCCGGCAGATCGTTCACATCGTTGATGTGATCGTATTCTTTGCTCAGCTTGGTGTGCGGTACGGCAACCAGTTTCGCATCTTCACCAGATTCGTCGGTCATCTTCAGGACGCCAACCGGACGGCAGCGGATCACGGAGCCCGGCTGCAGCGGGTACGGAGTCGGGACCAGCACGTCAACCGGGTCGCCGTCCAGGGACAGGGTGTGGTTGATGTAGCCGTAGTTGCATGGATAGAACATTGCCGTGGACATGAAACGGTCAACGAACAGTGCACCGCTCTCTTTGTCGACTTCATATTTGATAGGATCTGCGTTCGCCGGGATTTCGATCACGACGTAGATGTCTTCCGGCAGATCTTTGCCCGCAGGTACGTTGAGTAAGCTCATGTCTGTTTCCTTTAAAATGTATGGCAAACAAGTGCTCGGTATTATAGCCAACTCACATCGAAAGTCTTCGCTTCTTTTTCCCGATATCGCCGCAGAGTGCTCCGAATTTTTCGCGTAATAATGACATGAAAATCCATAAACATAGCCACATCATGAATAAATTTATGTAACCGTTTTCATTGCATGTGATTGATTTATCATACTGCTTAAAAAAACGTCATAAACCGCAACAGCCGCGCTCCCTGCGAAGCCTTATCGGCTCTCCGCTGGGCAGTAGGGCCGGCATTAACATCTCATTTACTTTTTTGAAGTGTGATGTAACGCATTCAGTTACATCACCGATTGTCTATAGTTTGTCCGCAGGTGAGACTTTAACCAACAATAACCCTACGAGGATACCCTTATGTGGAAGCGCTTACTTCTTGTCACAGCAGTTTCCGCAGCTATGTCGTCTATGGCGATAGCTGCCCCGCTAACCGTAGGTTTTTCGCAGGTCGGTTCTGAATCCGGCTGGCGTGCGGCGGAAACCAGCGTCGCGAAAGAGGAGGCCGCCAAGCGCGGTATCACCCTGAAGATCGCTGATGGTCAGCAAAAACAGGAAAACCAGATCAAAGCAGTGCGTTCCTTTATTGCTCAAGGGGTCGACGCGATCTTCATTGCGCCGGTGGTGGCCACCGGCTGGGAACCGGTGCTGAAAGAGGCGAAAGAGGCCAAGATCCCGGTTTTCCTCCTCGACCGTTCCATTGATGTTAAAGATAAAGATCTCTACATGACCACCGTGACCGCCAACAACGTGCTGGAAGGCCAGCTGATTGGCGACTGGCTGGTGAAAACCGTCGACGGTAAGCCGTGTAACGTCGTTGAACTGCAGGGCACCGTTGGGGCCAGCGTGGCCATCGATCGTAAGAAAGGCTTCGCCGACGCGATTGCCAAAGCGGCGAATATCAAAATTATCCGCTCCCAGTCCGGCGACTTCACCCGCAGTAAAGGGAAAGAGGTCATGGAGAGCTTTATCAAAGCTGAGAATAACGGCAAAAACATCTGCATGGTGTTCGCTCATAACGACGATATGGCCATCGGCGCCATCCAGGCCATTAAAGAAGCTGGCCTGAAGCCGGGCAAAGATATTCTGACCGGCTCCATCGACGGCGTGCCGGATATCTATAAAGCGATGATCGCTGGTGAAGCCAACGCCAGCGTCGAGCTGACGCCAAATATGGCCGGCCCGGCGTTCGATGCGCTGGAGAAATACAAAAAAGACGGCACCCTGCCGGAGAAGCTGACCATTACCAAATCGACACTGTATCTGCCGGATACGGCGAAAGAAGAGTTAGAGAAGAAGAAAAATATGGGCTACTGAGTGGGGAGCCCCTCATTCCATCCCTCTCCCCGGTGGGAGAGGGTAAAAAGCAGCGTTCCAGAAACCCCGGGAAGCCCAGCGCGACCCGGGGTAACCTGACATCATTTGAAGGTGACATCGATTATGAGCGCCGAGGCACACCAGGAGATCCTTCGCACCGAAGGACTTAGTAAATTCTTCCCCGGCGTTAAGGCGCTGGATAACGTCAACTTTAGCCTGCGGCGCGGCGAAATCATGGCCCTGTTGGGCGAAAACGGCGCCGGAAAATCGACGCTGATCAAAGCGCTGACCGGCGTTTACCATGCCGATCGCGGCACTATCTGGCTGGAAGGCCAGGCTATTTCGCCCAAAAATACCGCCCATGCCCAGCAGCTGGGGATCGGCACCGTCTACCAGGAAGTGAACCTGCTGCCCAATATGTCGGTGGCGGATAACCTGTTCATCGGCCGTGAGCCGCGGCGGTTTGGTCTGCTGCGACGTAAAGAGATGGAGGCCAGGGCGACGGCGCTGATGGCCTCCTACGGCTTTTCCCTCGACGTGCGCGAGCCGCTGAACCGCTTTTCGGTGGCGATGCAGCAGATCGTCGCTATCTGTCGGGCCATCGACCTGTCGGCCAAGGTGCTGATCCTCGACGAGCCCACCGCCAGCCTCGATACCCAGGAGGTGGAGATGCTGTTCACCCTGATGCGCCAGCTCAGGGATAACGGCGTCAGCCTGATCTTCGTCACCCATTTTCTCGACCAGGTCTATGCGGTCAGCGACCGCATCACCGTGTTGCGTAACGGCACATTTGTGGGCTGCCGTGAGACCCGCGAGCTGCCGCAGATTGAGCTGGTGAAAATGATGCTGGGTCGCGAACTGGACCACAATGCCCTGCAGCGGGCGGGCCGTACCCTGCTGAGCGATAAACCGGTAGCGGCGTTTGAAGGCTACGGTAAAAAAGGAACCATCGCCCCGTTCGACCTGCAGGTCCGCCCGGGAGAAATTGTAGGCCTCGCCGGCCTGCTGGGTTCCGGACGCACGGAAACCGCCGAGGTGATCTTCGGCATTAAAACGGCGGACAGCGGGAAGGCGTGGATCAAAGGCAAACCGCAGACCTTGCGCTCCCCGCATCAGGCGTCCTGCCTCGGGATCGGCTTCTGTCCGGAGGATCGTAAAACCGACGGCATTATCGCCGCTGCCTCGGTGCGGGAAAATATCGTTCTCGCCCTGCAGGCGCAGCGCGGCTGGCTGCGGCCGATCCCCCGCCGGGAGCAGAATGAGATCGCCGAGCGCTTTATTCGCCAGCTGGGGATCCGTACCCCGAGCGCCGAGCAGCCGATCGAGTTTCTCTCCGGCGGCAACCAGCAGAAGGTGCTGCTCTCCCGCTGGCTGCTGACCAAACCGCAGTTCCTGATCCTCGATGAGCCGACCCGCGGCATCGACGTCGGCGCCCATGCGGAAATTATTCGCCTGATTGAAACCCTCTGCGCCGATGGCCTGGCGCTGCTGGTTATCTCTTCTGAACTGGAGGAGCTGGTGGGTTACGCCGATCGGGTCATTATCCTGCGCGATCGCCGACAGGTGGCGGAGATCCCGCTCGCCGAGCTCTCTGTTCCGGCGATCATGAACGCTATTGCGGCATAAGGAGTAACCCATGATGCCTCGATCTCTTTCGCAAACCGGCCCGGAGAAGCGACGCTTCACCTGGCCGAAGGGCACCCCGCAGATTATTGCCCTGCTGCTGGTTCTGCTGGTAGACAGCCTGGTGGCGCCCCATTTTTATCAGGTGGTGCTCCAGGATGGCCGCCTGTTTGGCAGCCCGATCGATATTCTCAACCGCGCCGCGCCGGTGGCGCTGCTGGCGATTGGCATGACGCTGGTGATCGCCACCGGCGGCATCGACCTGTCGGTAGGGGCGGGGATGGCGATTGCCGGCGCGACGGCCGCCCCCGAGGCCGGCCACGGCCTGCCGGTGGTGCTGTTGGCCGCGCTGGCCGCGGGCGCGCTGGCCGGATTGTGGAACGGCATCCTCGTGGCGGTCCTTAAGATCCAGCCCTTTGTGGCGACGCTGATCCTGATGGTGGCCGGGCGCGGGGTGGCGCAGTTGATCACCGCCGGGCAGATCGTCACCTTTGATTCCCCGGCCCTGGCGTGGCTCGGCAGCGGATCGTTTCTGCTGTTTCCGACGCCGGTGATCGTCGCCGCCGCTACGCTGCTGCTATTCTGGCTGTTTACCCGTAAAACGGCGCTGGGCATGTTTATTGAGGCGGTAGGGATCAACATCCGCGCGGCGAAAAACGCCGGCGTCAATACCCGCATCGTGGTGATGCTGGCATATGTCCTGAGCGGCGTCTGCGCGGCGATCGCCGGGATCATCGTGGCGGCGGACATTCGCGGCGCGGATGCCAATAACGCCGGGCTATGGCTTGAGCTGGACGCCATTCTGGCGGTGGTCATCGGCGGCGCCTCCCTGATGGGCGGGCGCTTCAACCTGCTGCTGTCGGTGGTGGGGGCGCTGATTATCCAGGGAATGAACACCGGGATTTTGCTCTCCGGCTTCCCGCCGGAGCTCAACCAGGTGGTGAAAGCGGTGGTGGTGCTGTGCGTACTGATTGTCCAGTCGCCGCGCTTTATCGGTTTACTGAAAGGGGGACGCGGCCATGATAAAACGTAATTTACCATTGATGATCACCCTTGCGGTGTTTGTGCTGGGCTACCTCTACTGCCTGACCCAGTTCCCCGGTTTTGCCTCAACGCGGGTGATCTGCAATATCCTGACGGATAACGCCTTCCTCGGGATCATCGCCGTGGGCATGACCTTCGTGATCCTCTCCGGCGGGATCGATCTGTCGGTGGGGTCGGTGATCGCCTTTACCGGCGTCTTCCTCGCCAAAGCAATTGGCTTTTGGGGAATCTCGCCGCTGGTGGCCTTTCCGCTGGTGCTGGTGATGGGCTGCGCCTTCGGCGCGTTTATGGGGCTGCTGATTGACGCCCTGAAGATCCCGGCCTTTATCATTACCCTCGCCGGCATGTTCTTCCTGCGCGGCGTGAGCTATCTGGTGTCAGAGGAGTCGATTCCGATTAACCACCCAGTGTACGACACCCTGTCCGGGCTGGCATGGACCATTCCCGGCGGCGGTCGTCTCAGCGCCATGGGACTGCTGATGCTGCTGGTGGTGGTGGCCGGTATTTTTGTCGCCCATCGCACCCGCTTTGGCAACCAGGTGTATGCCATCGGCGGCAACGCCACGTCGGCGAATCTGATGGGGATTTCGACTCGCAGCGCCACGATCCGTATCTATATGCTCTCCACCGGACTGGCGACGCTGGCCGGGATCGTCTTTTCCATTTATACCCAGGCGGGCTATGCGCTGGCGGGCGTTGGCGTCGAGCTGGATGCGATTGCCTCGGTGGTGATCGGCGGTACGCTGCTAAGCGGTGGCGTCGGTACCGTGCTGGGAACGCTGTTCGGGGTGGCGATCCAGGGGCTGATTCAGACCTACATCAACTTCGACGGCACCCTCAGCTCATGGTGGACGAAAATCGCCATCGGCATTTTGCTGTTTATCTTTATCGCGCTGCAGCGTGGGCTGACCGTGCTGTGGGAAAATCGGCAGAATGCGGCGGTGACGCGGGTGAGCGGGGCGGGGAGTCGCTAAGAAATGCTCCTCCCGCAGGCGCGGGAGGAGCGGGCAGGGCGCTTAGGCGTCCGGGAACGCTTTAATAAAGTTCTCGACGTCTTCTACCATGTGGTTGTTGCCGACGAAGAAGGAGCGACGCTGATGCAGGCTTTCCGGGATAATATCCAGAATACGCTCTTTACCGTCGCTGGCCTTACCGCCCGCCTGTTCGGCGAGGAAGGCCATCGGGTTGCATTCATACAGCAGGCGCAGCTTGCCTTCCGGGTGGCTGGCGGTGCTCGGATAGAGATAGATGCCGCCTTTCAGCAGGTTGCGGTGGAAGTCCGCCACCAGCGAGCCGATATAGCGTGAGGTATAAGGACGCTGAGTCGCTTTGTCCTCTTCCTGACAGTACTTAATGTACTTCTTCACGCCCTGCGGGAATTTGATGTAGTTGCCTTCGTTGATGGAGTAGGTATTGCCCTTCTCCGGGAAGCGCATGCGCTCCTGGCATAGACAGAAGACGCCAAGGGACGGGTCGTAGGTGAAGGCGTGAACGCCGCAGCCGGTGGTATACACCAGCATCGTCGACGATCCGTAGACCACATAGCCCGCGGCCACCTGCTTGTTGCCCGGCTGCAGGAAGTCTTCTTCTGTCACCGGCGTGCCGACAGGCGTCACGCGACGGTAGATAGAGAAGATCGTACCGACAGAGACGTTAACGTCGATGTTAGAGGAGCCATCCAGAGGGTCCATCAGCACCACGTATTTGGCGTGTTCACACCCTTCGAAGACGACAATCTCATCTTCTTCTTCAGAGGCGATCCCGGCAACAATATCGCGTGCTCGTAGTGCGGCTTTTAATTTTTCATTAGCGAACAGATCGAGTTTTTGCTGAACCTCGCCCTGAACGTTTTCAGCACCGCTGGCACCCAGGATATCGACCAGACCGGCCTTGTTGATATCGCGGTGGATGATCTTGGCGCCCAACTTTATTGCTGACAACAAAGCAGTCAGCTCACCGGTGGCGTGGGAGAACTCGTGCTGCTTTTCAACAATAAACTCACCTAACGTTTTCATAACTCGTTCCCTGCATTTTTATGTTGAGTAAAACGAACGCAACAATCTTAACAAAGAATCAAAAAAGTGCGCACAGGTGAATCGCGCCAGCAAAATACAGATTCGCCTGAAATGCATTTCGCCAGGGCCCGGGATATGGGTAAAATGTGCCCCGGATAAGAAAAGGAAATGACGAATGCGCATTCATATTTTAGGAATCTGTGGCACGTTTATGGGGGGGCTGGCCATGCTGGCGCGCTCCCTCGGTCATGAGGTAACGGGGTCGGATGCTAACGTCTATCCGCCGATGAGCACCCTGCTGGAAAACCAGGGGATTGATTTAATTCAGGGCTATGACCCCAGCCAGCTGGAGCCCCGGCCGGACCTGGTGATCATCGGTAACGCCATGACTCGCGGCAACCCGTGCGTTGAAGCGGTGCTGGAAAATAATATTCCCTATATGTCCGGCCCGCAGTGGCTGCACGACTTCGTGCTGCGCGATCGCTGGGTGCTGGCCGTCGCCGGGACCCACGGCAAAACCACCACTGCCGGCATGGCGACCTGGATCCTTGAAGCCTGCGGCTATAAACCGGGGTTCGTGATTGGCGGCGTTCCGGGCAATTTCGACGTCTCCGCGCGCCTGGGCGACAGCCCGTTCTTCGTTATTGAAGCCGACGAATATGACTGCGCCTTCTTCGACAAGCGCTCCAAGTTTGTTCACTACTGCCCGCGGACGCTGATCCTCAACAACCTTGAGTTCGACCACGCGGACATCTTTGATGACCTGAAGGCGATTCAGAAACAATTCCACCATCTGGTGCGCATCGTGCCGGGCAAAGGCAAAATTATCCTGCCGGAGAACGACATCAACCTGAAGCAGGTGATGGCGATGGGCTGCTGGAGCGAGCAGGAGCTGGTGGGCGAGCAGGGCCACTGGCAGGCGAAAAAACTGAACGCCGACGCCTCGCAGTGGGAAGTCTTACTCGACGGCGAAAAGGTCGGCGAAGTGAAGTGGGCGCTGGTCGGCGAGCATAATATGCATAACGGCCTGATGGCGATTGCCGCGGCGCGTCACGTCGGCGTGCTGCCGGCGGATGCCGCGAACGCGCTGGGCAGCTTTATCAACGCCCGCCGTCGCCTGGAGCTGCGCGGCGAAGCCAACGGCGTCACCGTGTATGACGATTTCGCCCATCATCCGACGGCAATCCTCGCCACGCTGCAGGCGCTGCGCGGTAAAGTAGGCGGTACCGCGCGCATTCTCGCCGTGCTGGAGCCGCGCTCTAACACCATGAAAATGGGCGTCTGCAAGGACGATCTGGCGCCGTCTCTCGGCCGCGCCGATGAAGTGTTCCTCCTGCAGCCGCAGCATATTCCGTGGCAGGTGGCGGAAGTGGCGGAAGCCTGCGTCCAGCCGGCCCACTGGAGCGCCGACGTCGATACCCTGGCGGAGATGGTGGTCAAAACCGCCCACCCGGGCGACCATATCCTGGTGATGAGCAACGGCGGCTTCGGCGGCATTCATCAGAAGCTGCTGGATAAGCTGGCGCAAAAAGCGGCCGCGGCTGAATAAGCGCGTACGCCTCCGGTCACTGCCCTCCGCGTGAGGGCAGTTTTATTTTAGCTACCAGGAATTGTGTGATGCTGACCTGCGAAAGTGTACGTTCTACCGACTCGCCCCATTTCGCCATGCTGGACGCGCTTTACGCGCGCGCCTTTCCGTGGCACGAGCAGCGCGAAAGCGAGGCCAAACGTCAGGCGCTGAGCCACCCGCGCTACGCGCTGGAAGCATGGTTCGATGAAGGCGTCTTTGTCGGCCTCAGCGGCTGCTGGCAGTTTGCCGGCTACGGTTATATCGAACATCTGGCGATCGACGACACGCTGCGCTCCCGCGGCTATGGTAAACAGCTGCTGGCGCAGATCCTGACGCGCGCCCCGCTGACCATTCTGGAAATCGATCCGCTAACCACGGCCATCGCCCATAAACGGCTGCGCTTTTATCAGTCGATGGGGTTCCATGCTAATCCCTGGGTGCATCGTCATCCGACCTATCATCAGGGCATTGCGGATCATGAGCTGCTGGTGCTCAGCTATCCACAGCCGATCGGTGAGCGGCAGTATCAGCAGTTTGCCCGGGATCTCGGGCACGAGGTGATGGGGCGGGAGTAGCCCGGCTCGGCGTACCGCTCCGGGCATTCGACTGGCGGCGCTGTTACTCTTTGGCGATCGGCGTCTCGTTCTCCGCGACTTTGTTATCGCCCTGAATCTGCGCGATTTTCTGCTCAACGGCGGCTACCTGGGCGCTATCGTGCAGCAGGGTGTAGGTTAGATCAAACTGCGCGCTGGCGCCCGGCTGCAGCTGCTTCACGCGTTTTTGCTCGCGTTCAATGGTCACCGGATAGGCGTAGCTGGTCCCCGGCTCGATACCGGTGACGTAGCCCTGCTTGACGGTATCGGTGTTTTTCCACAGTGTCAGGACCGGCAGCTGACGGGTATCAAATTGAATAGAGGCCCCTTTATCGCCCGCTTTGTTGACCACCGCGGCCAGGGTCTGGTGATTTTCATCGGCCAGGGGCTGAATATTAAATACCATCTCGTCAAAATCTTTGGTCGGTCCCTGATAAGTTTGCCAGGTTTTTAACCCGCTCTTCGCGTAATCATTGAACGGGCTGATGCTGGAGATCGGGGCGAGGAAACGCGCGCCTTCTTCGAGGATCGGGGTGCCGAAGTTGCTGTGGTAGATGATCTGATAATCATGCGGATAGTCGGCATGGTTGGTTAAGACATCATGCAGGCTGAAGCTGTTGCTGCCCGGGACGTAGCGCAGTTCGGTCAGGGTCTGCAGATCGGCTTTTTTAAAGGTGCTCTCTTTCACCAGCCCGCGGATGCGGATTTCATACGGCGCGCTGTCGGCCACCTCCACCTCCACCAGAGAGGCCGGCGTGTTGCCCGCCTTGCCGTGTAGGGTATAAATTTGCCCGTCCGCGGTCACCGGATGGCCGGTCCATTCATAGCCGCAGCGGACCATCATCTCGTTGAATCCTTCCAGCCAGCCGAGGCCATTGCGGCTTTCCAGGTTGATAAACGCCGGGTTGACGACCTCTTTAACCGGCGAATCCCAGCCCATCCGGCTGCCGAAACCCTCAATACGCAGTAAGTTCATGCCGCGTGTCGGGCTCAAGGTAATGGTCAGGCCGTCTTTACTGTGAATGGTAAGGATTTTGCTGCCTTCCTGCTTACCGCCGTGCAGGACTTTCTGCTCAATGCTGAACGCATGATCTTTCACCTTCAGCTGATCGCTGTTGATCTGCCAGTTTCCTTTATCTATCCCCTCTTCAGCGTTCGTCAGCACCCATGTTTTTGCCACGGCCGAGCCGGAAACCAGCAGGGCGATCGTCGTCAGAACCAATGTCTTTTTCATTTTTATTCCCTTTTTGCTGAATCGATTGTGTCATTGACGTGTGAAATCTACCGGCATGGGGGTGATTAAAATGTGAAGCGCCTCACCTGGTGAGAAAATGACCGATTTGCTAAGGCTAAATGGGATGGAAGTCGTATTATTTTGCTAAGTAATACGTATTTATCACCAGGATATGTGATCTATATTGTTTTCAGATTTAACGATTCAGCTTGATAAGTCAGGCTATAAACAAACGCATCGTTGTGCGGATGAGGGGACTCAGGCGATGCGACGGGAATCCCCCTGCTGGCGCAAGCCTTAGAGCTGGGGTGACGGTAGGCCGGATAAGGCGTAGCCGCCATCCGGCCC
>ERZ859738.1343-NODE-1343-length-11690-cov-1.969317_pt1 | contig 11690 bp, 7 predicted proteins | sample MGYA00510122_ERZ859738 | MGnify/ENA primary metagenome ERZ859738 (study PRJEB30046, sample SAMN00715139) | human gut metagenome | study: EMG produced TPA metagenomics assembly of the A metagenome-wide association study of gut microbiota in type 2...
TGAGAGGTATACCCGGGGCAGGATGACAAAGACCCGAAACGGCGGGCCGTCAGGCTTCCAGCCCTGCGCCTCCGCGGGATTGTCGGTGGTAAGGGCAACGAGGAGCTGGCTGCTGGCATCCATCGCTTCGTCACCCAGCGGCGTATTGCCGTCCAGGAAGAAGTCGTCATCGCCGTAAAACCCCAGCGGCTGGCTGATCGCCACCGGACGCAGGCTGTACGGGCTCACCCTGACGGTGGTCTCCGGGGCCAGCAGGGGGACCAGCGCCTGGATCCCCTGGCTGACGCAGCACGCCGGTTAGCGCCAGAAAGCGCGACGCCGGCGAGGCGATATGCTGCGTCGTGCCGGGGATGCCCAGCCCCGCCAGGCCCAGTAGCGACTGCGAGAGACGATCGGTGCCGCCGGGCTCAAAGGTGGCGGGCCAGGAGTATTTCCGCCAGATGCGGTAAAACTGCGTCATGATCCGGTGGCTGAAGATATCCAGTAAGCCCTGCAGCGCTTCATGCCCTTCCCTGTGCTGGGCGATATCATCGAGATATGCCGTCGGGAGCGGCGAATCGACACCGTACAACCCCATAAAGGTGGTGCGAATGACCGGCGGCCTGCTGTCATCGGCCTCATCGTATTCCACGGCTTTCAGTTCGCTGGCGGGAAATCCCATTCCCGGATGCGGGTAAAAACGCACCGGATCGTCAGCCGGATGGCTGGTTCCCCCCATCAGCGGTTGGCCGGGACGCCGTTTTTCCAGAAGCTGGCAGAAGCGGTAAAAATTGATCCGCGGCAGGTCGGCCTCCAGTCGCGGGGTCAGCCGGGAATGCGGCGGCTGTGCTTCTCTTCCCATTCCAGTCGTTCTCCGGTTGGTTGCAGAATGATAATCAGGCGGTTGAACAAGTAGATGTCGGTGTAGAGCGCGAAGAAGCGGCTAAGCATCTCGCCAAACAGGCATATATCGCCTCGTCCGGCAAAGCCGTGACTGTCGAGGGTGACTTCAATCTGCACACCGCGCACCAGATGGCCCTGTGCAAAGCACTCTGTTGCGCGGTGCTTCACGTCGAGGATGGCTTCCAGACGCCGACGATTCATCTCGCTGTCGGTCCATTCATACAGCGCCAGGGTGCCGCGCAGGACCTCCGCGTTATCCATCAGGGAAAGAAAACTGCTGCCCAGATGGCTCAGCACCCGCCAGTGAAAACGGTCCTGGGCGGGGGGATAGCACGGCAGCGTCGGCGCGCAGAGGTTACGCACTGCAATACTGGCGGAAGTGGTTTTCATCACCGTATCGAGCACGGTGCTCTGCAGCGCGCGACGCGGCAGCTGGCCGTTGGTTCCGGTGAGGGTCAGCGACAGGCTTTCATCTTCCGGTACGGTATGATTATCAAAGGCTTCTCCGCCGACGATAAGCCAGGTGTTGTACAGCCCGGAGGGGCCACGGCGCACCCGGGTATGATAGTAATAGTCCGCCGCGTCATGACGCATCATGCCGCCTTTGTGGCGAAAACTTGAGAACGGCGCGTAAACCTGCTGGTGTGAGGAGATCACGGAATCGACGGTGTAAATTTCGGTGTGGCCGTCCTGCACGCGCATCGGGCGCAGCGGGTATTCGGTCTGCAGGGAATTGATGGTCAGCGGATCGGACTCCAGCGGAAACAGGTTGATCACTGGCACGCAGTGCAGGCGCAGCTGCTTTTCGCTGAAGCGGAAGTCATGTTCCCAGCGTTCCGCCAGCACGACGTCGATTTCAAACCACGCCAGTCCGGCCGGAAAAGCCACCGTCTCCAGCCCGCGCAGATCGATGAACATGAACTTTTCGCGGAAGGTAAAATACTCCAGCAGCAGCTGATAACCGCGAAAACTGCGGCCATCTTCAGGCCAGAGGCCGTCATCCTCGCCAAAACCCAGCGCGCTGAAATACCCGTCCAGCGGCCTTCTGTCCACCACATCGGGCATGCGCAGCCACATCCGGGCCACATTGAGGGTAAAGGCCTCGTGCATGGCGCAGGCCAGCGGCGCATCGGCGTTGCAGTACAGCGGGATATGACTGAGATCGACCCGGCGCCAGTCCGTCAGCTGGCTGCAGGTAAAGCGCAGCGTGATCACCGACCGGCCATCCGTATCGGTGGCCAGCTGGACGCGCTCCAGGGATAACGGCTGCAGAGCGATCGCTTTGGTGGTGGTGTACCGGCAGCGCGTGCCCTTTTCACCGATCGGCCGGGAAAGCACTTCAAAGCCTTTGGCCATCGTCATCGGCTCTTTCATTTCCGGCCAGTCGGGGGTGAACTCCACGACCGACATCGAGGGAATGGTACGTAAATAATGTGGCCACAGCAGACTGACCACGCCTTCGGTCAGCTCAGGCAGATCGTCATCGAGTTTCTCGCGCATGCGGCCCATCAGGAAGGCAAAACCTTCAAACAGGCGCTCGACAAAGGGGTCGCGAGCGCCCGCTTTGTCGAGATTGAGCATTGCCGCCTGCTCAGGATGAGCGCGGGCAAACTCTTCACCCGCTTCCAGCAGGTAGCGCATTTCAGCGTCGTAATAACGCAGGGTTAAATCGTCCATAAATCACCAGAATGAGTAATAGCTTTCAGATATGCAGAGAACCGCAGGTGCAGGGAGTGCAATGTGAATGATGCGTGAATTATGCGCACAGCACCGCGGCGCGAGCAGGATCCAGAGCGATGAGCCCGGCAAGCAATGACTCCATTTCTGGCAGCAAGCGATTTTTTTCTGCCTCACTGCGCCCGGCCTTGCCTCTGAGCAGCCGGAGTCGGCGGGCTTTGACCTCAAAGATAAGCTCCGGCTTCCATTGTTCGAGCGTCATTTCCCGGGCGCGGCTGTCGAGTTCCGCCAGCAGATGCAGCGCCATTTCATTTTTTCCGTACTGCTCGCTGACCCGCGCCATCAGTAAGCGCATCAGCCACCGATTGCGGCTGGTGGTATAGCCCGGCTGCGCCTGTAACCAGTTCAGCGCCGACTCAATACCTTCATCGTCCGCGCGGGTGAGCACTTCTGGCTCCAGCGACAGCACCTCATCAGCGCTGGTCGCCGCCATTACCGGCTCATCTTGCCATCCGGCCATCTCATCCAGGACACGTTCGTTAAGCCAGTTGAGCGTCACTTCATCGGCGAATGGCGTACCATCGTTAAACGCCAGGGTTTCCAGCCCCGGCAGACGAGCCAATAGCCCTTTCATATCCCGGCACAGGATATCGGCCCGTACACTGTCAGCATCCAGTTTCAGCAGCGCCTGCCAGGCGTACCACTGCACATCCAGCCACAGATGGTTGACGCCTTGCGCCAACAGCGTGTCCGTATGCTCTAGCAGTTCCGACCAGCTTTTCTGTAAATACAACCGCTTAAGATGGGCTTTACTCTCAGGCTTGGGAGGCAATAGCCGTGTCCGGCCGGAGGCATCCAGCGGCGGTAACTCCGTTAACGTATCCCAACGCACACTCTTCATCAGATGATGACCTGCCAGCCATCCGCCGGGACACTCGCGCAGATATTTCGCCAGCACCTTAGCCTGATCGAGCAAATCACGACCTGACGTGACGGTATGCATTACCGGTGCGGTGTCCGTATGTTGGGGTAGCAGATCGTGTTCTTCGCGGCTGGTCTGCGGCACCAGACTGTGGGCTCCGCCGCTTTGCACCAGGCGGTTCTCCAGTATCTGATATAGCCCGGAAAGATCGGGGCGAGATGCTTCAGCCAAGCCGGAAAAAGTGGTTTCCGCCAGCAATAACGCCCCGATAATGACCTGCATAGTGGTCATGTCGACTTCCGGATAAAGAGACAGGCTGTCCGACATCCGGCGACTGCCAAGCCATTCCAGCGCTGATTTACAGCTACGTTCACGCTGGGGATGGAGCATAGCCCCAAACCGCTCAAGCATTGCCGCCAGCAGCGTAATGCCCTCAGCCAGACCGGTTTCGCCATCCCGCTGCAGACGCGCCCACACGTAAAAGGTGATCACGCGCAGATCCTTGCAGGTCTGAGTCAGCAGTTTTTCTGCCAGCTGGCAAATCAGTTCGGTATCGACACCGGAGATCTTATTGACCTCCTCGCGGATACGCTGAAAATCATCGTCATAGCCCGGATCGTCCCCGGTTGGTTGGGCGTCACTGATTGGCGCAAGCCAGGACTGCCACTGCGCCTGGCGTGACCGGGCCTGCTGGCGCAGTACGCTTTCATCCAACTGACTGGCGGCAACCAAATTTTGTAAAATACTCATAATTCCATCTCATCCATGTCACTATTCCCTACCCCCGTCGTCAGGGCCTGTGCGCTCTCAGCCGCATCGACAGTGAAAATCTGATCCGGCAGGGTCAATCCGCGCAGCGCCAGAAGCGCCAGCGGGCCGCTCTCAAGCTGGGAGCGCAATACCCACTGCAGGGTGCGGCCATCCGGAGCGGAGAAGCTCATCATCCACTGGCTGCGATCCAGCGGATGGCGTTTACCCTGCTCCAGCCAGCGAATAAAGCCCCAGGTACCGCTGTAGTCACCGAACAGACGCGTGCCCGCATTGACGGTGGTCCAGGTCAGCAGAGTGCCGGGTTTATACGTCTCCCCCGGCCAGCGGAAAGTCTGCCAGTCGACCATCTGATTGAAATAGCGCAGCTTTTGGCCGTCTATCGTCAGCTGTGTCTCGACAACCTCCGGGGCAGGCCTGGCCTGTAACTCAAAGCTGATCCCCTGGCTGCCGTCGGTGAAAAGAATGTCGGACAGCTGGCTTAGCTGGTTGATCGCGCGCAGAAAGGCCGGATTAAAGACCAGGCCGTGACTGTTGACCTTATCCGGCACCCAGTGACTGCCTTCTTTATGCAGGACACCGTTCAGCTCCGTCGTGAGAAAACGTTCGATTCGCCCGCTGTCTTTGCGCACAAACTCAGCCAGCATCGGCAGGGAGGCGTCGCTTTTGCTGGCGGCAAACGGAAAGCGTCCGTCAAAGGCGGTGTGCCAGTTGGCGACCACCGAACGGCGCCATTTATCATTCAGACTGGTCGCCGATGGCAGAAGCACGGTTTCCCAGGCCTGAGTCAGCGGCTGCACAAACAGAGTATTACCGAAGCCACTCCACTCTTCGCCAAGGCTTGCCGAAATCAGGCTACCGTACTGTTGCGTGTCGGTCAGGTCGACGCTTTTCCCCTGGAAGACGGTCTGCGCCAGGGTCTGCATCATCTCCTGCGGATCGGAAGCATTCGCAACCTGCTGCAGGCGCAGGCGCACGCGGGTGATACGGGTCAGATAGGTTTGCAGGCTCAGGGTGCTATCGGCCGACATGACGTTGCTGCCCGTGTTTTTCCCCATCAGCTGGAGCAGTGGGCCGAACGTGTCATCCAGAGGCCCCTGCGGGCCGGCTGCCGACTGGTCGATGACCGGCTTGTCTTTCCCGCCCACCAGATCTTTGGCCGATTTAATAAGGCTGTCCGACAGCCCCTCCCTTTGTTGCCCCGCCTGCCCCTGCCAGGCAAGGGTATTCATCAGGGCAATCAGCGGCGACTGGCGGACATCGCTAATCAGCGTGAGCTGGTCGGTAACATCGGCGATATTGGTCGCCGGATTAAGTCGCAGACTGTTGAGAAAATTCAGCCAGCTGCCGGCGAAATCGGTGAAGTAGCGTCGGGTCAGACGCGCTTTCAGCGCCTCCGGCGACAGGTCTGTCGACACCGTTTTGCGCGAATCGCTCAGCACCCAGTCGATTTCCTCCCGGCGCGAGCTGGCTACCTTATCAATGGCCTGCTGAATGCCGCCTTCCCATGCCTGGCGGGTAAACATCCCCGGGACCACTTCATCGGTGGTAAACAGGCGGCGCGCGTCGGTGCCACTGGTCATGTCTTCCAGCGACACATCGGCAAAATTACGACGCACGGATTTGAGCATGTTCTCATATAAGGTGCTTTCGGCATTGCGGCGACCTAGCTGCTGCAACAGAACCTGACGGCTCTGACTCACCCGTTGCGCATCCGGGATGATCTTCCACTCTGGCCGCTCGGGCAGCAGGGAGAGATAAAAGGCCCACAAATCCGGCGCCAGACTTTGCCACAGACCGGTCGAGATCCCCATTCGCGTCGGCTGGACCGTTTTCATGGTCTGTGCGAAAAATGTGCCATCGGCTTTATCCGGACGAGCCATCATCAGCCAGGCTTTCAGCTGGTCATAGCCCGGTTTCGCCAGCTGGGCTCGTAGGTCGCTATTGGGGGCGGAGTTGACCAGCGCGTTGAGCGCCTGCTGCAACGCGGCATTGGCCGGGTCACGTATCAGGCGATGATTCGCCACACCGTACCAGGGCAGGACGGCGTCTAATAGTTGCTGATGATGGTCCAGACCAAAGCGCCGATACCAGGGCGCGCCATTCTGCCCATCGTGCACGAGACGGCCGGCCTCATTGCGCAGGGCATGGAGGGCCGTCAGTTGATAGTCAGAAACGGAGGGGTGGGCCACCAGGTCGCGGGCTTTTCCCGCTACCGAAGCAATCTGACTGTAATTGAGGGCAAAGGAGAGCAGCAGTCCCGCCGCCCACAGGCCGAAGATGGCCAGCAGACCGCACGCCAGGCCCCGCTCCCATGCCATTCCCACGTGATGCCCGCGTAAACGGCGGCAGTCATCGACGATCCCCTGCCAGGTGGCGGGCAGCGTCAGGAGGTGAGGCTGGCTCGCAGGCAGGGCATCAGCTTCCTGATACGGATCTACGGTACGAGGCTCTGGCAGGCTAAACATCAGGCCTCGCAGCGCAAGCCGCTGCCGCGAGGCGGTCAGCCACGGCGCCAGCTGCCGGCGCCATTGTGCGATCTCCCCGTCGATAAGCTGCTGCCCCAGACGCAGCAGGAAGTCGTGGCGGGTATCTGCTGCGATCTGGTGCATCCCCTGCTCCCGTAGCGTCGGCAACATCTGCGCAAGCTGACGGGCGACATCTTCCTCAGTGGCGCGCAACGGGAAGCTAACCCCTACCGCCTGCACCGCGCGGTCAGCCTGCGGCCACTCACTGTCGCACAGTTTCCATAACCAGACCGGGGCGGCATAGCCCAGCAGTTCGCTGATTTTTTCCAGCCCGTGCAGGTCGCTCTCGCTTATCTGCGGCGTCAGGGTGAGAGACGACGGCATTACCCGCACAATCCCGTCCAGAGGACGGCCACGGCGCAGCTTGCGCAGCGCGATGTATTTTTCTCGGTCAGGCTCCGATGCAAGGCTGCCGCCGTAAATCAGCACGGTGCGGTTGCCTTCAAGCCAGTGCTGCTGACGCAGGCCAGGCACCAGTTGTTCGATTGCTGCATCGTCCCCGGTGACTAAAAGCAGGCGGACTTTGCGCCGCCAGCGCAGGCGGTAACGTGCGTGAAGGTACTTTTTCAGCGGGGCATAAAGGGCTTCGCGCCCGGCGGGCCTGGTGGGTTGCCGCACAGGCGCTGCTGAAGGCTTAACCTTATCTTTTATCAGCAGTCGAAAGGCCATAAACCCCAGTACCAGCAGGCTGAGTGCCATCCCCCAGATAATAAAGCCCGTGGCGATAAGCGGGCGCAGCGTTTCCCACTGCGTGGCACGATCCATCGCCCATAGCCACCATGCCAGCCCGCCCAGGAGCACCAGAAGCGTGACCGCAGCAATACAGACGATAACCGTAGCCGCCACAGAGATAGCTACAGGTTTATTGACGTTGTCCATCAGGTTTTACAATTCCAATTGCGAGGGTATTCAAGGGATCGCGGGCTAGCCAGCCACACGGTTGTTGGTAGTGCGCGGCGTAGATCGCCGCCAGCGACAGAACGGTCAAGCCTTCCATCTCGCCGATGTCTCCCCAACAGGCATCCTGGCGATACAGGTTGATATCCCAACCGCTGTGCGCCAGCGCTTCCAGCCCCGGCTGAAAAAACAGCGCACAGGCTTCCGGGGGGCCGCTCAGTTCGTTCTGCTCCAGCACACGAGCGGCTACAGCAGTCAGGGCCTCCCCTTTTTCTGCGCAATAGATTTCCCCCCTGGTCAGGTGCACCGGACCGTCCCGTCCGGCGAGCCACAGTACCGCAGACTCTCCGGCGGGTGGCACCGCCCCCGTCTGGGCGACAACCACCTGACATCCGGCGATAAGCACAGTGTCATGGGGGTCAGCTTCCGCCAGAGCGTGTGCTATCTCCGCGAGGCTGGCCTCCCCACGCCAGGCATCCGGGCGTGATGGTAGTGTCATCTGCGCAACAGTGAGGGTCATCTGTGCACGAAACGCCTGCCAGGCGAGCTCCGTTCCCTGCCAGTAGCAACGCAGCGGCGGCGTAAGCGTTCTTTCACTGCGCTGTCGTTGCCATTCCATCACCAGTAGTTCCGCCAGCCGTTTTTCGCGGGCGATAGCCTCAGAAACTGAAAGGTATGGCGCTCGCAGCGCCCTGCCGCCGCCCTCGTTCTCTTCCTCTGGCGGACGCTGGTGACGGCTTAGCACCCGCAGCCAGTCAGTGGTCGTTTTGCCCATGGGCCCCAGTAACAGACCTTCCTGTAACCCGATCGGCTGCCGATGCTCCGCCCACCATTGCTGTTGTTCGTATGCCACCAGTTGGTCATAGAACCTGGCGTTATGCACGCTCATGCGGTAGTACAGCAGCCGGATCAACCAGCCGGTACCTGCCAGCACCAGAGCCAACAGGATCCCGGTGGCGGCCAGGGCGCTTTTCCCTTCTGACGAGGCAAGTAAAGCGCTGACCCCGCCGCTAAGCAGGACCAGCAGGGCCGAAGCCGATAGCCACCTGGCCGTACCAGGCGGTCGCGCGTCTCCGTACGGGGGATACTCCGGTACCGGCCTCACTGATCAACCCCGCAGTCTGGGTTAGAGCTGACCAGCGTGCAGCCGCAGGCGCAGCGATGACCGTGCAGCGCAACCGGCTGGCCATCAATCGTTGTTCGTGCGCTGCCTTCAGCAATGGTCGTCATACCGTGTTTGTTACACTTGACCGGGTCGCCCTTGCAGGCGAACCCCAGACCAAAACACTGATAATGCCCCATCAGCACCCTGCCCCCATACTCCCGCAGGGTATCGCCTTTGCGAATGACTTTATTCATTGGATCCTCCTTATCCGCGTTCAGACCGTTGTCGTCAGAACGTCCTCCAGCCAGCTGGCCGGCAGCGCGGCTTGCCCCCGCGCCAGCTGCTCGTCCGCTTTCCGCGCCTTTTGCTGTGCGACAACGGTTCCCGGCTCGTGGGTAAATGCCCGCAGCTGCTCCCCTCCGGGCAGCTCCGGCAGCGCTTCCCCGGTTATCTGGTCCAGCACCGCCACCTCCAGCGAGCGCACGGCGCCTGTCGCAGCCAGCCCGGCCAGCTTGCCGGTCAGGCGCTTTTGCCGGAAACTGAGCACGACGCCCGCGGTCACGGTCGCAAAACCCACCAGGTCTCCGGCGAGCACCAGCGGCGAGAGTGGTTTACTGCAGCGCTCGCTGAAGTAAATCATCCGGTAGCGGAAGTAGCCGGTCCACATCTCGCGCGTGCCGAGCGCGGCATACATAAACCAGGCGCGTGAGTCATGCACCTGATCATCAAACAGCGCCCTCACCAGACCGGCAGGCTGCTCCGCGTTGCTGGCCTCCCCGGCATCGGGAAAGAGGACGGCCACCCGGGCCTCTCCGTCACGCTTCATGCGCCGGTATTCCTGCGCTTCATCATCGGTATTCAGAATGAAAATCACCGGCTGCAGCACGGTATCCAGCACCAGCTGCGCCAGGTTATCCGGGATACGGTAACCGTCGTGGTAATCCTTTCCGAACTCCTTCGCCGCGTCGAACAGCTGGGTTTGATCCATCTTTGGGTCAAAATCCTTCACGCCCGGCTGCAGAACCAGCTCGTCCATCCTGTCAGGAGACTGGTTTGCTATCTGGTTCTGGCGAGCACTGAGCACCTTCTCCTGTTCTTTATCACGAATCACTTCTGCCGCCTTCCGTGCGGCAGGCAGCGCTTCGGTATTCGTGGCGCGCTGATAGAAGGGCGTTTTCAGCATCGAGCCTCTGGCATAGCGGTCGATGCGCCAGGCGGTGATCCAGGCCATCTGCTCAGCAATGACGGTTTCCAGACTGCCGCCGGCGGCATCTTGAACACAAGTAAAAGTTGCATCGGGATCGAACGTTTTCGGCGTGGTTTGGCCCAGGGTAAGTTCGCGCCAGGCGTTGAAGCGTGATATTAATTCCGGTGCAGCGACAAAATCTCTAATTTGCTCAGCATCAAGAGCGCGCCAACTATCCTTTCTTAAACTCTCCGGTAAACTAAATTTATTGACTTTCAGTGGCGCGCCAGCAGAAAAAGCGCTTGAATACAGGTCATGCAACACTATTTGTGACAACAGATAGCCATCATGTTTAGCATTCGCCTTCCCCTGATCCCCCGGCGGATACCCTCCACCAATATCCGAGTGCATTCCCGGGTAAACCACCTCAGTGGCACAGGGCGGGTATTTGCCGTTTGCCCGGCGCACAGAGTCCAGCGGAAAGCAGAGACGCTGCTCATGCCCGGAGACCAGATGAACACATTTTTTTATCAGCCCGCCATAGGTTTCATCATCCGGCAGCTCCATCGTGCCGTCTGCCCAGGACATATGCCCGTCGGCAACCGGCACCACATGCGCCACCCCGACGGAGGCCACCGTATCCAGCAGCCCGAGAAACTCCACGCTGACGGGCAGCTGCATCCCGCCTGTCTGCAGGCACTGCGGCGGTTTTTCACCCTCCGCCGCCGGCGGGGGCAGCAGTTCGCTCAGCCAGCGCACAAAGGTGCGCGCCGCTGCCGCGCCGCGGGAAAAACCATAGACATACAGCTTGATGCCTGTCAGTTTCGGCTTGCCCGGCTCAGGCTGAATAATCAGGGGCTTCAAATCAGAGGCCAAATCATTCAGCAAACGAGTGAACTCTTCATAGCGGTTATGGCTGCCGCCAAACCACAGCCGGTTCCAGCTGGTGCTCATTTCTTTCAGTGAACGACGACTCTCTGTGGTGGTCAGCCATTTTTCGGTGGCACTAAACATCAGCACATCGATTATGCGCAGCAGCGCCCAGTTAATCCGATCCTCACCCTTAACTGCCCCCACCAGACCCATGGTGGAATAGTCCGGGTCATTCACTTCCGGGAAGGGGGTGCCCACGCCGGGCATATAGAATTTAAAATATTTCCCGTCCCCCTCGGCGTCATCATCAAACAGCTTGCTCTGATCGTCAGACGGCACCCCGCCAGCCGTTCCCGTTCCAATAGTTGCCCGAAACAGCCGGGCGATATTGGTCGGATGTTTCGGCTTCGCGATAAAAAAGTCATGATTTAAGTTATTGCCGGTACCGTCGAAAAACAGGCTGATGTGCAGCGTCTTGCAGCACGGCGTCTCCACGCGCCGTCCGGCAGCCAGGCACAGTTCCTGGTGATAGCGTCGCTCGTCGCTGTTCTGCTGATGGCAGTTCTGCCCAACCTGCAGCGCCCGGCCCGGCAGACGTCCCTGCGGCGGAAACGGCGGCGGGACCCAGGCGGCATGGGTTTCGGTTATTTCGGACATACGGCGGGCTCCTTCATCCTGACGGGCTCTTTTATCGGGTAGTTGGCATTTCTCGGTGACCAGCAGCTGGTGGTCACTTTCACGTCATCGCAGGGTAAAAAGTGCACCGTAATGCCGCACACATCCTGGCCGTTATAGTCGGGCAGCGGGACAGTTTTGCTGTGCTGCCGATGACTGGCTTTTATTTTCTTTTCC
>ERZ859738.1345-NODE-1345-length-11671-cov-2.921574_pt1 | contig 11671 bp, 7 predicted proteins | sample MGYA00510122_ERZ859738 | MGnify/ENA primary metagenome ERZ859738 (study PRJEB30046, sample SAMN00715139) | human gut metagenome | study: EMG produced TPA metagenomics assembly of the A metagenome-wide association study of gut microbiota in type 2...
TAGGTGTGGGTGCCCTTGGCGGGGGGGTTTCCCGCCGCCTCCGTGCGGGCGGGCGGGGTGCTGATTAGTGAGCCGATTGCCCGCTACTTTGACGACCACTTCTTTGCCGGGGGGCTGACCTACTCCGGCCATCCGCTGGCGATGGCGGCGATTGTCGCCACCATCGACGCGATGAAAGAGGAGAAGGTGGTTGAGAACGCGGCCTCTATCGGCAACGAGGTGCTGCGCCCCGGTCTCGAGGCGCTGGCGGAGAAGCACGCCATTATCGGCGAGGTGCGCGGTCGCGGCCTGTTCCAGGCGCTGGAGCTGGTGAGCAGCCGTGAACAAAAAACGCCGCTGACCGCCGCCGACATGGCCGCGATCAAAGGGGCCCTGACCGAAGCCGGGCTGCTGGCCTTTGTGGTGGAGAACCGCATTCACGTGGTGCCGCCGTGCACCATTACTGCTGAGCAGGTGGCGCAAGGGCTGGCGATTTTTGATGCGGTCTTTGCTCGCTTTGCCAGCCTGGCGAAGTAGGGGAGGGGGCCGGATACTGTTGCCCGGCGGCGCGCTTGCACGGGCCTATGGGGTGTGAGCCTGTGAGTGGATCCTGTAGGCCGGGTAAGGCGCAGCCGCCACCCGGCGAAATAACGTCACAACTGAATATTTCCCTGTTCGCGCTGCGTCTGGCAGGGCTACAGCTTCTGTGTTAATCCCGGGCAGATTGCGCTCCCAATATTTCTTCTGCGTTATGTCACTCATGGCGCAGGGAGCGCACAGGGGGCGGCCAGTCGCCGCCGCCCCCTGTACCCCCGGGCTCCGGCCAGCAAAATCGCCGCTGCGCGGTCCCTTCGACTTATCCCTGCAGGCTTCGGGTCGGGCCGAGGCAGCGTCCCTGCAAAACACGGCCCTCAGCCCGCATCCATGCGGGCTGCCCCGGCCTTCCGGGAACGTCTCAGCGATTTTGAGGCCGTCAACACCGGCAGTTTCAGCAGCCCAGGGCGGCAGTGCGTAAACGGCCGGTCCTGGAACAGTAGGTCGGGTAAGCGTAGCGCCACCTGACAAGACTACATCTCGATCTCAATATCGCCTTTCGCCCGGCAGCAGCAGGGCAAAATTTCTCCCGGCTGGATAAAGGCCAGCGGCTCGGTCAGCCAGTCAACCTGGCCGGAGACCAGACGCGTGCGGCAGGAGCCGCAGTAGCCTTCGCGGCACTGATATTCGACGTTGATATTATGCGACTCCAGCGCCGCCAGCAGGGAAGGGTGTTCATCCTGACACTCAAGGCGAGTGTCAGAGATTTTCAGGAAGATCCGCTTCATTACAGCTGGAAGTTGCTCAGATCGTCGGCATCGACTTCAGAATCGATCTGGCCGACGAGATAAGAACTGACTTCCACTTCCTGCGGCGCCACCTGAACGTTGTCGGAGACCAGCCAGGTGTTGATCCATGGGATCGGGTTGGAGCGGGTCTGGAACGGCAGATCGAGGCCCACCGCCTGCATGCGGATATTGGTGATGTACTCGACGTACTGGCAGAGAATATCTTTATTCAGGCCGATCATCGAGCCGTCGCGGAACAGGTAGTCCGCCCACTCTTTCTCCTGCTGCGCCGCCAGCACGAACAGGTCATAGCACTCCTGCTTGCACTCTTCGGCGATTTCCGCCATTTCCGGATCGTCGCTGCCGGAGCGCAGCAGGTTCAGCATATGCTGGGTGCCGGTCAGGTGCAGCGCTTCATCGCGGGCGATCAGGCGGATAATTTTGGCGTTGCCTTCCATCAGTTTGCGTTCGGCAAAGGCGAAGGAGCAGGCGAAGCTGACGTAGAAGCGGATCGCTTCCAGGGCATTAACGCTCATCAGGCACAGATAGAGTTTCTTTTTCAGCTCGCGCAGATTCACGGTCACGGTTTTGCCGTTGACGGTGTGGGTGCCTTCGCCCAGCAGATGCCAGTAGCTGGTCATCTCGATCAGCGAATCGTAATAGTGAGAGATGCCTTCCGCACGTTTCTGGATCTGCTCGTTGGTGACGATGTCGTCGAACACGGTCGCCGGGTCGTTGACGATGTTGCGGATGATGTGAGTGTACGAACGCGAGTGAATGGTCTCGGAGAAGGCCCAGGTTTCTACCCAGGTCTCCAGCTCCGGGATGGAGATCAGCGGCAGCAACGCCACATTCGGGCTACGGCCCTGGATGGAGTCGAGCAGCGTCTGGTACTTCAGGTTGCTGATGAAAATATGTTTTTCATGTTCCGGCAGCGCCTGGTAGTCGATGCGATCGCGGGAAACGTCAACCTCTTCCGGGCGCCAGAAGAAGGAGAGCTGCTTTTCAATCAGCTTTTCAAAGATGTCGTATTTTTGCTGATCGTAGCGGGCCACGTTAACCGGCTGGCCAAAAAACATAGGTTCCAGCAGCTGATCGTTTTTCGTCTGTGAAAAAGTGGTGTATGCCATTGAAGTGAGTCCTGTTGAACTGTATTGCCCGGCGGGAATGGGTTGGCCGGGCCTACACAAACGTAGGCCGGGTAAGCGTAGCGTTACCCGGCAAAAATACCTTAGATCTTACAAGCGCCGCTTTCGCAGCCGTCGTCCTGGATGGACGGGGCCAGGTCATCTTGGGCGTCTTCAGCGCCATCACGGGTGTTGTGATAGTACAGCGTTTTGACGCCGAATTTATAGGCGTTGAGCAGGTCTTTGAGTAACTGCTGCATCGGCACTTTTCCGGACGGGAAGCGCGTCGGATCGTAGTTAGTGTTGGCAGAGATCGACTGGTCGATAAACTTCTGCATGATACCCACCAGCTGCAGATAACCGTCGTTGTTCGGCATCTCCCACAGCAGCTCGTAGGCGTTCTGCAGGTTTTCGTAATCCGGCACCACCTGGCGCAGGATACCGTCCTTGGACGCTTTGATACTCACGTGGCCGCGCGGCGGCTCAATGCCGTTGGTGGCGTTGGAGATCTGCGACGAGGTCTCGGACGGCATCAGCGCGGAGAGCGTGGAGTTGCGCAGGCCGTGGGTTTTAATGGATTCGCGCAATGCTTCCCAGTCGTAGTGCAGGGGTTCGCTGACGATGCCGTCCAGATCTTTCTTATAGGTATCGATCGGCAGGATGCCCTGCGCATAGGTGGTTTCGTTGAACCACGGGCAGGCGCCTTGCTCGATAGCCAGCTCGTTAGAGGCCTTCAGCAGATAGTACTGAATCGCTTCGAACGTTTTGTGCGTCAGGTTGTTGGCGCTGCCGTCGGAGTAGCGTTTGCCATGCTTCGCCAGATAGTAAGCGAAGTTGATCACGCCGATACCCAGCGTACGACGCCCCATCGCACCGCGTTTAGCCGCCGGGATGGGGTAATCCTGATAGTCGAGCAGCGCATCCAGAGCACGCACCGCCAGCACCGCCAGCTCTTCCAGCTCGTCGAGGCTGTCGATAGCCCCGAGGTTGAAGGCCGACAGGGTGCACAGCGCGATTTCGCCGTTTTCGTCGTTGACATCTTCCAGCGGTTTGGTCGGCAGAGCAATCTCCAGGCACAGGTTAGACTGACGCACCGGGGCGACTACCGGATCGAACGGGCTGTGGGTGTTACAGTGGTCGACGTTCTGGATATAGATGCGGCCGGTAGAGGCGCGCTCCTGCATCATCAGCGAGAACAGCTCAACGGCTTTAATACGCTGCTTGCGAATGCTGTCGTCCTGCTCGTACTGGGTGTACAGGCGCTCAAACTCGTCCTGATCGGCGAAGAAGGCGTCATACAGGCCCGGGACGTCGGAAGGGCTGAACAGGGTAATATCGCCGCCCTTCAGCAGACGGGTGTACATCAGCTTGTTGATCTGTACCCCGTAGTCCATGTGACGAACGCGGTTGGCGTCGGTACCACGGTTGTTTTTCAGCACCAGCAGGCTTTCCACTTCCAGATGCCACATTGGGTAGAAGAGGGTTGCCGCGCCGCCGCGCACGCCGCCCTGCGAGCAGGATTTCACCGCGGTCTGGAAATGCTTGTAGAATGGAATGCAGCCGGTGTGGAAGGCTTCGCCGCCGCGGATCGGGCTGCCCAGCGCGCGAATGCGCCCGGCGTTGATGCCGATGCCGGCGCGCTGGGAAACGTATTTCACAATCGCGCTGGAGGTGGCGTTGATGGAATCCAGGCTGTCGCCGCACTCGATCAGCACGCAGGAGCTGAACTGACGGGTTGGGGTACGCACGCCGGACATGATCGGCGTCGGCAGCGAGATTTTAAAGGTGGACACCGCGTCGTAGAAACGCTTGATATAGTCCAGACGCGTTTCGCGCGGATAGTTCGAGAACAGGCAAGCGGCGACGAGAATATAGAGGAACTGCGCGCTCTCATAAATTTCGCCGGTGACGCGGTTTTGTACCAGATACTTGCCTTCCAGCTGCTTAACGGCTGCGTAGGAGAAGTTCATGTCGCGCCAGTGGTCGAGGAAACCGTCCATCTGCTGGAACTCTTCTTCCGTGTAGTCTTCCAGCAGATGATGATCGTATTTACCTTTCTCGACCATCTTCACCACGTGATCGTAGAGCGCCGGCGGCTCAAACTGACCGAAGGCTTTTTTACGCAAATGGAAAATCGCCAGACGCGCGGCGAGGTACTGGTAATCCGGTGCGTCGCGGGAGATCAGATCCGCAGCGGCTTTAATAATGGTTTCGTGGATGTCCGCGGTTTTGATGCCGTCATAGAACTGGATATGGGAGCGCAGCTCTACCTGGGAAATCGAAACGTTATTCAGTCCTTCTGCCGCCCAATCCAGTACGCGATGGATTTTGTCGAGATTGATGCGCTCGGTGGTCCCGTCGCGCTTTGTCACCAGCAGACTCTGATTCATGTGGATTTTACCTGTCCGTGAAAGAAAATATCCCCCGTTTATCCACAGAAGGCCGTTGTGACTAACTCTGTGGATAAATACTATATGTAGGGGGTTGTCGATAAAAGAAACGCTATATGGTGAGTATTTTAGTAAGGAATCTTTTGAGTACAAGGGTTGATTTTGACGTTAAATTGAGGTTGCGGAAGGGTAATAATCCGCAAGTCCACGTCGCATAAGGCCTGGAGAAGAAGTCAATAAAACAGAAAAAAAAATGAAAATTTGATCGAGTGCTGATTTCTTCATCGGAAGAAATAATCACGCGGCTTGATGCCGCGCAATCATCATAAGCGGAGGTGCTGACCTCAGTCCTGTTTGGCGGTTGTATGCAACATATAGTTAACATCAACCCCCGGCGCTAACTTGAAGGTATTGGTCAGCGGATTGTAATGCAGACCGATGATATGCTGCTCTTTCAGAGTAGTCTGATCTACCCAGCCCAGCAGCTCGGCCGGCTTGATAAACTTCTTCACATCATGAGTGCCTTTGGGCACCATCTTCATGACATATTCCGCCCCGACTACCGCCATCAGCCAGGCCTTGCCGTTGCGGTTGATGGTGGAGAAGAAGACCTGGCCGCCGGGCTTCACTAACCGCGCGCAGGCGTGCACCACCGACTGCGGGTCGGGGACGTGCTCCAGCATCTCCATGCAGGTCACGACGTCATACTGCTGGGGATGCTTCGCGGCATGTTCCTCAACTGTTTCCTGAACATAGTTTACCTGAATACCGCTCTCCAGGGCGTGCAGCCTGGCGACCTGCAGCGGTTCGGCCCCCATGTCCAGCCCGGTGACCGTCGCGCCTTCGCGCGCCATGCTCTCGGCGAGGATGCCGCCGCCGCAGCCGACATCGAGGACTTTTTTACCGAACAGGCCGCCGGAGCGTTCGGCAATATAGCCCAGCCGCAGCGGGTTGATGCGGTGGAGCGGTTTGAACTCGCCCTCCAGATCCCACCAGCGCGAGGCGACGGCTTCGAATTTGGCGATTTCAGCATGATCGACGTTAGGGGCTACCGACGTTTTTTCGGCATTCATGGGCGCTTTTACTCCTTTTCTGTTCAGACCTGCGAGTATATCAGCAGCGCGCCATGAATAAACCGTATTGCTTTACCTCTATTAGCGCGGCTGTGTTATAATTTGCGACCTTTGAATCCGGGATACAGTAGAGGGATAGCGGTTAGATGAGCGACCTTGCGAGAGAAATTACACCGGTCAACATTGAGGAAGAGCTTAAGAACTCTTATCTGGATTATGCGATGTCGGTCATTGTTGGCCGTGCGCTGCCGGATGTCCGAGATGGCCTGAAGCCGGTACACCGTCGCGTACTTTACGCCATGAACGTATTGGGCAATGACTGGAACAAAGCCTATAAAAAATCAGCCCGTGTCGTTGGTGACGTAATCGGTAAATACCACCCGCACGGCGACTCCGCGGTATACGACACCATCGTGCGTATGGCGCAGCCGTTCTCGCTGCGTTACATGCTGGTGGACGGCCAGGGTAACTTTGGTTCCATCGACGGCGACTCCGCCGCGGCGATGCGTTATACCGAAATTCGTCTGGCGAAAATCGCTCATGAGCTGATGGCCGATCTTGAAAAAGAGACGGTCGATTTCGTCGACAACTATGACGGTACGGAGCGTATTCCGGACGTCATGCCGACCAAAATTCCTAACCTGCTGGTGAACGGCGCCTCCGGGATCGCCGTAGGGATGGCCACCAACATACCGCCGCATAACCTGACGGAAGTGATTAACGGCTGTCTGGCGTATGTTGACGATGAAGACATCAGCATTGAAGGGCTGATGGCGCATATTCCTGGCCCTGATTTCCCGACCGCCGCCATTATCAATGGCCGTCGCGGCATCGAAGAGGCCTATCGCACCGGTCGCGGTAAAGTGTACATCCGCGCGCGCGCGGAAGTGGAAGTGGACGCGAAATCCGGCCGCGAAACCATCATCGTGCACGAAATTCCGTATCAGGTGAACAAAGCGCGCCTGATCGAGAAAATCGCCGAGCTGGTCAAAGAAAAACGCGTGGAAGGCATCAGCGCGCTGCGTGACGAGTCTGATAAAGACGGGATGCGCATCGTGATTGAAGTGAAGCGCGATGCGGTAGGGGAAGTGGTGCTTAACAACCTCTATTCCCAGACCCAGCTGCAGGTCTCCTTCGGCATCAACATGGTAGCTCTGCACCATGGTCAGCCGAAGATCATGAACCTGAAGGACATCATCGCCGCGTTTGTACGCCACCGCCGTGAAGTGGTGACCCGTCGTACGATTTTCGAACTGCGCAAAGCGCGCGACCGGGCGCATATCCTCGAAGCGCTGGCCGTTGCGCTGGCCAACATCGACCCGATTATCGAACTGATCCGTCGCGCGCCGACCCCGGCAGAAGCGAAAACGGCGCTGGTTGCCCAGGCGTGGGATCTCGGTAACGTTGCGGCGATGCTGGAGCGCGCCGGGGATGACGCCGCGCGTCCGGAATGGCTGGAGCCAGAGTTCGGCGTACGCGACGGTAAATACTATCTGACCGAGCAGCAGGCTCAGGCGATTCTGGATCTGCGTCTGCAGAAACTGACCGGCCTTGAGCATGAAAAACTGCTCGACGAATATAAAGAGCTGCTGGAGCAGATCGCGGAGCTGCTGCACATTCTCGGCAGCGCCGACCGTCTGATGGAAGTGATTCGCGAAGAGCTGGAGCTGATCCGCGACCAGTTCGGCGACGAACGTCGTACCGAAATCACCGCCAACAGCGCTGATATTAACATCGAAGATCTGATCAACCAGGAAGATGTGGTGGTCACCCTGTCGCATCAGGGGTATGTGAAGTATCAGCCGCTGACCGACTACGAAGCACAGCGTCGTGGCGGTAAAGGCAAATCGGCAGCGCGCATTAAAGAAGAAGACTTTATCGACCGTCTGCTGGTGGCCAACACCCATGACACCATCCTCTGCTTCTCAAGCCGCGGCCGTCTGTACTGGATGAAGGTCTATCAGCTGCCGGAAGCCAGCCGCGGCGCGCGCGGTCGGCCGATCGTCAACCTGCTGCCGCTGGAAGCCGATGAGCGCATCACCGCCATCCTGCCGGTCCGCGAGTACGAAGAGGGCGTCAACGTCTTTATGGCGACCGCTAGCGGTACCGTGAAGAAAACCGCGCTGACCGAGTTCAGCCGTCCGCGTTCCGCCGGTATCATCGCGGTCAACCTGAACGAAGGCGATGAGCTGATCGGCGTCGATCTGACCTCTGGTCAGGATGAAGTGATGCTGTTCTCCGCGGCCGGTAAGGTTGTACGCTTCAAGGAAGACGCCGTTCGCGCCATGGGCCGTACCGCCACCGGCGTACGCGGTATTAAGCTTGCGGAAAACGACAGCGTCGTCTCGCTGATTATTCCACGCGGCGAAGGCGCGATCCTGACGGTGACGCAAAACGGTTACGGTAAACGTACCGCGGCGGCGGAGTATCCGACCAAGTCGCGTGCCACCCAGGGCGTTATTTCGATCAAAGTCACCGAGCGTAACGGTTCCGTGGTCGGCGCCGTGCAGGTGGATGACTGCGATCAGATCATGATGATCACCGACGCCGGGACGCTGGTGCGTACCCGCGTTTCCGAGGTGAGCATCGTGGGTCGTAACACCCAGGGCGTGATCCTCATCCGCACCGCGGAAGATGAAAACGTGGTGGGTCTGCAGCGCGTGGCTGAGCCGGTGGATGATGAAGAGCTGGATGCCATCGACGGTAGCGCGGCGGAAGGCGATGACGATATCGCCCCGGAAGCGGATACCGATGACGACATCGCCGAAGACGAAGAATAATCGTCCGAGGTAAATGTTCTGGAAGGGCCGGGTATTTTCCCGGCCCTTTTTGCATTAACATTGCGGCAAAGCCGGTTTACCGCTACCTTAACCGCATTCTGTTGAGTCCCTGACGGCCGAGCATCGCCACATTGAAATATCTTGCCTCTTTTCATACAACCCTGAAGGTTTCACGTTATCTGTTCAGAGCGCTGGCGGTATTGCTGTGGCTGCTTATTGCGTTTGTCTCAGTGTTTTATATCGTCAACGCGCTGCACGAGCGGGAAGCCGAAATCCATCAGGAGCTTAATCTCAACGCCGATCAGGCCCAGCGCTATATCCAGCGTACCGCGGATGTAATGAAAGAGCTGAAGTATGTCGCCGGTAATCGCTTGTCGGCAGGGGACGCGGTAGCGCAAGGGCAAAACGGCGATATGGCGGTGCCCAACTTTGAACCCCTGTACCCCGATTCCGACTGCAGCGCGATGAGCGCCACCTGGCGTAATTCGCTGCAGTCGCTGGCATGGTTTATGCGCTACTGGCGGGATAATTTTACTGCCGCCTACGACCTTAACCGCATCTTTCTCATCGGCAGCGATAACCTCTGCATGGCCAACTTTGGCCTGCGGGACGTGCCGATTGAGCGCGATCAGGCGCTGAAAGTCCTGCATCAGCGCATAGAGCAATATCGCAACGCGCCGCAAAACGAGCGCGGCAACAACCTGTTCTGGATAAGCCAGGGCGTTCGCCCCGGGGTGGGCTATTTTTACGCCCTGACGCCGGTCTATATGGCCAATCGTCTGCAGGCGATGCTGGGCGTGGAGCAGACCATCCGCATGGAAAGCTTCTTTACGCCGGGCAGCCTGCCGATGAGCGTGACGATCTTTGACGATAACGGGCAGCCGCTGATTTCGCTGGCCGGTGCGGAAGGTAAAATCCAGAGCGAAGCGAAGTGGATGCAGGAGCGGATGTGGTTTGGCTACAGTTCGGGTTTCCGCGAGCTGGTGCTGAAAAAAAGCCTCTCGCCGTCCTCCCTGAGCATCGTCTATTCCGTCTCGGTAGATCAGGTGCTGGAGCGGATCCGTATGCTGATCATCAATGCTATCGTTCTTAATATCCTCAGCGGCGCGATGCTGTTCGCGCTGGCGCGGATGTATGAGCGGCGCATTTTTATCCCCGCGGAGAATGACGCCCAGCGCCTGGAAGAGCACGAGCAGTTCAACCGCAAAATTGTGGCTTCTGCCCCGGTAGGGATCTGTATTCTGCGCACTGCCGACGGGACCAATATTCTCAGTAATGAACTGGCGCACAACTACCTGAACATGCTGACCCACGAGGACCGCCAGCGGCTGACGCAGATCATCTGCGGCCAGCAGGTCAATTTTGTCGACGTGCTGACCAGCAACCATACCAACCTGCAGATTAGCTTTGTTCATTCACGCTATCGCAATGAAAACGTCGCCATTTGCGTGCTGGTGGACGTTTCCGCCCGCGTGAAAATGGAGGAGTCGCTGCAGGAGATGGCCCAGGCGGCGGAGCAGGCCAGCCAGTCGAAATCGATGTTCCTGGCGACGGTTAGCCATGAGCTGCGTACCCCGCTGTATGGCATCATCGGTAACCTCGATCTGCTGCAGACCAAAGCGTTGCCGAAAGGCGTCGATCGCCTTGTGACGGCGATGAACAACTCCTCCAGCCTGCTGCTGAAAATCATCAGCGATATTCTTGATTTCTCGAAAATCGAGTCCGAGCAGTTGAAGATCGAGCCGCGGGAGTTCTCTCCGCGCGAAGTCATGAACCATATCTCCGCTAACTATCTGCCGTTGGTGGTGCGCAAGCAGCTGGGCCTGTACTGCTTTATCGAGCCGGACGTTCCGGAACAAATGTCCGGCGACCCGATGCGCCTGCAGCAGGTGATCTCAAATCTGCTCAGCAATGCGATAAAGTTCACCGATACCGGCTGTATTGTCTTGCACGTCCAGTGCGCGGGGGATTATCTGCAGATTAGCGTTCGCGACACCGGAGAAGGGATCCCGGCGAAAGAGGTATTGCGCCTCTTCGATCCTTTCTTCCAGGTGGGGACCGGCGTGCAGCGCAATTTTCAGGGCACCGGCCTTGGCCTGGCGATCTGTGAAAAACTGATCAGCATGATGGATGGCGATATTGCTGTCGAAACCGAGCCGGGGATGGGTAGCCGCTTTACCATCCGTATTCCTCTGTATGGCGTGCAGAATACCTCACCGGTGAGCAGAGACGGTTTCGCTGGCAAGACCTGCTGGCTGGCGATTCATAACACTTCGCTGGCGATGTTCGTCACCTCGCTGCTCAGCTACCACGGCCTGACGGTCCGCCGCCATGCCGGCGAAACGCCGGACGCCGAGGATGTCTTACTCACTGACGATGAGGCGCTGAGCGGATGGCAGGGAAGGGCCATGGTCATCTTCTGTCGCCGTCATATCGGTATTCCGCAGGAGCGGTCCGCCGGCGAATGGCTGCACAGCGTGACGACTCCCCACGAACTGCTGCCGCTGCTGGGGCGTATTTTCCATGTTGCGCTCGCCAGTGCGGAAAATAGCCCGGCGCTGATGGCCCCGGAGGCGCAGGCCGGCAATAACGACGACATGATGATCCTCGTGGTCGACGATCACCCGATCAACCGCCGCCTGCTGGCGGATCAGCTGGGTTCGCTCGGCTACCAGTGCGTGACCGCGAACGACGGGATCGACGCGCTCAACGTCCTCAGCAAGCAGCACATCGATATCGTGCTCAGCGACGTCAACATGCCTAATATGGATGGCTATCGCCTGACGCAGCGCATTCGTCAGCTTGGCCTGACGCTGCCGGTGATTGGCGTAACGGCCAATGCCCTGGCGGAAGAGAAGCAGCGCTGTCTGGAATCGGGAATGGACAGTTGTCTGTCCAAGCCGGTCACCCTCGACGTACTGAAGCAAACGCTGACGGTATATGCGGCGCGGGTGCGTAAAGGGCGGGAATAATGGGGAGCTCCGCCCTCCCCGGGGGCCT
>ERZ859738.1347-NODE-1347-length-11661-cov-2.395744_pt1 | contig 11661 bp, 10 predicted proteins | sample MGYA00510122_ERZ859738 | MGnify/ENA primary metagenome ERZ859738 (study PRJEB30046, sample SAMN00715139) | human gut metagenome | study: EMG produced TPA metagenomics assembly of the A metagenome-wide association study of gut microbiota in type 2...
GTCTTGGATGAGATGGAAGCTTTCTTCGATGAAGATCCTGTTGACGAACTGCTCTTTTCAATGTCTTCCCTGGGTGAGAATCAAAGATTACTTACAGAAAAACCTCTTCGTGTCTTGGCTGATATGATAGGACAGGAGAATTGTGTCGTTATCGGGCGTTGTGGCAATTACATCTTCCGTGAACGCAAAGACTTGGTGTCGGTGTTCCTCAAGGGTGATGTAAAGGCTCGTATTGCGGAGATCAAGGAGGAGCAGAAGCTTTCTTATGCTGAGGCGGCTGAGTTTGTGGAACATGTAGATGATTGCCGTGTGGCTTATCATAGTTACTATACGGGGTTGACTTGGGGAAATGCCAACGATTATGACGTTTGTCTGGATACGGTTCGCTTGGGTGTAGAGAAAACGGCGCAAGCGATTGTTTCTTATGCGGAAGCAGTTTTGTAAGTTTGGCTTATTGGTGATAATGATGCTTACTTAATTTTTAAAGTAATTTGTATTTAGGATGAAACTTTTAATTCAGTTTTTAATTATCATAGCGTTCTCTTTCGCAGGAGAATTGCTCCATTATCTGTTGCCGTTGCCGATACCTGCCAGTATTTATGGTATTGTCTTGTTGTTCGCGGCATTGGAACTTAAGGTTATCAAGGTGAAACATATAAGGGAAACCAGCAGTTTCCTCATTGCCGTAATGCCAGTGATGTTTATTCCGGCAGCTGTGGGACTCATCGACTCATGGCATTCTATTGCCAGTGCATGGTTGCAGTATATTGTTGTGACTGTTGTCAGTACTTTTGTGGTGATGGCTGTTTCTGGATGGTTCACTCAGTTTGTTATCAAAAGAGGAAAGGAGGCAAAAAAATGATTTCCTTGTTTCAGGATTCTGTCTTTTTTGGTGTTTTGATCAGTTTGGCTGCTTACGCCATCGGATTGCTTTTGAAGATTAAAACAGGATGGTCTTTGATGAATCCGTTGCTGATTTCCATCATTTTGGTTATTTGTACCTTGCTGATTACGGGAGTAGATTATAAGACTTACAATGCGGGTGCCAATATCATCAGTTATCTGCTTACCCCGGCTACCATCTGTCTGGCAGTTCCGCTTTATCAGCAGGTAGAATTGCTGAAGAAGAATTACCGTGCTGTGCTCATTGGTATCTTGTCGGGTGTCTTGGCAAGTCTCTGCTCTGTACTTCTTCTGGCTTTGGTGTTCCACTTCGACCATGCAGCCTATGTTACATTCTTGCCAAAATCCATCACCACAGCCATCGGTATTGGTGTTTCTGAGGAATTGGGTGGTCATGTTTCTGTAACGGTTGTCGTAATCATCATTACAGGTGTGATAGGCAATATCTTTGCAGAGAAGTTTCTCAAGCTGCTTTGTATCAAGGAACCTATTGCCAAGGGTATTGCCATCGGTTGTTCTGCTCACGCCTTGGGTACGGCTAAAGCTATGGAGATGGGTACTATTGAAGGTGCAATGAGTAGCTTGTCTATCGTGGTTTGTGGTGTGATGACCGTAATAGGTTCTTCTATCTTCGCTATGTTTATGTAGCAGGATATTGGTTTTCTTGGAAAACTACTAACCTGAGAATGGTTAGAGTAATACAATATTTAATCCCTTTTTCCGTTCTATAAATATGAAACGGAAAAAGGGATTTTTTTATAATATCATTATCGCTTGTATGGCTTCTGTAGCGATGGCTGGTTGTGCTGATGAGGAGAGCTTTTCTTCGTCACGTTCTCACTTGCTCGCGTTTTCTGCAGATACAGTAAGCCTGGATACTACGTTCTCGAATGTGCCTACACCTACTCGAAGCTTTTGGGTGTATAATCGTTCGGGAAAGTCGCTGCGTTGTTCTACTGTCAGACTGGAAAATGGTAACCAGACGGGGGAAGCATCGCGGAGAATGATTGGCGACGGCGCTTGCGGTAACCAGACGGGATTTCGGGTAAATGTGGATGGCTCGTTCCTAGGATCGGCTGCCGGCTATCAGACTCAGAATATAGAGGTGAGAAAGGGCGATAGTATTCGTGTTTTCGTAGAACTTACTTCGCATCAGCAATATCAGAATTCACCTCAGTTAGTGGAGGATAATCTGCTCTTTACATTGGAAAGCGGGGTGCAGCAGAAAGTAAACTTAAAAGCTTACTCCTGGGATGCTGTTTTATGCAAGAATCTTCGAATCAGGAAAGATACTACGATACAGAGCAGCCGTCCGGTTGTTGTATATGGCGGAATGGTTGTTGATAGTCTCGTAACGCTGTCTGTTGGGGCTGGTACGCATTTCTATTTTCATGAGAATGCCGGACTTGATGTATATGGCTCGTTGCGCATTTGGGGAGAGAAAGATAATGAGGTGATGATGCGGGGAGATCGTATGGATAATATGTTCGACTATCTTCCTTATGATCGGACGCCTGGTCGGTGGCAAGGTATTCATTTCATGCCTTCTTCATCGGATAATGTCATCAGCTATGCTGACATCCACAGTGCTTATAATGGTATTAGGATAGAACCTTGTTCGGATATCACTCGTCAGAAGTTGCTTTTACAGCATTCTACCATTCATAATTGTCAGGGATATGGTCTTTCCGTTGATTCGGCTAAGGTGCAGTTGTATAATTGTCAGTTATCCAACACCTTGAATCATACCCTTTATGCAAAGGGTGGTGATGTGGAAGTGAACGGATGCACCATAGCCCAGTTCTATCCTTTTGATGGGCGTCGTGCCACAGCTATAGGTATTGTTCCTCCGATTCTCAATTTTAAGGTCATAAATTCTATAGTTACAGGATACCATGATGATGAGGTGGTATGGACTTCACCGAAGAACGATGAAGAATGTAATTTCTGCTTCGATCATTGTGTACTTCGTACAGAAAAGATGAATACTGAAGATAGTTTGAAGTTTACGAATACCATATATGAGAACTTAAAGGATACGACTCGGTTTGGGGAGAAGCATTTCCGATTAGTTGATACGGATAATTTGAAGTATGATTTCAGGCTTCGCAAGGAATCGGCTGCCATAGGAGTGGCTGATGCTGCTACTTCATTTCCTACTGACCGACGGGGTGTTCTTCGTGATGATAAACCGGATGCGGGCTGTTATGAGTTTGATGAATAACATAAAACAGAAAAATAATATAAAAGGCACGAATTCCTGGGGGATTCGTGCCTTTTTATATGTTTGTATGAATACTAATCTGAAGAAATAATCCAAAATCTTATTCTTTCATATTGGCATCTACAAATGAGAATGGAAGCAAGTCCTTGATGCTGTGGAAGCGATAGGTGCAGTTCTCGCCGTAGAGCAAGATGCAAACGGGTTGCTGATATCGGTCTTCCATCTCTAGTATTACCTGCCTGCATGCGCCACATGGGGAGATCGGGCTTTTGAGGAAGCCATTCTCGTTGCGGGCAGCTATGGCCAGAGTCGTGATAGCTTGCTCTGGATAGTTGCTTTGGGCTCCGAAGATGGCACTGCGTTCAGCGCAGAGACCGGATGGAAAGGCTGCATTTTCCTGATTGGCTCCAATTACGATTCTGCCATCAGCCAACAGGCAGGCTGCACCTACATGAAAGTGGCTGTAGTTGGCATAAGAATTATTGGTGGCCTCCATGGCTTTCTTTACCAATTGCTGTTCAATGTCGCTCAGTTCATCTAACTGAGCTACCTGATACTGGATGTTTAAGGATTGCTCTTTCATAAGCGATTGGTGTTTATTTCATTAATTATTATTGTTCTTGGATAATGGGAGCTTGTGGCTCCTGATTCCTCTCTATCTATTTGGTGTAAAAGTCGATGATGTCTTGTAGAGCTTTCTTGCATACTATGCAGAACTCTGGTGTCTCGTTGATGCGCATACGGCAATCTTGTACACCGCGATACACTCCCTTTGGACTATAGCCTGCACCTTCAAAAACACCAACTTTGCTTACTGCCTCTTTCGCCTTTTTAGAAAGTGGGGTAGGAATCTTTGTACCCTTCTTGATCATATCTTCCCATTTTCCGTGAAAGTTTGCCAATGTGGTGATATTTTTTTCCCATGGCTCAACATCATGAGGATACATCGGTACCTGCTCGCTCTCATAGGCATATTCGTCAGCAAGTCCGGCAAAAGAATGACCGAATTCATGCACTACAACAGGTTTAAACCATTTCTGGTGGCAGGTGGTGAGATTGTAGGAATTGAGAATTCCGCCTCCACCGTATCTTGTAGAATTAACCAATACGATGATATGTTCGTATGGGATGCCAGCGAGACAGTCGTGGAGGTCTTTGAGATGAAGTGTGGTGAGGTATCTCTCACTATAGAATGTGTCAAAATGTGAACTTAAAGCAGTTTTCTTCCATATATCCTTGCCAGGTTCGCTTGTGCCACTTCCTGATTTTACAGCAACTACATTGAACCTGTCTTTCATGCTCTTGAAAGGTTCGTGATTAAAAATGGCTTCATTTGCTTCTTTTGCATCCTGAAGGAATATTGGCATTTCCTCTTCCGTATAGCCTTCAGCTACGTAGGCGATGTGGATGCAGCGGGTAGTGTCGGCTGCTTGCTGCAAGGTCTCGTAAGGCGTTGGCTTTTCGCCCTTGTGGTGAATCAAAATATCGCTTGGTGCAACTTGGTGAGTGAGAGAGGTCATAATCTCACGACGGTTGTTGCGCAAGTCGAGTGTCACATCAATAGTGTCTTTAGGCATCGGTACGAGGAATACATTCTCGAAACTCTTGGTGTTGCCGGCTGACTCTGGCTCTGAGAGCCATTCCTGAAACAGGGTAGAGAATGAGTTACGATAAATAACCTTACCTGTGCGATGATCTTTAACTGTTATTTGACCATTGCCTTCTACTGGTAGCTCACTGAGTCGCTGTTTCTTTCCATACCATCGAGGCATTACGTTCAGCTCATCTACAGCTATCATCTGCTGGGTTTTGTTGCCGGCAAAAGTATAGTCTATTCTCAAAGTCTTGTCAACGAAATAGTCGTCGAAATTCTGTGCTTGCATATCACTTGGCAACATCATTATTGCCAGAGCTGCTAGAGATAAAATGTTCTTTTTCATTTCTTATCTTGTATTTTTTTGTTTTCTATTTATATAGTATGGTAATGATAGCCTTTTGGGGGCGATGAATGAGTTTTTATACTGCGAGTGATTATCTCACTCGCAGTCTGTCTCCAACCTTGACCTGGTAGCTAGGATCGAGCTTGTTCATCTTGTAGAGGTACTTGATGCGGATTCCGTATCTTTGTGAGATGGTGTACATACTTTCTCCCGGTTGCACGATATGAGGACGTTTCTTGTACTGCTTTGGAGCCTTCTTGCGCTTCTTCTTCAAGTAGATAATATCCCCCTTGTGCAATACCGTATGTTTGTCGCGCTCGTTATATCTTGCAAGTTTACGCCAGCTGATTTCTACTTCCTTGCCCAGTGTCTTGAAGGTGTCACCTTCTCTGGCTATCAGGTAATAGTTGTCATTGAACTTCTGGATAGGGTGCAATATACCTTGTGCATTGACGGGTTGGTCGGTGCCACTATGTGTTGCCATAAATCGATCATATCGCTTTGCTTTGTCATAATCGAAAAGTTTATAGAGTTCAATGATTTGTATCAGTTTATTGGCATATTGTGGATTTGTCGCATATCCGCATTGTTTCAAACCTCTAGCCCAGCCTTTGTAATCGCGCTGGTTAAGTTCAAACAGGCGGGCATAGCGTGGTTGCCTAGCCAGAAATTTGCTATGATCCTCATAGCTATCTCTGGCATCTTGATATACTCGGAAACATTCGCCTCTGGCATCGTCATCGTGGTATTGGGTTGGACCAGCCCAGTTGTGGCATTTGATGCCAAAATGGTTGTTACCTTGTAAGACCAGTACACTCTTGCCTGCTGCACTCTCAAAGAGTCCCTGTGCCAAGGTGATACTGGCTGGTATACGATAGCGAAGCATCTGCTCGATGGCGAGGTCCTTATACTGATTGATATATGTCTGATAGGTCTGATTCCATTTCATCTGTGCTTGAGATGGAGTGCAGATGAGTAAAAGAATACCTATTATATACGTTTTTATTCTATTCATAGTGCAAAAATAACAAAAAAAACGGATAAGCGATACTTAATTTAAGAATTTTTACTAACTTTGCACTGAAATTATAAAAATATGAAAAGTAAACGAGTAAAAATAGTGATAGCGTTGGGTTCTAATGTTGATCAGGAGGCTCATATTCTGAAAGCAAAGAAATGGCTTGAGGCTACTTTCGAAGATATGACTTTTGGTACTTCGCTTTGGACGGAGCCTATCGGGTTGTCATCAGATAAATTCCTAAATACTCTAGGAGTTGGCTATACTAATGTCAATATGGAACGAACCTTATTGGCAATCAAAAACATAGAGCGTAAATGCGGAAGGAGGGTTGCTGAAAGTAGAAAGGGGATTATTGCTGTAGATATTGATTTGTTGCTTTTTGATTCAGAACGCCTGCATGAAACGGATTGGAACAGAGGTTATGTGAAAAATCTACTCCAACAATTGGGTGTATCTATAGATTGAATATATAGTTCAAAAAGTAATATCCTATCCCGGGCTTTAAAATTTTAAAGCTCAGGATTCGGATTGTCCTTAGTGAGGTGAAGTTCTACTACTTCGCCTAGAGCCAGGGATTTTTGTACGTTGATAATACGCTGGTTGCTGCTGCCACGGAAGAAAAGGTCCTCGTCCCGAAGGTCTTTCATGAATGGGCCATCTACCAATACATCTATCAACTTCAATAATTCCAGCTGTTTTGGATTCTTCAGTAGATTCTCATATCTATAACCGGTAAAGCACCAGATATCTTTATCGCTTTCTGACCGAATGGCGCGCGCCAGTTCTGCAAAGCCTTCCGCCTGATACATCGGATCACCTCCAGAAAAGGTGACGTTGGCGAAAGGATCTTCCATAATTTCTTTCAGAATGTCCTCTGTAGAGGTCATTGTGCCATGGTTGATGTCCCAGGATTGAGGATTATGGCAACCGGGGCAGTGGTTAGGACAGCCGGCACAATAGATAGAGGTCCGGAATCCCGGACCATCTACCATTGTGTCGTGCACTATACTTAAAATACTAATCATTTATCTTATTTTTGTGGGGTGTCAATGTGGGTGACACGATCGTGAAGCTCTGCAAGTTTACCGCTGTTCCAACGGTCGGTTGTTCCCACCAAATAACCTGTGATGCGCTGTAGCTTATCTATGTGATGGCTACCGCATTTTGGACATACTTCAAGGTTGGCATCCGCATTCTCGTATCCGCAGTCGAGACAGCGGTTGCGATTGTGGTTTACTGAACCATAGCCCATATTGTATTTGTCCATCATATCTACTACGCTTGAAATGACTGCTGGATTGTGAGTAGCATCACCGTCAATTTCTACATAGAAGATGTGACCACCACGGGTTAGATTGTGATATGGCGCCTCGATCTTTGCTTTTTTGAGGGCTGTACACTTATAGTAAACTGGTACGTGGTTACTATTGGTATAGTAGTCACGGTCGGTAACTCCTGGAATAATGCCAAACTGCTTGCGGTCCTTCTTGGTAAATTTACCGCTCAAGCCCTCTGCTGGCGTAGCCAGGATGGAGTAGTTGTGGTGGTACTGCTCGCTGAACTCGTTAGCTCGGTCACGCATATAAGTAATAATCTTCAAGCCTAAATCCTGTGCTTCTTCACTTTCACCATGGTGGTGACCGATGAGTGCTACGAGGCATTCTGCAAGTCCGATGAAACCAATACCCAGTGTTCCATGATTGATAACGCTCTCGATAGTCTCTTCTGGCTTCAAGTCTTCTGCTCCTACCCAAAGATATTTCATCAACAATGGGAACTGTTTTGCCATCGCTGTTTTCTGGAACTGGAAGCGCTCATCGAGTTGCTTGGCGGTAATGTCGAGGATGTTGTCCAGTTTTGCAAAGAACATATCAATACGCTGTTGCTTGTTCTCAATGCCCATACATTCGATGGCAAGCTTCACGATATTGATAGTTGAAAAGCTCAAATTTCCACGTGCAATACTAGTCTTCTCGCCCCAACGGTCTTCGAATACACGGGTACGGCAACCCATAGTGGCGATTTCCCACTTGTAACGCTCTGGATCGTCAGCGCGCCATTTCTCATTCTGGTTGAATGTGGCATCGAGATTCAGGAAGTTAGGGAAGAAACGACGAGCGGTTACCTTGCAAGCCAACTGATAGAGGTCGTAGTTTCGATCCTCCTTCAGGTAGTTAACGCCACGCTTCTTCTTCCAGATCTGGATAGGGAAGATAGCTGTTTCTCCATTTCCTACGCCTTCGTATGTGCTGAGCAGAATCTCTCGCATAATACAACGACCTTCAGCACTTGTATCTGTACCATAATTGATAGAAGAAAATACAACCTGATTACCGCCACGAGAGTGGATTGTGTTCATATTGTGAATGAATGCCTCCATTGCCTGATGTACTCTGTTTACGGTCTTGTTGATGGCATGCTGCTCCAGGCGCTCTTTACCTTCCAAGCCTGTCAGGTCTTTCACTAAATAGTCGTCAATATCAATATTGTAGAGGTCGCTGAGATCTTCTCCTGTTAGCTTTTCCAGATTCTTTACCTCTTCCTGGTACGACATACGTACGTATGGGGCCAGATAGAAGTCGAAGGCAGGAATTGCCTGACCTCCATGCATCTCGTTCTGGCAAGTTTCTAGAGAGATACATGCTAATACGGCTGCAGTTTCGATTCGCTTAGCAGGACGGCTAGAGCCATGGCCTGCAGTGAATCCATGCTTGAGAATTACGTCCAATGGGTGCTGAACACAAGTCAAACTCTTGGTTGGATAATAGTCTTTATCGTGGATGTGGATGTAGTTATGTGTAACGGCGTCGCGTACCTCCTGGGAAAGGAGATAATCGTCAACGAATGGTTTAGTGGTTTCTGAAGCAAATTTCATCATCATGCCAGCTGGAGTGTCAGCATTCATATTGGCGTTTTCACGGGTGATGTCATTGTTCTTTGCATTGACAATACTCATGAATACGTCACGGGTCTTAGCTTTTCTGGCAATGTTTCTCTGGTTACGATAGGCAATATATTTCTGAGCAACATCTTTGCGGGCACTCTTCATAAGTTCCAGCTCGATGGCATCCTGGATGGCTTCTACGCTCATCTGGCTCTTGCCGCGATATGCGATGTGGTCAGTGATTTGCTCTATTAAAGAGGAGTCTTCCCCCTTATCGGTATGTAACATGGCTTTGCGTATGGCTGCCATGATTTTTTGCTCGTTGAAACCAACGATGCGTCCGTCACGTTTAACTACAGTTTGAATCATTTCTTGTGTTACTTTTATAATTGATATTTAAATTGCTTGATACTAAGTCTTTATACTTGAAGGTGGCTATAAATACCATCTTTTCGACAATGCAAAGATAAGAATTTAAAATGAAAGTTGTACGTTTTGGACAACTTTTCTTGTGTTAAAAAATATTAAGTCATTGAGTATCAGGTGCTTGAAAAATCGTTTTGGGAAACTTGTTCTAAGGGTGGTTTCCCAAAATGATTAATCTGTTCAGTTTCAGCGCATTGTGGTGTTGTGCCTTTTATGTAGCTTGGTGTTGTGGTGTTGTGCGCCGTTTTGTAACTTGCTCCTTCTTGATATGAAGGTATGGTTTGACCCTGCTTTTAAGATAATTCGGTCTTGTTTTTATAGTCTAGTGCAGCACCTATGGCAGTGCAGAATTCTGAATATTTAGGGATTCTGAATCTTACACCATAGAGTTTTTCCATAGCAGGGAATACTTCTCTGCATTGTGGTAAAAGTGTCAGGTTGCCTATCATTACAAAATCTTTGATGCCTGATTCTAGGGAGGAGAGTATGGTTGCTGAGCCGATGCTCTGTAATACCATCCATATAAGCCCCATTGCTATGTCTTCACGGGAGGCGTTGGCTTTGGCATTACTGAAGAGCGATGCTGTTGCATTCATAGGAAGTCCAGGTAGAGGTTTTGCACTGATGTCTCCTATTAGCAGATTGATTTTTGATACATCACCGTTTTTGGCCAGGTTTACAATCTGCTTGATATCATCGGTCTTGAGCATAATTCGGCTCAGGCCTGCTAGTGTTCCTCCACCAATACCAATGCCGCCGATGTGTTTGATCTCTTTGCCGTCGCACTTTACGAGGGAGGTTCCTGTGCCCATACTTACCACAATCATACGCTCAAGCTTGCTTTCGTATCGTGCACCGAGTCCATCGGCAACAAACTCTTCGCTCTTCGATGTAGGCAGACCATAGATTCGTTCATCAATGTAAGCAGAACCTACACCGGTGAGCATAACTTGTTCTACCTCGTCGAGGCTAATTTTGTTGTCGTGTAAATATTTGCCAAAAGCTCCATATAAGGAGGTGATAGGGTCGGTGGCCTTGATGCGAATAGGGCTGATAACCATCCCGCTCTCGTCTATTCCTACTATCTTTGTAGTAGAAATGCCGACATCTATTCCAATAACTATCTTTTTCATGGGTGCAAAGTTACGGTAAAAAGAAGACACTGCAAAATAAAAACGAGTTTATTTTGCAGTGCCAATATTTAATACTTCTTAAAATTTCTTTTTTACATAAAGCCAAGACGGCAGAATGTGATGAGTACAGCATAGCCGATTACCATACTTAGTACGCCCACGGTAAGACCTGCTTTCACCATGTCTGTCTGTTGGATAAGACCGGTGGAGTAGGCAATGGCGTTTGGTGGAGTAGAGATTGGAAGCGACATTGCGCAAGAGGCTGCTACTGCTACGCCTATGAGGATAGTTTGGGTTCCTCCTATAGAAGTCAACTTGTCGCCCATTCCTGAACATACTACGGTAAGGATCGGGATGAGCAGGGCGGCAGTTGCTGTATTTGAGATAAAATTACTTAGTATGAAGCAAACTAATCCAGAGATCACCATAATTACTAATGGGTTAAACTCAGCGAATGGGATGCTGTTTACAGCATTTTCTGCTAAGCCGGTTCCATTCATGGCGAGACCGAGAGCAAAACCACCGGCAACCATCCAGATGACGGCCCAATCTATATCTTTCAGGTCGCTGGCTGTTACCACGCCGGTAAAGGCAAAAACGGCAATTGGAAGCATAGCCACAGTGTTGGCATTGACACCTAGTTGCTTGCCACATACCCAAAGAAGGATGGTAAGGAAGAATGTGGCACCTACAACTATAGTACGCCAATTGTGACTTATATTGCCATCGATTTTTAATTCTATAGTCTTTTGTGAGAATGGGAACATCTTGCGGATGATAAACCATGCGCAGAAAAGCATGATGATAACCATCGGAGCCATAATTGCCATCCATTCTCCAAAACCTATTCCGAGGTTCAAGCCTGCGGGGTCATTGAGAACCTTGTAGGCAAAAGCATTAGGAGGAGTTCCGATAGGGGTTCCCATACCACCGAGGTTAGCTCCGATAGGAATGGCCATAGTCAGCGCTACTCTTCCTTTTCCGTTAGCAGGGAGCGACTTGAATACTGGGGTTAGGAAGGTAAGCATCATTGCAGCTGTGGCCGTGTTGGAGATAAACATGGAGAAAATACCGGTGATGAGCATAAACCCCAATAGTACGTTTTCCGAGCGCTTGCCGAATGGGGCAGC
>ERZ859738.1348-NODE-1348-length-11660-cov-2.259026_pt1 | contig 11660 bp, 15 predicted proteins | sample MGYA00510122_ERZ859738 | MGnify/ENA primary metagenome ERZ859738 (study PRJEB30046, sample SAMN00715139) | human gut metagenome | study: EMG produced TPA metagenomics assembly of the A metagenome-wide association study of gut microbiota in type 2...
GCTACTAAGTTCTGATCGGCATCCTACTTATTCGGCGCTGGGGCAAGCTAAGTTACGCCTAATTCAGGTGGTGGAAAATCTATTGGCGTAATTCGTGGAGTAAGATGGCGTAAGGTTTTAAGGCACTTTTGGACTGCATTTTTGTGAAAACGAGAAGTTCTACATTGTTGGGCTTTTTTACCCGCATTCTCATATCTGGTTTCACTTTTTGAGAACAAGCCGTGCGCTATACTTACATCATCAATTTTAATAGTATAACACACGGCTTAATAAAATTCAATATTCACTGCTCATTTTGGGAGCGCTTCGGTTTTTCCATTCTAAAAATCTCGCTCGAAGAACTTGAACATCTTTCTCGGAATCCGTATGGAGGTAAATATGATTGCGGATAAACAGCGTTTTGATTTCCGCTGCCATTTGCGAAGTATCCGTAGTTCTTTTAATAAGGTAGTAACCCAGCCGGTTACTTTGACAAATGTGAGCTTTCACGCTTTGCTCTCTTTTCTCCGTCACGGTTGCTCCGGCAATATCGACCGCACAATGTAATTCAGGGAGGTATGCAACAAGTCGCATTCCAAGCTCCGAGTCGCTATTGCTTTTGACCGTAATGCCGTTCTGTGTTCCATACAACATTATCAGCATCTGCGGGAGAGCCTGTTGAAACTCAGCTTCACATTGAGGGCAACCCTTTTGCTCAATAGTTCTATCTGTGATTTTGGCACGGTAAGAGTGTCCTGCTCCGCATTTCCACCAAACGACCTTCATTGAGTTTCTCGATACATTACTCGGTGTCCACTTGGAGTTCTTTTCATAGTCCCATTCTGAGAGCAAGTGAGGATCAGTTGTTTCAAGATCATTATAGCCTTGCAGAACGGCTCGCTCAGCACAAACAGGACACATACTGCCTTTGACCCGTGCTTTGACGACGGCTTTCCATTCATAGCCGCAGGTATTGCATTTCCACCAAACATTCTTAGTTGACTTCTCATTGACCGCATCGGGAGTCAACGGCAGATTCTTTTCCGACCACTCTGCGGCAAGGGAAGGGTACTTCGTTTTTAAGTCATTAAAGCCTTTGAGTAGCTTTATCCCACTACAATAGGGACACGGACTTCCTCCTGCACGGGTTGAAATCAATGTGTTCCATTCGTGACCCAAGCGACATTTCCACCAAACTTTAATATTCTTGAAAGCCGTAACCTGATCCGGCGTCAGTGGAAGGTTGCGCTCTGACCACTCCGCAGCGATTTCAGGGAAACGGCTTGCCAAGTCGTTGAAGCCCGGTAGTACAAAGTTGTGTGAGCAGTAGGGACAACCTGTACCGTTCACCGTCCGGCTTTTCACAGATGCCGTCCATTCGTGTCCGAGCTTGCACCGCCATATTACCTTCCGGTGCGTAGCCGCTGTAATCATCGACGGTCTTAGCGGCTCATTCTTGGGCGACCATTCCTTCGCAAGCTCAGGGAACTTACTCTCAAAGTCGTTATAACCTCGAAGCACCCTCGCTCCAGAACATATTGGACATTGCTCGCCTGCGGAGCGAGCTTTAATGCTTGTCTGCCATTCGTGACCGCAAGCCCCTTTCCACCACACAATTTTATTAGACCCAAAGGTCACGGTATCAGGAGTTAACGGTAAGTTCTTATCTGACCATTCTGATACAAGATGCGGTCGCATCCTGCTTAAACTATTCTCCATATCTGAACGCTCCATTTCTCATTACTGCTTATAGTATAATTTCCATCCTCAGTTTTGAGAAATGTGCGAAAAAGAGAAAGCACTCTGCGAATTACTCACAGAGTGCTTTTCTTCAAGTTTCCAGTTTGGTTGTCATATAGTCGTCAAAGGCGGTGATCTCTTTCTTTTTCAGAGCGTCGGTCACATCAACATAGATATTCATCGTCGTCGATACATCAGCGTGTCCCAAGATGCTCTGAATGAATTTGAGGTTTGCTCCCGACTCACATAGCCTTGTTGCGAATGTGTGCCGGAGAATGTGGCAACTGAACTGTGGCAGCAGAACCGGATCAGAGTCTGCTCCATATTTTTCGAGGATTTCATCATTACAATCTCGCATCATACGGCGGAGTGCTTTGTTGAGGTTTCCCTGATTTTGAACATCCCCGTAACGGTTGACAAAAATAAAGTCGTCATAGCCGTCCACTCGACTCTTACTGCTGATTTCAGCCTGAGATTGAAACTCTCGCTCCATTAAGAAGGCTTGTTTCACTCCCTCAGTCATCGGGATTTCTCGTTCACCGGCTTTTGTCTTGGGCGTGTTAATGGAAAAGTAGCAGCCCTTTTCGTCACGGTGATTATAATAGACAAGCGTGTGGTTGACTCGGATAATGCCCTTTTTCAAGTCAATGTCGCTCCAGCGAAGTCCGGTGATCTCACCGACTCGCATCCCCGTGTTTGCCATAACATAGAACACTGGATACCAGTGTGTGTCCTTGGGGTGACTGAGCATATAGTCAAAGAACAACTTCTGCTGCGCCACGGTCAATGCCTCTTTCTTCTCACGCTCAAAGCCGTGGGAGAGCTTCAGTTCTTTGAGCATATTGTCTGTTGGGTTCTGTCGAATCATTCCGTCATCGACTGCCACCTGAAAGACTTGGTGGAGTACATTATGGACATTATCTATCGTGGCAATCTTCAGAACCTTGCCATCAGCAAGGGAGTTGTAGAACTTCCGCACATCAGACTTTTTTACTTGGACAAGTCGGTTCTTTCCGAAAGACGGTTTTACAAACAGCTCATACATATAAATATAATTCTTGAATGTGCTGTCCTTGATTCCCCTTTTGAGCTGACACCAAAGATCGAACATCTCATTTACGGTGATGCTTTTGACATCCGACCGTATTCCGTCGTGCTTGTCCACGATGATTTGTTCTTCCTGCTCTCTCAGCTTTTCCAGCGTCGGAGCATAAATAGAATGCCTTTTTCCGTCAGGCGTTGACCAACGGTACGCATAAGTGCCGTTGGGACGCTGGGTTTCTCCTGTTTTAAGTCGGGTACGGTTGCTGTCGAACCTTACGCCGACCTGTTTCTTTTTAGTCATAGTAACCTCCTGTTTTAGATTGAGAAGCTCTTAATCAGGAACTCCTCTAATTGCTTGCGCTTTAGAAGCCTTTTTGTACCGACCCATAGAACAAAGTCACACGACTCACGATTCGACAACTCACGAAGTTTATCCGTTCCGATACCAGTGTAAGCGGCGGCTTCTTCTAAAGTCAGGTTCATTCTCTCCCAAAGGGGAACTCGGCTATCTTTTTCCTGCTTGGTCATATCGGTTTCCTCCTTCATTTTCGTTTGGCTTTAGGATACCGATAACCACCGTTTGGAACAACGATGCGATTTTGCGAATCGCATCGTTGATTGTTAGATTGAATAGGCTCTTTCCAAAAACTCATCGAGCTTTTTCCTTTTGATGAGCCGCTTTGTGCCGTTCCACAAGACAAACTCGCAATCCTCTCTGTCGGACAGCTCTCGTAGCTTATCTGCGCCAATACCTGAGTAGGCTGCCGCTTCATAAACGGTGAGGTTTGCTTTTTCCCAAAGAGGAACGGCATAGTCCTTACTGGGCTTTCCCATTCGTCCCGCCCTCCTTATGCTTCATAGCCTTGCGTAACTCCGAAAGGTTTGAATAACGATATTCTCGACTGTTGTACTCATCGGATTTGTAGAAAGCAGCGGTGACTCCATCAAAAATCCGAAGTAAAGCAACCTCATTCAGATCTTCAGTTGTGAGGATTTCCCTTACGGTCACTCCACTTAAAGGCTGGTGTTTCTTTTTCCATTCCCGATACGAGAAATACTGGTCAATCTCATCGTTATAAATACCTTCGTCGATCCGTCTGTCCGGCTGGAGAAGATGGTAAATACAAAGAAGCATTTCTTCAGCCCTGTTATTATTGATGCGACTAATATTCAGCAGATCAAACACACGCAAATCAACGACATCCTTGACCTGCCGAAAGCCGACTTCAATAAACGGGTTAGCAACCTTATACTCATCAATCATTCTCCATTTCAGGGAGTCGAATTTGATCATCATTACCTGTTTCATTATCTATGCTCCTATCTGTTCGTTTTTTTGCCCTCTACTAACCAACTGGGAAATTTTTTTCGATTTGTACGAAGCAAATTTTAATTTGGGAGCATTTTTTTGAGTTTTTTCAGGGCAACAGTCAGTTGATGATTAATTGTCGTTACAGCTACTCCGTGGCGCCGTGCATATTCTCGCTGTCCTATGGGGTCATCACAAAGATATAAACTGGTCATCAAGTTAATTTCGGCAGGTGACAATTTTGCCACGGCTGCGTAGAGGGTGCTTTTCTCCTCCTTTTTGAGAATGGCATCAATGACGGAACAATCTTGATCCACCAGCAATTCCTCGCCAGACATATCATCTTCTGTGGTTGTCTGTGTGTTATAGGAAAACACCGTCATTCCGGACTGATTCTCGATTGACACAAGATAATCGTGTCTATCCTTTTCAGAGCGCCACTGCTTTGCGGTTTCGGTTCCACATTCTGCGATGATGATCACATCGTCAACAGAGCAAGCGTCTAACTGCCCAAAGCGATCTCTTCGTTTCTGCCCTTCCGGGGTCTGAATGAAGTTCCTAAACTCGAAGCTATTCATTACGAGCCAGTTATTGCCGTCAGCGGGCAGTTCGGGGTTCTTTTTGACAAGGTATATTTTTCTCATTACCGTAATCTCCTTTGAATTTTGAATTTGGTGTTCGGGTTCAAAATTCGGAGATCACGGATATTCAGCGATATAACAGAGCCACTTGTTCAACATCGAAAAAGGCTTCCTTTCAGAGATTTCTCTGCCGGAAGCCCTTGGTCGGTTGTTCTTGCCGAAAAAAAGAAGCCACCGGCAAGACAGACTAAGCCTATGGCTTACTGTCTTGTCGGTGGCCTCTCATATCTGCATAGCAAGTTTGGTTTAACCAACCGAAGTGTTCAAAGCAAGTGACCTGGAGATGGAATTACGCAGTCTGTTTCACCTCAACCATTCCGTCGTTTTGCCGTATTCAGTTTTATCCGATCAATAGTACCGGACTTGCCCTTCCGGGGCATAGAGGTCAATCTTGTCGTGTCGTCGTCCTTTTTGGACTCGAACCGCTACGGTTCCGCACCTTTTGCACTCATACTTGATTTTCCCCTCATCATTTCTATATCCGTAAAGCAATGCTCCACAGTTGGAGCAATACATCGGTATAGGTGTCCAATTATCATTTGTCACGCACATCACCTCATTAAGTTCCTTAACGCTTTCAGGGCTGATGAATGGTGGCATCCTTAGAGAGTTCCTCTTTTCTTGCCTTCTACAAACCACTTTCCGTTTTCTTCATCGAAAAGGAAGGTTTCCGTACCGCATATCATCACCGTGTAACGAAGCCCTGTTCCACCGACCTTGGTCGATGCCGCACGACAGCAGTGCCTTACACGGTCGATCTCGTAGACCTCACCATTTTCAAATTTAATTCTCTGAGGTCGAGCTGTCCCATCTGTCCTGTGGGTAACATCGACCTCCACATACACTTTTCGCCGTTCTTCTTCCATCTCTACACCTCATAATTTTTCATACTGGCAACCAACCTACCCAAATGACGGTAGCCATCCAATGGCTTGTCAGAAACTTTGAACTTAGGACGATCATCGCCCGAATTGTTCAGATAGCAGGAAAGGTGTCCGTCCTTAAAATCTTTGCTGACATCAAAGATAAGAAACATTCCCTCATAAATACCGTAGTGGGTGAAATGGTTTCCTCCATCTGCACGGAAAATAATCAGATCATTACTGCACCCCTGCAACAAACAGGACGGCATCGAAACATAGGTTTCGATCTCATCAGGCGCAACAATTTCATCAATCTTGTTACTGCTTGTACTAATCATACTGACCTCCTTAACAAAGCACCCCGGTCGGCATAGTAATCTCAGGCTTTTCACTCGGCATCCGGAGGTTTTGAAAAAGAATACCGTTGCGGATGCTGTTCTTGCCGAACCGCTGGCGAATGGTTTCAATGCACTGGTCGAGCCTTTCTGCTTTCTCAATCTTTTCGATGTTCATAAACAAATCGACTTGTCGGGGCGTGTCCTGTGGCACCAAGTTGATTGCCTGAATCGTGACTGAGCGAATCGGGTTCCTCCAGTCGTATCTTTTTTCAAAGAGGGCAAAAGCCGCTTTTGCGATCAGCATTGGGGATTGTGTAGGCATATCTAATGCCGTTTGCCATTGCTTTGAAAAAAGTGTGTTGTCCCGTATGTGAATGGCGACTCCATCCGCACACTTTTTGTGGACACGGAGTTTATGTCCGATGTCCTGCGTCAATTCGAGAAAGACGGGCCACACCTGCTCGTCGTTCTCCAAATCTTCGATGGTAGTAATTCCGTGTCCCACGCTCTTAACCGGAGAAACAAAGTCGGCGTTCATAACACGGGATCGGTCATTACCGTTTGCATACTGCCAAAGGGCAATTCCGTTTTTACCGAGCCGTCGGTTCAGAAAGTCAGGATCGGTCTTAGCTAAATCGCCAATGGTTCTAATGCAATAGCTATCTAATACACGCTGCGTTGCCCGTCCCACACCGAGCAAGTCCGCTGCGGGGAGTCCCCATATTTTGTCTCGGAAAGTGTCTTTCGGTATGACCGTCACAGCATCCGGCTTTTTCATATCCGAGCCGAGTTTGGCAAATATCTTATTGAAAGACACGCCGACTGAGATGGTCAACCCCAGCTCAAACTTGATAGTTTCTCTTATGTCATTTGCCACCTTTTCCGGAGAACCAAAGGTATAGTCTGTTCCGCTGATGTCAAGCCAGCACTCATCCATTCCATACGGCTCAACTTGATCTGTGTAGCGCTGGTAGACATTTCTTGCAAGTTTAGAGTATTTGATGTACTCCTCAAAGTGCGGAGGCACTACAACAAGATTTCTGCACTTCTGCTTCGCTTGCCATACAGCATCGCCGGTTTTTATCCCAAAGGCTTTTGCGGCGTAGTTTTTGGCGAGAACAATACCGTGCCTTTCTTCCACCGAGCCGCAGACAGCGACCGGATACTTTCTCAAAGCTGGGTCGAGCATACATTCAACGCTGGCATAGAAGTTATTCATATCACAATGCAGTATTGATCTGCTCAACTAAATCACCTTATTTCTTGGAAATTCTGCGAAACCTCTTGACAAACCAAAGTGTCGTGTTGTATCATATGAACACGACAGAAATGTCGTTGTTGTGATTCAGATTATAGCACGACACCAATGTCGTGTCAATAAGAAGTGACGAAAAAAGTGTCGTGCTGCTAAAAATAGAAATCTTATGGAGGGAATTGATAATGAAGTTCAGCGACAGATTAAAAGGGCTGAGAGAAAAAAATGATATGACGCAGGAGCAGCTTGCTAAGGTTTCCGGTGTTTCCCCCCGTACCATACAGAGATACGAATGCGGAACCTCTCGTCCTCGCTTGGATGCAGCGGAGAAGCTGGCAAAGGCACTTAATATTTCCGTGGATCAGCTTCTGGGTACGGATGGTATGCTCGTTGCTCAGGCTGCGGAGCAGTACGGCGCACGAGGTGCCAAACAAGCGCAACAGCTCACAGATGAAGTAACTGGTTTGTTTACCGGCGGCGAGTTGGCACAGGATGATATGGATGTTATGATGCAAGCTATTATGGATGCCTATTGGCTGGCGAAAGAGAAAAACAAAAAGTACACCCCAAAGAAGTACCGTTCTAAGGGCAAGCAGGACTGAGTCCCGTTTATGGGACACATTGTGTGTTAGAATGGAAACAGGAACAAACTGAAAAGGGGTGAAGCCGATGTATGTAAGCACTTCGGAAATCGTACAAAAAGCAAACTCCATCGTTGCTCAATGCGGAACCCGTGATCCTCTCAGAATAGCAAGGGACTTAGGAGTCGAGGTAATGTATTATCCGTTCAATGAACAGCGTGGAGCATATAAAGTCTTGATGCGTAATCGCTTCATCTTTATCAAAAATGATCTGCATCCGGTTATGGAGAACATCGTGCTACTTCACGAATTAGGGCACGATGCTTTACACCGGGAGGAAGCCACGAAAGTCGGTGGCTTCAAAGAGTTTGAGATCTTCAATATGCGGGACAACCGTATGGAGTACGAAGCCAATCTCTTTGCCGCACAGATTTCCCTATCAGATGAGGACTTCCTTGAACTTGCGGAAAGAGGATACGACACGCAGCAAATCGCACGGACATTGAATTCAGATATTAACCTTGTCGCTCTAAAAGCCGATACGCTGATTTCTCAGGGCTACCGTTTGCGCCAGCAGGAACACTGTAACGATTTTCTAAGATACGACAAATAACTAAGATGCCACCCTTTCGGATGGCATCTTTTTTATCACCCTTAATCAGCGTAAGCCGGTTTAGTTTTTTAGCTCAAACCCGAAAGAGAGCGCATCACCAAGTCGATGTCTTTGTTTTCAAGTTCCTGAATGATGTGCAGATAGGTTTATTTCGTAGTTAATTAAGGAATAATGTCCATGTACTCACAATAGTATCTGCGGCAATCCACGAATAGGTTCCCCAACCGGTATTAACTCGTACCTGCTTACCAGAGATGTTCTTGTATCCGGTACCAACACAATAATGATCGCTAAGCCCAATAATAATTGGGTTACCGGAACCATCTGATTTAATAGAGTTTTTTGTCTGAATATATACACTAATGAGTCCTAAAGTACACCCACCAGAGATATTGTGTGCTTTTAGATAAGAGGACATCCCTGGATTCAAAAGGAATGAGCCGTTGCCACTTGGCTCGACATAACCAACGAATTCTTTAACCAAATATTTCCCATAGGTATTATCTGCGATAGTTCCACCTGTTTTCTTCCAGTCTGTAGCAAAATCACCACTTCCAGCCAGTGAGGATTTATAGTCATCCATATAAGCAACCACTATTGCGCACGCAACAGATCCACATACTCCGGGTACCGAATTGATTTGACTACTTGAGAAATTAGGATAAAAATATTGAAAATTGCTTGTCACATTACAGTTGTAAAGTCTTGTTGAGCCAGTTAAATAGACTGGGCCTTCAGATGTAGATTTCGTAGAAATATTAGGCACATTGTTATCTGCGTAAAAACTCTCAGATGTAATTACATAAGCACTCTTTGCTGATACAACTTTCTGCGTTGCAAGATTTTGGAATTTTCCTTCAGATACTTTAATGTAATAATTAAAAACGCCATCATAATAATACCGATCTTTAGTATTGCGGTAGAAGGGATGGTTTTGCTCTGTTGAATATTCTAAAACCACACCGTTTTTGTAATCAAGGATAGCATATCCTTGCGGAGATAGCGAATAGAAAACAGCTATGGGCTGTTCGCCTAAAGAGTAAAGATACATTCCATCAGAAATTTCGACTCTCTTTGCTTAGAATGAATTTCTTCCTCACATGACACAATTTGTGCATAGACGGCAGAATAATAATCATCGTTCTTGATTGGCAAAAGTTCAAATTTCTCTTCATCGTTTGCAAATACCGTGACGCAGAGGCTTAGTAACATCATTGTCGAAAGTAATAGTGCAAAAAGCTTTTTCATAAAAATCTCCTTTCCCAATACACGATTCTTGAATTTACAACCATACAATTACATCACTTAATTATATCACCCCCGTTCAGATAACCATCTTGATAGCCGGTTGACCAGTAAATTGAATATCCCTTATATTCTGAAGTTCCAAATTGATATTCGGCAGGAACATGGTTTGATAGCTGATTACTGTTAAACTCTGCACCATTTTTTTATCTTGAACTCCGACTTCGTATCCCGAAATATATCCTGCTTCGGCACCACGATTATAAGCAAGAGTACGAACTGTCAATATTGCCGCTAACGATGCAAAAGCAAGAAAGAAAATACCCAATGTAGATAAGCAAATCTTTCCCGCTTTTTTACCGAGTAAAATAGTTGGCGTAATTTTACTCCGCTTAAAAGCAGGAAAAAGTATCCCACATAATGAAAATGCAAAGATACATATTATGAGTGCAATCCAACCAGTATTGAAATGTAATACAGAATGAGCTGAAGTTAATTCGCCAACATTATTTCCAATGACTAACCCCAGAAACAGCCCCGCGAAAGTATAGTATCCGAAATGCCGATAGTAAAAGAGACAGCCAAATAGTGAAAATAGCCAAGTAAGCAAGAAGACACCGTGGCTCATAGTCCATGTTAAAATATAATTTGGAATACCAATTAACTCAAAAAGAATCATGCAAATCAGAAACAGGCCCAAATAGCAGGTACTTATTCTGAGCACAACATTAACGATTTCTTTTGTGCGCTCTTTCTTTTCTTTGCGCAAATTGTCGTTTTTTATCATATCAACGATAAATGCTTGAACCTCATCAGAATCAACTTGTTCATTAGACAGCAATTCCTGGAATTCCACGTGGAACAATTCTGCTAATTTCATTATATTTGCCGTGCTGGGTACTGCTTGGTTGCTTTCCCATTTTGCAACTGCTTGCCTGCTGACATTAAGTGCCATTGCAACAGCATCTTGCGTCATATTTTTATTTTTACGCAAGTCCTTTATTTTTTCACCCATAGTTATCATATAGAACCCTCCATACGACGGTGTTTGGCTGTTTTCTGCCCTAATTATATCAAATTTTAGCCATCATGTCTATCAACTATTGCTCAACTTTCGGTTGCATTCAAAAAATCAAGAAAAAAATGCCGCCCCGAAGGGCGGCAAGTGATCAATACGCAGGCACTCCGTACCCAAGGATTTCATAGTGTCCTACACTGTACTGGTTTACCCGACAGCTATCACCGGAGTTTCCCTCAACGGTATAAACGATACCGTTTTCGACTTTTTGGACAATACCGGTGTGGTCGGATTGGCCATCCTGCGGACCCGACGAACCCTTGTTATCCCAATCAAAGAAGATGATCATTCCAGGAACAGGCTCAGCAGAACCGTCAATCCACTGTCCACGCTCCCGAAACCACTGCACACCATTTTCACATCCAGCAAATTTCGGACAAACGCCCGTCTCAATATAGCCGCACTGATCGGCGCACCAGCTTACAAAACAAGCACACCATTCCACACGGCTTCCGAAGCCATACCAAGACCAATACGGCTCCCCGCCCACATTGCCCACCTGTGAAAGAGCCACGGTGACGATCTGATCCTCGCTATAACGGATGCCGTAAAGGACTGCCGCCCAAAGGGAATTGTTTTTGTCCTTGAGAAGCTCAGCAAGATACTCCCGCTGTTCTGCGTCAAAGCCGTATAGGTCAGCCATTTCATCCACCGTCAAATGAGAAACGGTAATATAAAGCGTTGTCTTTGTAACCGTCGCTTCCGTCTGAACGATGTTGCCGTTTCCATCGTCCGTTTCGGTGATCTCCGTTTCTGAGTGGCTTTCCCTGCGGGAGGATATGGAGTTCATCTCCCAAAAGATGTCCGAGAGGATCTGCTTCTTGCTCTCGTCCATCGTGGCAACCTCCTGCGGGTTGTCCTTGTCTGTATTCGTCTTGACTGCATAGACCGCAAGCACATCCTTCCACACAGCTCGACCGCCGCTGATCTCCATATTATCATAAGCTACCGAGTTTTTCTCCGCTTCCATCTTG
>ERZ859738.1365-NODE-1365-length-11487-cov-7.789538_pt1 | contig 11487 bp, 8 predicted proteins | sample MGYA00510122_ERZ859738 | MGnify/ENA primary metagenome ERZ859738 (study PRJEB30046, sample SAMN00715139) | human gut metagenome | study: EMG produced TPA metagenomics assembly of the A metagenome-wide association study of gut microbiota in type 2...
CAGGAATTTCTGCTCCTTCGTAACTCTCAAGGGTGATGCAATCATTATCAATACCAGTAAGACGATAGAACTTACATCCTGTTTCTTTGCTCTGGTCAATGGCGAATGGCAGGCAGAGCGTTCCCCAGGTAGTACCTTCCTTTATCTTGCGACTATAAGATGCAGCCTTGGCTGCGAATGGCTCGTAAGCCTCAAAGTCCTTATCATCAGCAAGTGCAAGGCTTTCGGCAGTAAGCACTTCGCCCACAGCGCCTATCTTGTCGTTGCCGTTCTTTCCTACAAGCTTAGTGAAGTAACCTGTCTTGTAGTTGGCGTAGGTTTTGTCAGTCTTGCTGTCATCAAAATCTATTGCACCTTTGAGCGAGGTGCAGCCAGAGAACATATCAGTTCCATAACTTACTTTTGTTGTAACAAATTTGTCGCTGACATAGATGGTTTTAAGAGCAGAGCTACTCCAGAACATATTGTTCATATATTCCACGTTCTGAGTATCAAACTTAGAGAGGTCGAGAGAATTAAGACCTTCGCACCAACAGAACATATAACTCATATCTGTCACATTCTGAGTATTGAAGTTAGAGACGTCGAGTGAGGTAAGGCGTTCGCAACTATAGAACATAGAGTTCATATCTTTCACGTTATGAGTATCAAAGTGAGAGACGTTGAGCGATTTAAGACCTGAACAGACAGAAAACATTTCGCTCATATCTTCCACCTTCTGAGTATTGAAGTGAGAGACGTCGAGCGAGGTAAGGCCATCGCAACGATAGAACATATAGCTCATATCTGTCACATTTTGAGTATTCAAATTCTCTATATCCTCTATTTTGGTCAGATTCTCGCAACTATAGAACCACATATAGCAACTCGTTGGCCTTGCTTTTGCAAATGAAGCATCAAAGACTACCTTATTAATATTAGTAGATTGTTCGTCGTTCCACGCTGGCCGAACATCACCTTCTTTCAAATCATAAGCACCTGCAGGCTTACTATCATCATAGCGGAAAGTAAGAGTGCCGTCAACTTTGTTAAATACGGCATAGGCTGTAGAGGGTTTAAGTGTAAAGTAGCCTGTGTTGTAGTTAGCGTAAGTGTAGTCGGTCTTGCTGGCAACATAATCTATTGCGCCTTTGAGCGAGGTACAGCCTTTGAACATATCACCTCCTGAACTTACCTTTGTTGTAACAAATTTGTCGCTGACATAGATGGTTTTAAGAGCAGAGCTACTCCAGAACATATTGTTCATATATTCCACGTTCTGAGTATCAAACTTAGAGAGGTCGAGAGAATTAAGACCTTCGCACCAACAGAACATATAACTCATATCTGTCACATTCTGAGTATTGAAGTTAGAGACGTCGAGTGAGGTAAGGCGTTCGCAACTATAGAACATAGAGTTCATATCTTTCACGTTATGAGTATCAAAGTGAGAGACGTTGAGCGATTTAAGACCTGAACAGACAGAAAACATTTCGCTCATATCTTCCACCTTCTGAGTATTGAAGTGAGAGACGTCGAGCGAGGTAAGGCCATCGCAACGATAGAACATATAGCTCATATCTGTCACATTTTGAGTATTCAAATTCTCTATATCCTCTATTTTGGTCAGATTCTCGCACCTATAGAACCACATATAGCAACTCGTTGGTCTTGCATTTGCAAACGAAGCATCAAATACTACCTTATTAATCTTAGCTGATTGATTGCTCCACGCTGGCTGAACATCACCTTCATTCAAATCATAAGCACCTACAGGCTTGGAAAGGCCGCGGCTGAATGTAAGCGTTCCTGTAGCATTGTTAAACTCGGCATACGCATGGAATCCGCCTTCCGGACTGAAGTAGCCATTATCGTAGTTGGCATAAGTGTGGTCGCTCTTACTTCCGTCGTATTCTATGGCACCGATAAGTTTGTTGCAACCACTGAACATATTCCTACTATCAGTTACCTTGTCCGTAACAAACTTATCGCTTACGTAGATGGTCGTGAGAGCTGAGCAGCCTATGAACATTTCTTCCATATTCGTAACCTTCGCTGTGTTGAAGCTGGTGAGGTTGAGTGAGGTGAGAGCGCAGCAATTATAGAACATACCGCCCATATTCGTCACATTCTCGGTGTTAAGATACTCAATGCCTTCTATTGTGGTCAGATTATAGCAGTAACAGAACCAACGATAACAGCTCGTGGGTCTTGCATTGGCAAACGAAGCATCGAAGACCACCGTCTTGATCTTATCTCTTTGCGCATACCACCTTGGCAGGTTTTCCCCCTCGTTAAGGTCATAAGCTCCTGCGGGCTTGGGACCGCATTTGAATGTAAACGTTCCTGTGCTTTTTTCAAACTCGGCATAAGCCTGATTAGAGGTATTGCCGTTTGCCGTCTGCGCCACCATACGTGTAGGCAGAAGCAACAACATGAGCAACATCAATGGGAACAGGGCGATCCTTCGGAACTTATCGCCCCCATTGTTCATACGGCCGGCATGCGACCCATAGGATTGATAGTTAAACTTTTTCATAATCTAATACTATATTTATTATTTAAATTTATCTGCTTATTGTTAAGTTCACTCCAGAAAATACAAGAGGTTTAATGACATGATGAATATCGATACCAGAAATAGAAAGATATAAAACTGTTCCTGCTTGAAGAAATCACGAAAGGTGATGCAAGCCTTCCGATGTTCCTCAAGATACATCCTGTACTCATGTATCATGGCATATACGAAGATGATACCTAACATGAGTGCAAACACCCCGATGATGATCAGGGCTAATTCTATCCTTGGCATGGTTTCTAATATTTCTTTCATGGTGCAAATATAGTGTTTTTTTTTCAAAAAAGGTGTCGCATTCCTATGAAAAAGGTGTCGCATTCCTATGAATGCGACACCCTTTTTAACGTATTTTTTCATTTCGCGATGCGTTTTCCTGGTATTTATCGAAAAATGGTTGATCCTGCTTTTTATCCTCTGCGTCTACATTTTCAGTCATTTTCTCCCGCCATTAGGCAAGAGTACAGCCTTCCTTTAACTTGAAAATGCGGTACAGATAGGTGCGGGCAGAGAAGCTGCACTTGGCTGAAATGATGTCAGTCTCCGAGAAATATCGGGACCGCTCCGCCTTAGGGATATCCAACGAATGAGCCAGGGTAACCATATTCAAGATTGTATCCCCCTGCCGGCGCACCAGTCTTCCTGTTATTCTCTCTTCAAACGCCATAGTTGTAAAGTTTCTTTGTCTACCATCACTCTTCGGGTCGAGGAAGGCGCTGTAGCGGGTGCGGCTCTTTGCCAAGCCCATGTGGGCGTAATCGGCATAGAGGAGATACTGACCGCTCTCGTTAACATAGATCATCAGTTGGGAGGTTTAGTTGGGGTTCCATCCTTACGCAGGCGGCCAAAAAGTTTGACGTCGCGTTTCACGACATCAAACTTTTTATTCATATGAAAGCTGCGCTGGGTTATGAATATGGCTGTGCTGGGTTAAGGATATGGCTGCATCAAGGGTCTATGCGCCACCTGTTCATCGTGTTCTGGTGCCTGTCGATGGATAATATTACTTAAAACGCCTTCTTAATCGAAAAATATGGCACAAAAATTCTTCTTAATCGAAAAATATAGCTATCTTTGCAGAAAAATAAACGTTTAATTGAAAAATATGGCACAAAATAATATAATCCATAATATTCTGGAAGTAGTGGTAGGTACTGCTGATATTCGCAGTAGTAATCAAGTGAAAAGTGGAAAACTGAGAAAGATTGCTACAAGAATCTATACAAGTAACATGGATGATGCACCTGAGGACATCATCAGAAGAAATATATTCTATATTTTAGGACAACTCTATCCTCATGCTGTTATCAGCCATCGCTCTGCATTTGAACTTAAACCAACATCTGAGGGTGATATCTTCTTGACATACAAATACACCAAAAACATAGAATTGCCAGGTATTAAAGTTCACTTAATGAAAGGTCCAATGGGTACAGCCCATGATATGCCTTTCATTGAGAACTTGTATATATCAAGCACAGAAAGACGCATGCTTGAAAACCTTCAAAAAGGCAGGACTCGTGGCAATGTTTCCAAATGTTTGCCAAGGACGTATATCGAGGAGAACCTGGAAAAAATGTTGGTAGTTAATGGAGAAGAAGGCATCAACGGCTTCCGTGACAAGGCTAAAGAGATTGCCAAACAGCTGAATATGACAGAAGAGTTTGAAACTCTCAATTCTATTATTGGAGCCTTGCTTTCTACCAAACCTTCAGGAATACTTTCCTCTGGCAGTGCTTTAGCCAGAGCTCAAGGTGTGCCGTTTGACCAAGAACGTGTCAAGTTGTTTGAAACATTGTTCAAGGCGCTTCATAATGAACCTTTTCCTAGCATGGACGAGCAGAATGTTTCTACCGCATCATTTAGAAACTTTGCATTTTTCGAGAGCTACTTCTCTAACTATATCGAAGGAACAGAGTTTGAGATAGAAGATGCTTATCGCATCATAGAGACTGGTCAACCAATGCCAGCAAGAAATGCAGACTCACATGATGTTCTTGGAACATTCCAAATCGTAGCAAGCAGACGGGAGATGAGACGAACGCCAAGTACCGCCGATGAACTGATGGAGATTCTTCAAGACCGTCATAGAATTATGATGGCAGCGAGACCAGACAGAAACCCAGGTATGTTCAAGACGCAAAACAACCATGCCGGTGATTCGCATTTTGTAGACTGCACACTTGTAAGGGGGACATTGATAAAGGGATTCGACTTCTACAAAGCCCTGGAGTCTCCTTTCGCTAGGGCTCTCTTTATCCTATTCATGATTAGCGAGGTTCATCCATTCAATGATGGTAACGGTCGTATCTCAAGAATCATGATGAATGCAGAACTTGTCCATGCAGACCAATCAAAGATTATCATCCCTACAGTCTTTCGTGAGGATTACCTAAATGGATTGAGACGCTTGACTAGAAAGAGCGACCCAAGCGTAATCATCAAGGCTATATCAAGAGTTCGGCAGTTTAGTGCCAACATCATAGGTGAGGATTTCGAGGAGACTCGTCGCTACCTCGAAGGGACCAATGCCTTTAAAGATGGTGACGAATACATTTTGAGATTCTAAAAATCAAGGGTCTATACGCCACCTGTTCATCATGGCATATAGACCCTTGTCGTTTTCCCGATTATACAAGTTTAGCAAGTGGTTTAAGTACGGACGAAAAGCCTTTTACCTTTTCACACAGTTCCCAGTATCTGTGAGCAAGGTCGTGGATGAACTTTCTTCCTCGCTCGGTCCATACAAGATAGGTATGGGTGTAAGCTCTGCCCATCTTCTCCTGTCTGCCATCGCTCTTCGGGTCTAGGAAGGCGCTGTAGCGGGTACGGCTCTTTGCCAAGCCCATGTGAGCATAATCAGCATAGAGAAGATACTGACCGCTCTGGTAATACTGGATATGCAGGGCGCAGAGCGAGCGGTTCAGCTCCTGGGCTGTGATGCCGAGTTCCTTCGCAATCTGCGTAGTAGTGAAGCAGGAAACGGAATCGAGAACGTTATCGCTATACAATGCTTTAGGCAGAAGATTACCCACCTGATTCTCCAACTGTATGATGTTCTCACCATTCTTGGCGTTGCGAACCACCTGCTCATCCACCACATCATTCAAGCGGCGGATTTCGGTATCCTGTTCGCCGATAAGTTTCTTCTGCTGTTCAATCTGCAGACGTTGCTTCTTCAGCAGATTCTCCTTCTCCTTGAGCGTAGCACGGAGAATTTTTTCTGCATGTCGGATTGTCTCCTCATCGCTCTCTCCCTGCTGCACCGGGATATAACCGCCCGTCTTGCGAATCTGTGGCAGCACATCAGCCGTAACCCAGTTTTTGAACTTCACGGCAGTAGAAAGCTTAGAGCCGAGAACCAAAGCATAGAAACCGCTCTCGTTGACGAAGAGCATCTGCTGAGTTCGTACTGTTCGACTTCCATCCTTACGAAGGCTTCCCGATACCTTGACCCCTTGTTTCAAGGTGTCATGTGAGTTAACTAATTGATACACTGCGTTATAAGATTTCTTATACCCCAGCACATCACAGAGATCCTTTGCACAGAACTGTGGTTCTCCATTTTCATCGGTCAAGGTACGAATCTTACCGAATTCAGGGTTTTCAAACACGACAGCAATTGCTACCTTCTTATCCTTTTCTATTTTATTTGTATTAACTGACTTTACCATAATAATTTGTTTTTAAAAATTAATCACTAAAAATTCAACATTCAACACTCAACATTCAAAAATCAACATTCAACATTCAACACTAAATGATCGTAATCCAAACGCTCTCCTCTCTTTCCCTTGCTGCGGTAATGGCATTCATAAGCCGATGCAGCCAGATGCGGGAATTAAAGACGGCACCCTGTAATTTATTTTCACCTACCAGAATGCAACCCTGCGTATCATCGGGATAATTACCGGCATGAATGCGGATGCCCTCAAAATCAGGAACACCCTGCACCAGCGGAAGCCACTTCTTAAACCTTGGCGATTTCGAGATAACCACAGGATACGAACCCTCCGGTATCGCCGTATGACCCGGTATCTTGCGGGCTTTCTTGCCCGATACCCTGCTGTACCGACCATCCTCCTCTTCCGGTTTCAGTTCGATACCCAGGAGGTTTCTCCACGTAGGCTCCAGGGTATCACAGAAGTAATGTTCCTTGTCCAACTTCGCCATATCAAAGCTGTGCTCAAAGATACGCTTGTCGCCTATTTTTACCCCCGAACGCCAGGTACGCTTCACGTCCTTATCGCTCAGGATATAAAGATGACCTATCGTATAAGTCTTCTTCTTTGCTATTCTTTTTACTACTATTTCCATACGCTATGAATTCTCCTTTCGGAATTTAAGTTTAATAAAAACTGAGGAACTGAGGAATTGAGGAACTGAGTCGTTCTCCTTAGCCCTGATGTAATGGCGATCCTTCCAGTTTCCCAACATCTTGGAAGTACCTTTCTGACTCATCCCGTTTGCTACACGCAAGTCTATCACCTGCTGGTAAGTAAACTCATCCGGCAACTGCATCAGCATGTTGGAAGGTCCTCGCTTGCTCGACTTCTCGCCTGTATCATTCGCCCTCTTGATGGCATCACCGAAGAAACGCATCTTACAGTAGAGGTCGTAACGCTCGCTCCAGCGGATGAACTCGTCAATCTCCGGCTCCCATTTGCAACCGTTCGCCACATACAGCACACACGCCTTCAGGTAGGCGATGACGTTGGCACGGAAAGAAAGGTTCTCGTAAACCCTGTCCTGCGACAATCGGGAAAACTCCGCATTCTCATCCTTCAGTTTAAGGGCAAGCTGGAATGCCTCAGGACAGTCAATCAGTCCCCTGGCGTTGTTCAGATTCTCGATATAAGGCTTCAGCGCCTCACGGTAAGCATCATCGTAATCGCCGTAAACAGGCATTTCGTCACCGATTTCACGCTCCGGAATGGTACAGAAATTGATACGGCTTATCGGACCGTCTGTCAAAACTTTTAAGAAGTAACGCTGCCCTTTCTGGATGGTGGTAGATGCATTCCAGTTGAACCTTATCGTTACCCTTTCTGTCACACTTTGAACGCCAACGCGCTGTTGGCCAAAGAGGTTGAATGGATCAAAGGCGAGGCACATGATGCGGAACTGCTGGTTGCCGCTACCCCGGAGTGCATCAAACTGGTCCAGTTCGTTAAGCGAAGTATAGAGGAAACGCCCCTGCGCCTCAGCGGTTCGCATCACGAATGCCGGACTGGTCATATCAGCATCAATCTCCTGGATAACAAGATTATCCGGTCGTTTGCGCTTATCCTTGTTGGCACCCTTACGCGTCACCTCCTCCTTCCATTCCTTCTCACGTTTCAGATTCTCCGCATCCCGCTTTCTGATATCCTCCATGATATACCTAATCGGCTTATCCACAGACGATTTACCTGCGCCCGTACCAGCCAGCAAGCAAGTAGAAAGCGTAGCCTCATGCACTACATTATCAATATACCGGAAGCTCGTCTGCCAGAGATGCGTAGCGAGCGGTGGGAAGATAGCGTGCGCCACAGCCGGCTTATAAATCTCCGGTGTCCGAGATATCAGCAGTTCCACCAGTTTCGGCAGTTTCTCCGGCATCACTGGCGGTTCCGGATAATCCTCCTCGCTACTTTGAACTCCGTTACTTTGAACTTGGAACATTGAACTTTGAACTGTATGATTTGCGTTAGGGCTATTAACTGTTAACTGTAAACTATTAACTTGCTTGCTGGCCTGTTTTTCCGCCAACGCATTCACCCTTATTACATCCCTCGACATCGGCTTGCAGCTGTCAGCATATTTCGCATAGAAATCATGTATCAGCTGATGGCAGTCATCCTCCTGATAGTAGCTCGGCATTTTCGTCCTCACCACCTTCATCAGTTCCTCCTCGCTCATCACCCTCGAAGCGCCGGCACTCATGATGGCGAGCAGCGAAGAGTGCCGTGACCCGACGGTATCAATCGCCATCCCCTCAAGCCCAGCCGACTGAACGAACAGATCAAAGGCTATCAGATTCTTCTCACTGGCCTCTCCCAGTTCACCAGAGCCATAATTGCCTCCAGGATTCCCGAAATGAGGATCATCAGCATAATTGCTATTACCAGATTGGGCAGGCTGAAGAGCAGTGCCAGCAGAAACAGCATAATCGCCATGATTGCCCGAAAGTCTATTGTTTTGAACGTTGTCATTACTATTGCTATTAACTGTAAACTGTAAACTATTAACTATCTTGCCGTCCACGGTAAGCCCACGATTAAGGAACGCTTGTCTTCGAGCCTGTATCTCGCTCTCCGGCAGCACCGCGCACCACATTTTAGACCGGTAGATTTCCGAGTCCTTATCCGTCAGGAAAATCATCCTCTCAGGTGTGATGCAGCTTTCATCATAAGGCACACCGAGCGCCTCACAATACGCCTTCTGCGTCTCCTCGATGGTCATCCCAATCGGCATTCTAATCCCGATATGCAGTTTCTTTCTAGCGCTATAACAAAGATGCAGCAAACTCCCATTCCAGATACCCGAAGAGCAGTTCAGCTCGCGCGCCTTCTCGATAGCCTTCTCCACATACTCCTTATCATCCACATCGATAATCGTCTGGAAGAGAAAGCTTTCCGGCAGGGCATTCTCCTGTCTGCGCACATTGTTCCTGAACATGCCGTAGTGCGGACAGAAGAAAGGCAGCTCGCTCTTGAGCCTCTCCTGCGCCTTCTTCACCGCCTGCGCATCGTTCAAATCCACTCCGTCAATCGGCAATTCACCCCGAATCTGCTGAATCATCTTTTTAACGGCAGCCGATTCAATCACCTTATCATAAGTATCCATGCCATAGGAAAAAACTTTTCCCTTATTACCCTTGCGATAAGGATTAATTGCCACTACATGTACTATCTCCATTTTACCTCCCTATTTTTATTAATCGAACACTTCGCTGTTAATCATGATATACCCTGAGCCATAGCTTACATTGATAGGCAGAATCAGCGAGTTATCCGAAATCTCCTGAACCCCGTTCGCCTCGAAAAGTGAAGCATTCTCGGCATCATTCAGTCTGCTCTTGACGAACCCTATTACCCATTTTGCCGCAATCTTCTCGGCAGCAACATGCCTGTCTACGAGGTCCTTCACCAGCTGTTCATCGCAGAAGTTAATATCCGCATTCACGTTCTCAGCCTCCGCTTCTTCCTTCCCCATTTCCTGGTTCTCGAAGAAGAGGTTATACTTGATTTTCATATCCTTCATCATCACGATGTTCAGATTTTTCAGTTTCCCCTCCGAGTCAGCAATCGTCTCATAGAGTTTCTGTACCGACTTCTTAAAGATGTTCTTCACGTCCATCAGACAGTAATAGATTTTCCCGTCAATCACCACCACCCTCAGTTTTCCGTACTGCGGATGAGCAAAATAAAAAGGTTTCATTGCTTTCATCTTATAAATTCCTTTTTAAAACAGTTGGGCGCTCCCACAACGGTTGATGTGCCTATACACAAAAGCCCCCGAAACCCAGACCATATCGGTTCTGAATTCCGGGGGCAAAGGTACAACAAGATGCTGAAACCTACCTGGTACGTACCTGGTACGCGTACCAGGTACGAATTAATTTATGAAACGTCATTCACGTTATATAACAGACTAGCTAGCAGATATTTATCGATTTTGCAGTTTCTCCGATAAATCCAGACATCTGTTGCTGATCCATCCCTTTATTAAAGGCAGAGCGAAGATTCTCCTTGTCAATATTCCAAAAGGTGCCAAACACTACCCATACATTCTGTATGCCGAGTTTGGTAGAAATCTGGGACGCAAGAACTGCAGTTTTAGCTACAGAGAGTCCCTTAGGCTGGAAATGCTCATCAAGAAAGCCATGTATCGCCAAACTGGAGAGAACCATTAACCCCTGAGGATTAGCAAGAGATTCCGGCAGCGGACGGAAATTCTCTTCTGCCTTCGCCTTTCCTTCCTTCTTCTTAGGTCCATCACCATAATTTTCAATATACGTTGCATTATCGTGCAATTCAATTGTTCTATTATCACTCATGATTATTATGCTTTTAGATTCCATATAATTTACAATAAACTCACTGTCCAGACTTAAATAGACATCTGTTATAAAAATATATAGTGCCTTTATCCTCGACAGACTACACTTGATTCGCGTACTTAAGTTTTTTTTCATATTGTATTATTATTGTAGTTATTTTAAGTTTCTTGCCTCATTATAGCAGAGTATGAGTGTTTGCGCTAACAATTTATGAGGGCGTAAGCAGCCTGGAGTGCTGGTGATCGCCTCTTATCGTGAGGTGTGGGACCAATTCTACATCATTTTTCCTTTTGTTGAATATTTAAGTTAATAAAATGACCGAAAGATGCGTTTTTCAGTATCTAAGGCCGGTTAATTCTATTCTCCTCCCTTTTTCGAGATGCAAATATATAAAAAATATTAATACATACGCAAGTCAAGCTTAATATTAACACGAATTTAACAAATTAGTAATAGAAAGCAAGTTTAAATATAATTTCAGTTTAAGTTATACGCAGATTCAAACGATAGAAGTCGCTATCGCCCTCCCCAAACAACCAGCATGATAAAATCATTATCAGTAAATCAGCTCAGTCCCTCAGTTCCTCAGTTCCTCAGTTCCTCAGTTTTGTTCTAGAGGTATACTTGATACTTACAAATTGTAAGTAATTATATTTTATTATATATATATATAATAAGCTTCTAAATTAAGATAAAAGTGAAGGGTCAGAGAAAAACTGAGGAACTGAGGAACTGAGGAACTGAGGAAGATTTCTTATGGCTTTTTGTATCTTGTTATTTGTTGTGGATAAAGTATTTAAGTGCTCAACTCTATGTTTTCTCTTCTGGAAAGTACATATAAAAAGTGTTTGAGAGAAGAATGAGGAAAGTTTACTGGTTATCAGTTACT
>ERZ859738.1371-NODE-1371-length-11462-cov-2.863680_pt1 | contig 11462 bp, 9 predicted proteins | sample MGYA00510122_ERZ859738 | MGnify/ENA primary metagenome ERZ859738 (study PRJEB30046, sample SAMN00715139) | human gut metagenome | study: EMG produced TPA metagenomics assembly of the A metagenome-wide association study of gut microbiota in type 2...
GGGGGGGGGACCCCCCCTGCCCGCCCGGCCCAAGGAAAGATAAAACCGCCTCTCCCGCCCCTGCCGCACCCAGCAGATGCCCGGTCATGGATTTGGTAGAGCTCACCAGTACGCGGCTCGCCGCATCACCGAAGACAGACTTAACCGCCTGCGCTTCCGCTTTATCGCCAGCCGGCGTCGAGGTGCCGTGGGCGTTGACGTAGCCGATCTGGCCCGGTTCGATGCCCGCATCGCGAATAGCATTCACCATTGCCAGCGCGGCGCCCGCGCCATCTTCCGGCGGTGACGTCATGTGGTAAGCATCGCTGCTCATGCCGAAGCCAACGATCTCGGCGTAGATTTTGGCGCCGCGTTTTTTGGCATGCTCGTACTCTTCCAGCACCACCATACCCGCGCCGTCTCCCAGCACGAAGCCGTCACGATCTTTATCCCACGGACGGCTCGCCGCCTGCGGGTTGTCATTGCGCGTGGAGAGCGCACGCGCCGCGCCGAAGCCGCCCACGCCAAGCGGGGTGCTGGCTTTTTCCGCGCCGCCTGCCACCATCGCATCGGCATCGCCATAGGCGATGATGCGCGCGGCCTGGCCGATGTTGTGCACGCCTGAAGTACACGCGGTCGCGATAGAGATGCTTGGCCCACGCAGACCAAACATGATGGTCAGATGTCCGGCCACCATGTTAACAATTGTGGAAGGAACGAAGAATGGGCTGATCTTGCGCGGTCCGCCGTTAACCAGCGAACTGTGGTTTTCTTCGATCAAGCCGAGACCGCCAATACCGGAGCCGATAGCGGCGCCAATACGGGTTGCATTCTCTTCCGTCACTTCAAGGCCAGAATCCTGCATGGCCTGAACGCCAGCGACAATTCCATATTGAATGAAGGCATCCATCTTGCGCTGTTCTTTGCGCGAGATAATGTCATCACAGTTAAAATCCTTTACTAAGCCAGCAAATTTCGTTGCATAGGCGCTAGTATCGAAATGGTCGATCAGGCTGATGCCACTCTGACCGGCAAGGAGAGCTTTCCAGGTAGACTCTACGGTATTGCCGACAGGAGACAACATGCCCAGTCCGGTCACAACTACACGACGCTTAGACACGTTTGTCCTCCAGGGAGGGAAAATAGATTCTTGTGGGACAATAAAAAGATAAAACTCAGGCGGTCGAATGACCGCCTGGAGATGTTCACTTACGCCTGGTGGCCGTTGATGTAATCAATGGCAGCCTGAACGGTGGTGATTTTCTCAGCTTCTTCGTCCGGAATCTCAGTATCAAACTCTTCTTCCAGAGCCATTACCAGCTCAACGGTGTCAAGAGAATCAGCGCCCAGGTCTTCAACGAAGGAAGCATTGTTGGTAACTTCTTCCTGCTTAACGCCCAGCTGCTCGCCGATAATTTTCTTAACGCGTTCTTCGATAGTGCTCATACTCTTAAATTTCCTATCAAAACTCGCTTTCGCGATGGTTTTCGTAGTGTATAAAATGTTGAAAAATTTGCAACTAAATCCCGGCAGGTCTTACCACGATTTTGCGCTATTTTGAGGCCGTTTGCCCTAAGAACGCAAATCTTTTCGCACAAAACCGCACAGAGAACCGTGCGAAGTGCGCGGTTCCTGAACGTTTTGCACAAATCTCGGTCAGACCATGTACATTCCGCCGTTGACGTGCAGCGTTTCACCAGTGATGTAACTTGCTTCGTCAGAGGCTAAAAATGCAACCGCGCTGGCGATTTCATTTGGGGTGCCAAGGCGCCCCGCAGGAACTGCCGCCAGCGTACCCGCACGCTGCTCATCGGTCAGCGCACGCGTCATGTCCGTTTCAATAAAGCCCGGAGCAACAACGTTTACAGTAATACCGCGGGACGCAACTTCACGCGCCAGTGATTTACTGAAGCCGATCAGCCCCGCTTTCGCCGCGGCGTAGTTGGCCTGACCCGCATTTCCCATGGTACCAACCACAGAACCGATAGTGATAATACGTCCATGACGCTTTTTCATCATAGCGCGCATTACCGCTTTTGACAGACGGAAAACCGATGACAGGTTGGTTTCGATAATATCGTTCCACTCGTCATCTTTCATGCGCATTAACAGATTGTCGCGAGTGATCCCGGCATTATTCACCAGGATATCCACTTCGCCAAACTCTGCGCGCACATTTTCCAGAACAGATTCAATAGATGCCGGGTCGGTCACATTCAACATCAGACCTTTACCATTGGCGCCTAAATAGTCGCTGATCGCCTGCGCGCCGCTTTCGCTGGTCGCAGTACCGATAACTTTCGCGCCACGGGCGACGAGCGTTTCAGCGATAGCACGGCCAATACCGCGGCTTGCACCGGTAACCAGCGCGATTTTTCCTTCAAAACTCATGGTTTTCCTCTTTTATTGCTCAAGCGCCGCAGACATCGCCGCCGGCTCGTTAAGCGCGGAAGCGGTCAGGGTGTCAACAATACGTTTGGTCAGGCCGGTGAGGACTTTACCCGGGCCAACCTCATACAGATGCGATACGCCCTCGGCAGCCATAAACTCAACGGTTTTGGTCCACTGCACCGGGCTGTACAGCTGGCGCACCAGCGCGTCGCGAATGGCGTCCGGCGCGGTTTCGCACTTCACGTCGACGTTATTCACCACCGGAATCGTCGGCGCGTTGAAGGTGATTTTCTGCAGCTCTACCGCCAGTTTTTCTGCGGCTGGCTTCATCAGCGCGCAGTGGGACGGCACGCTCACCGGCAGCGGCAGCGCGCGTTTGGCGCCGGCGGCTTTACAGGCGGCGCCAGCGCGTTCAACGGCCTCTTTGTGCCCGGCGATAACCACCTGGCCCGGAGAATTGTAGTTCACCGGAGAGACCACCTGCCCTTCGGCAGACTCTTCACAGGCTTTGGCGATAGCGGCGTCGTCCAGACCGATAATCGCGGACATGGCGCCGGTACCTTCCGGTACGGCTTCCTGCATGAATTTACCACGCAGCTCAACCAGGCGAACGGCATCAGCGAAACCGATAACGCCCGCGCATACCAGCGCGGAGTATTCGCCGAGGCTGTGACCCGCCAGCAGCGCTGGCGCTTTGCCGCCCTGCTGTTGCCAGACGCGGTACAGCGCCACGGAGGCGGCGAGCAGCGCCGGTTGAGTCTGCCAGGTCTTATTCAGTTCTTCTGCCGGGCCCTGTTGCGTCAGCGCCCACAGATCGTAACCCAACGCTGCGGAAGCTTCACCGAAGGTCTCTTCAATGACCGGCCAGGCGGCAGCCATTTCGGCCAGCATGCCTACGGCCTGAGAGCCCTGCCCCGGGAACACAAATGCGAATTGCGTCATGTTTAAATCCTTATACTAAAAACGAACCAGCGCGGAACCCCAGGTGAAACCGCCACCAAAGGCTTCCAGCAAAATCAGCTGACCGCGCTGAATACGGCCATCGCGGACGGCCTCATCCAGCGCGCAAGGGACTGACGCCGCGGAGGTGTTGCCATGGCGGTCGAGGGTCACAACGACGTTATCCATCGACATACCCAGTTTCTTCGCCGTCGCGCTGATAATACGCAGGTTAGCCTGATGCGGCACCAGCCAGTCCAGCGCTGAACGTTCAAGATTATTCGCTGCCAGCGTCTCATCAACGATGTGCGCCAGCTCGGTGACCGCCACTTTGAAGACTTCGTTGCCGGCCATCGTCAGATAGATCGGGTTTTCCGGATCGACGCGATCGGCGTTCGGCAGGGTCAGCAGTTCGCCATAGCTGCCGTCGGCATGCAGATGCGTCGAAATAATGCCCGGCTCTTCGGAGGCGCCCAGCACAACCGCGCCGGCGCCGTCGCCGAAAATAATAATCGTTCCGCGATCCGCCGGATCGCAGGTGCGCGCCAGCACATCGGCGCCAACAACCAGCGCATAATCTACCGCGCCGTTCTTCACATACTGATCGGCGACGCTTAGCGCATAGGTGAAACCGGCGCAGGCGGCGGCGACATCAAACGCCGGGCAACCCTTAACGCCCAGCATTGACTGGATCTGGCATGCAGAACTCGGAAACGCGTGCGTGCCGGAGGTGGTCGCAACGATAATCAGACCAATTTGCTCCGCGGACACGCCCGCCATCGCCAGCGCCCGCTTTGCGGCTTCAAAGCCCATCGTAGCAACTGTTTCATGCGCTGCGGCAATACGACGCTCACGGATACCTGTGCGGGTGACAATCCACTCGTCAGAGGTTTCTACCATTTTTTCCAGGTCGGCGTTTGTACGCACTTGCTCGGGCAGATAGCTGCCGGTACCAATAATCTTCGTATACATGTACGCTCAGTCACTCTTGGGTGATATACCCGCCTCGTTCAACCGCCGCGGCGTCAATCGTGGCCATTCGTCCCGCTTTGCTGTCGGGCGTTCACGTCACTGTCGCTTTCCGGCAGCTCGAAACCAGCTGGGTATAAAGATTCCAGGCGCGCGGCGATCCGTTGAGGAATTTGCCGCTGCACCGCCTGCACTGCCTGCTCTATCGCGACGCTAAAGGCGCGTTGATTGGCAGCACCATGACTCTTGATCACGGAACCGCGCAATCCTAACAGACAGGCGCCATTATACTGGTCGGGGTTGAGGTGACTGAATCGCCTCGCCAGGCTTTTTTGTAACCAACGTTTTAGTAACAGCAGCCACCACGACCGTTTTTTGCCCTCTCCCTGAGATTTCAGCAGTGAAAGGAACATTCTGACAACACCTTCCATGGTTTTTAATGTGACGTTGCCCGTGAATCCATCACAAACCAGCACATCGGTTTTTCCGGTCAACAGTTCATTGGCTTCAAGATAGCCGATGTAGTTGAGGGAAGGCAGCGTTTTGAGCACTGCGGCAGCATCGCGGATGCTGCCGAGGCCTTTCATCTCTTCTTCGCCGATGTTCAACAAAGCGACGCGGGGGTTGGCAATGCCGACCACTTCTTCCGCCAGCACCGCGCCCATTACCGCGAACTGCACCAGCATCGTGCTGTCGCAATCGACGTTGGCGCCGAGATCCAGCACCACGGTTTTGCCCTTCTGCTGGTGCGGTAAAACCGTCACCAGCGCCGGCCGCTCAATACCTTCGATCGGTTTGAGCAGCAGTTTCGCCAGACCCATCAGCGCGCCGGTGTTGCCAGCGCTGACGCAGGCTTGCGCCCGCCCTTCTTTCACAAGCTCCAGCGCCACGCGCATTGAGCTTCCGCGACTGCTGCGGATAGCCTGCGCGGGTCGCGCATCACTGGCAATAACTGACTGCGCAGGAATAATCTGCAGACGCGAACGTTGTTCGAAGTCAGCTTTGGCGAGTAATGGCGTGATGGCGTCGGGATCGCCGACTAAAAGAAGTGTGAGTTGCGAATTAGAGTTCAGTGCCTGCAGTGCTGCAGGCACCGTCACGGATGGGCCGAAATCGCCCCCCATGACATCTAACGCCAGGGTTAGACGTGTCAAGGTATCGTCGCTGCCCGGTTCGGTGATTCCCCAGTTGCCCGGGGAGTCCTCACTAAGCTTCATCACGCTGGCACCCGCGAATATTCACGCTGCAGACGCAACAATCCGGGCATAAATGCCCCCAGCGACCGGGTTAACCGAGTTTCCAGGGACGCACACGCCCGCCATGGCCTGCAACGGGAAATCCTGCGAGTATCGCGTGATTACTTAGCGATAACCTTGCGACCGCGGTAGAAACCGTCGGCAGTGATGTGGTGACGCAGGTGTTTCTCACCAGAAGTTTTGTCTACAGACAGGCTGGTGACTGCGGTCAGCGCGTCATGGGAACGACGCATGCCACGTTTGGAACGGGTTGGTTTATTCTGTTGTACGGCCATGGACCTTACTCCTCAATTACTTACGCTTTAAGCTGGCTAATACGGCAAATGGGTTTGGTTTTTGTGCCTCTTCAGGCAGTTCGCCAAAGACCATGTCCGCGTCGGACACTTCACAGTGTTCAGAATCATGCACCGGAACTACGGGCAGGGAGAGGATAATTTCATCCTCGACCATTGCCTGCAGGTCGATTTCACCGAATTCGTTAACCTCAATCGGCTCATACGCTTCCGGTAGTGCTTCGGCCTGTTCGTCATTTCTGACGGGGCTAAAACAATACGTGGTGTGGACGTGATGGGAGAACGGTTTCCCGCAACGCTGGCATTCGAGAGTTACCGTTACCTTTGCATCGCCAGTAATAACGGCGAGACGCTGGTTATCGATAGCGAACGACATGCTGCATTCCACATCGCTGTCCACGCTGACTACAGAATCGGTTACACGTTCAACCTGATCGCGGGCATAGATGCCTTCGTAATCAAGGCGTTTTTGAGCCGTGCGTACCGGATCAAGAGTCAGGGGTAATTTTACCTTTTGCATAGGGCGCGCATATTAACTTTGTAATGTCATAGAGTCAAAGAAAAAGGCAGCCTCAGGTTGCCTTTTGCCATTTATTCGCACACATTGCGGCGCATAGTTTAAGATGATGCTCTGCGAAGCGCTATATGTGGATGAAAAAATATGTCTGATCTTATCCTCGCGTCAACCTCTCCCTGGCGGCGCATGCTGCTGGAAAAACTGGGTTTACCGTTTGAATGTGCCGCGCCTGACGTAGACGAAACGCCCCGGCCTGATGAATCCGCACGTCAGCTTGTCACCCGACTGGCGCAGGCCAAAGCGCAAAGTCTGGCCACACGCTTCCCTAATCACCTTATTATAGGCTCCGATCAGGTTTGCGTACTGGACGGTGAAATCACCGGCAAACCGCACACCGAGGAAAATGCCCGCAGGCAGTTAAGAAAGGCCAGCGGGTCAATCATTACCTTTTATACCGGACTGGCGCTGTACAACTCTGCCAGCGGCCATCTGCAAACCGAATGCGAACCCTTTGACGTTCACTTTCGCCATCTCAGTGATAAAGAGATAGAAGGCTATGTGCGCAAAGAGAACCCGCTGCAGTGCGCCGGGAGTTTCAAGAGCGAAGGATTGGGCATTACGCTGTTCGAACGGCTGGAAGGCCGCGACCCGAACACCCTGGTCGGTTTACCCTTAATCGCGCTCTGTCAGATGTTGCGCCGTGAAAACTACAACCCGCTGTTAGGCTGAGGCAAAAAAACGGCGGAACTGATTCCGCCGTTGCGCTTATTTGCTCTTCCGTAGCACCTGTAAACAGTGCTTCAGCTGGTTGTCCAGCGGCGCCTCAACGCGCATCACCTCCCCGCTCCCCGGGTGGGTAAACTTCAGCGCCGCCGCGTGCAGGAACAGGCGGTTTAAGCCGGTAGCGGACAGCTGCTTGTCGAACTCGCGGTCGCCATAGCGGTCGTCAAAAGCGATAGGATGGCCGGCATACTGGGTATGAACGCGGATCTGATGCGTGCGGCCGGTGACCGGGCTGCAGCGCACCAGCGTGGCGAATTCGTAACGCTCTTCCACTTTAAAGCGCGTCTCCGACGGCTTGCCTTCCTGACTCACGCGAACGATGCGCTCCCCGCTCTGCAGAATATTCTTCAACAGCGGGGCCTGGACCACTTTGGTATGCGACTGCCACTGGCCGCGCACCAGCGCCAGATAATCTTTCTGCATGCCTTTATCGCGCAGTTGCTCGTGCAGCGAACGCAGCGCTGAGCGCTTTTTCGCCACCAGCAGCACGCCGGAGGTATCCCGGTCGAGACGATGCACCAGCTCAAGGAAGCGCGCCTCCGGGCGCAGGGCGCGGAGCCCTTCAATCACGCCGAAGCTCAGGCCGCTGCCGCCGTGTACCGCAGTACCAGAAGGCTTATTGAGCACCAGAATATGATCGTCTTCATAGAGGATCACCTCAGAGAGCGCGGCCACTTTCTGCAGGTGCGGCGATACCGCCTCTTCTTCACGCTCCGCCACGCGTACCGGCGGGATACGGACTTCATCGCCCGCTTCCAGCTTATACTCCGGCTTCACGCGCTTTTTGTTTACCCGCACCTCGCCTTTACGCAGGATGCGATAAATCATGCTCTTCGGTACGCCTTTCAATTGCGTACGCAAAAAGTTGTCGATACGTTGCCCCGCTTCATCAGCAGCAATGGCAACCATTTTTACGGTTGGGGTCTCAGTTTTCATGGTGCGCGATTCTAAATAGCCGGACGCATTAGCGCCACTCATTTTTATATGCTTATATTTATCATTATCCTGTTTTCACGGTTTACCTGACCGCCATTTTGTTTGTTATTAGAACAATCTGTATGGGCAGGTGATAAAACTGTGAGTAACCGGGTGATAAAAGGTGAAAGTCAACTTGCTATAACAAGGTTAGCAATGGAATAATGAGACCGTTTTCCGTATTGCATCTTGTTAGAACAAGACATTAGCGGAATGACCAATTTTGTCTGACCGATCGCCCACGCAGCAATGGCGTAAGACGTTGTGATCTTTCAGACAGTTAGCGGGCTGCGGGTTGCAGTCCTTACCGGTACAGGCTCTATGGATTTCAAGTCGCAGGAAGGCGTCAACTCCGGGACTCCCGGGAGCTCATCTGGATCGCCAGATCGAGGTGAGCAGGTTAAGCCACCATGCCTGCAACGCGAAAGACGACGAGTATAAATGGAATATTCTCTGGTGATACATCCCAGGCTGTTCCCCTGAATAATTGCGCTGTGTTTCCGTTTGAAACACAGGCGACCGACACTCTGCGCCTCTTAAGCGCGCGACAACCGTGAGGTTGGCGACGTGAACCAGACACGAGGCCATCGGTTTTCCCCCGGAAAGGCATTACTCTGCCCGCAGCTTAGTCGTCAATGTAAGAATAATGAGTAAGTTACGATGAAAAGAATGTTAATCAACGCAACTCAGCAGGAAGAGTTGCGCGTCGCCCTTGTTGATGGGCAGCGCCTGTACGACCTGGATATCGAAAGCCCCGGGCACGAACAGAAAAAAGCGAACATCTACAAAGGCAAAATCACCCGCATTGAACCCAGCCTTGAAGCCGCGTTTGTTGATTACGGCGCCGAGCGTCATGGTTTCCTCCCCCTCAAAGAAATCGCCCGCGAATACTTCCCCGCCAACTACAATGCGCATGGTCGTCCTAATATCAAAGACGTACTGCGGGAAGGTCAGGAAGTTATCGTGCAGATTGATAAAGAAGAACGCGGCAACAAAGGCGCTGCGCTCACCACCTTTATCAGCCTGGCGGGCAGCTATCTGGTACTGATGCCGAACAACCCGCGCGCCGGGGGAATTTCCCGCCGTATCGAGGGCGACGACCGTACCGAACTGAAAGAAGCGCTGGCGAGCCTGGAGCTTCCGGACGGCATGGGCCTGATCGTTCGCACCGCTGGCGTCGGCAAATCCGCCGAAGCCCTGCAGTGGGACCTGAGCTTCCGCCTGAAGCACTGGGAAGCGATTCAGAAAGCCGCGGAAAGCCGTCCGGCGCCGTTCCTGATCCACCAGGAAAGCAACGTCATTGTCCGCGCCTTCCGTGACTACCTGCGCCAGGACATCGGCGAAATCCTGATCGATAACCCGAAAGTGCTTGAGCTGGCGCGCCAGCATATCGCCGCGCTGGGTCGTCCGGATTTCAGCAGCAAAATCAAACTGTACACCGGTGAAATCCCGCTGTTCAGCCATTATCAGATCGAATCGCAAATTGAGTCCGCCTTCCAGCGCGAAGTGCGCCTGCCTTCCGGCGGGTCTATCGTTATCGATAGCACCGAAGCGCTGACCGCGATCGATATCAACTCCGCCCGCGCCACCCGCGGCGGCGATATCGAAGAGACAGCCTTCAATACCAACCTCGAAGCGGCTGACGAAATTGCCCGCCAGCTGCGTCTGCGCGACCTCGGCGGCCTGATCGTTATCGACTTCATCGATATGACCCCGGTTCGCCACCAGCGCGCCGTGGAGAATCGTCTGCGCGAAGCCGTCCGTCAGGACCGGGCGCGCATTCAGATCAGCCATATTTCGCGCTTCGGCCTGCTGGAGATGTCCCGTCAGCGCCTGAGCCCGTCGCTGGGCGAGTCCAGCCACCACGTCTGCCCGCGCTGCTCCGGCACCGGCACCGTGCGTGATAACGAATCGCTGTCGCTCTCTATTCTGCGTCTGATCGAAGAAGAAGCGCTGAAAGAGAATACCAAAGAAGTCCACGCCATTGTTCCGGTACCGATCGCCTCCTATCTGCTGAACGAAAAACGTGCCGCAGTGAGCGCTATCGAATCCCGTCAGGGCGATGTGCGCGTTATTATCGTGCCAAACGACGAAATGCAAACGCCGCACTACTCCGTCCTGCGCGTGCGCAAAGGTGAAGAAACCTCAACGCTGAGCTATCTGCTGCCGAAGCTGCATGAAGAAGAGATGGCGCTGCCAGGCGACGATGAGCCGGCGGAGCGGAAACGTCCGGAACAGCCGGCCCTGGCCGCTTTTGTCATGCCAGATGCGCCGCCAGCCCCGATGCTCGAAGAGCCTGCCGCCGCGCCTGTCGCCGCAGCGGCACCGGTCGCGGCCGCCGCACCGGCGCAGCCTGGCCTGCTCTCACGCTTCTTCAGCGCGCTAAAGAATATCTTCTCTGGCGCCGAAGAGGCCAAACCGGCTGAAGTTCAGGTCGAGAAGAAAGCGGAAGAAAAACCGGAGCGTCAGCAGGAGCGTCGTAAACCGCGCGCCAACAACCGCCGCGACCGCAACGACCGCCGTGATAACCGCGACAATCGTGACAACCGCGATAACCGTGACAATCGCGACACCCGTGCGGACAATGCCGAGGGCCGTGAACCGCGCGAATCGCGTGAAGAGAACCGTCGCAACCGTCGCGAGAAGCCGTCGCAGAACGTGGAAGCCCGTGATGTTCGCCAAACCTCAGGCGACGACGCGGAGAAAGCGAAATCCCGTGACGAGCAGCAGCCGCGCCGCGAACGCACCCGCCGCCGCAATGACGACAAACGTCAGGCGCAGCAGGAAGCCAAAGCGCAGACTCGCGAAGAGCCGGTTGTGCAGGAGACGGAGCAGGAAGAGCGTGTACAAACTCTGCCGCGTCGTAAACCGCGCCAGCTGGCACAGAAAGTGCGCGTTGAGTCCGCTGTCGTCGAGCCAGTTGCCGAGATCGTGCCAGAAGCCGTAGTGGCTGAAGTTATCGCTCCGCACAGCGAGCCGGTGAAAGCCGAGCTGCCGGCAGGGGGGGAGAGCGTGGCGGACCAGGACGAAAATGGCGAATCCCGTGAAGCGAACGGTATGCCGCGTCGCTCACGTCGCTCCCCGCGTCACCTGCGCGTCAGCGGTCAGCGTCGTCGTCGCTATCGTGACGAACGCTATCCGACCCAGTCGCCTATGCCGCTGACCGTAGCCTGCGCATCGCCGGAGATGGCTTCCGGTAAAGTCTGGATCCGCTACCCGGTGGTTCGTCCGCAGGATCAGCAGCCGGAAGAGGTTCAGGTTCAGGAAGCCAGCGTCGCGAAAACTGTCGAGGCCGTAGCGGCCCCGGTTGCCGTCGTTGAAACCGTTACCGCTGCTCCGGTCACCGTCGAGCCGGCTACC